>Ga0115847_100111_pt1 | contig 18426 bp, 8 predicted proteins | sample InSIn5SAF170_FD_83861 | JGI IMG/M metagenome (GOLD analysis project Ga0115847, IMG submission 83861)
CTGCTGTCAAACACGCATGGCCAATGTCATTCCAAGATCACGGCAAAAGAGGCTTGTTCAAACATAGAGCCAAGGCTCCCAACTATTCACAAGACGGCAAATGTGGTCCGAATAATGGCAATCTCTTATGTGATCCTAACAGCACAGCATACAAGGGAACATGTTGTTCATCATATGGTCAGTCCACGATGCCAGCACCGACTGAACTCTTGAATTAACAAACACAGGATGGTGTGGTGATACTCCAGCTCATTGTGGAACTGGCTGCTCGTCTGGTTGTTCTTCCAGCTCAGCGGTCGTAGCATCTACAATCCAGACCACCACAATCAACAGGGCCGCACCTTCAGCCTCCGGTGCTGCCCCTCGCGATGACGGCAGATGTGGTCCTGAATTTAACAACGCCTTGTGTGACGCCAAGGGCGCTTATGGTGGTTGTTGCTCGTGAGTTGGATCCCAACCAGACCTTTAAACTCAGCTGATAATTCTCGTCAGCTCTTATGGATACTGTGGTAACACTGACGGACACTGCTTGATTGCCAATGGATGTCTGTCTGGTTGTAAAGACGCCGCACCAACCAGCGCTGTTCCTACTTCTGCCGCTGCATCGTCAGTCGCTCCTTCTAACATAGACTCCGCTGCTCCATCAAGCACAACTGGTGAGCCAGTCATCTCTGCAGCAACATCTTCAGCTGGTAGTGCTCCAACAGGCGTAGTTACAACGGATGGAACATGTGGTGCCACTTACGAAAACACCATTTGCGGTGACTGGAAGCAAGGTAGCTGCTGCTCGTAAGTTTACCTTGAAGTTGGTCTACAGCGCCGTACCTAACACTGAATTTTAGTATGTACGGATACTGCGGAAACAGCACTGCTCACTGTGGTGATGGTTGTCAAAGTGGACCTTGTCTGAATGGTGCCGTTGTTGCGGCTCCTGGCCCTAGCCCTGCACCTGTCAACGCTAACCCGGGACGTTTCGACATCGTTGGCGAGTCTGGTGTTCCTGCCATGCATGCCGGTCTCCTTCCCAACGGCAAAGTTGTCTTCCTTGACAAGATCGAAAACTACACAAACATCAAGCTCCCCAATGGCCAGTACGCTTACTCGACCGAGTATGACCCCGCGACTAACAAGTACACCGCTTTGGCTTACAAGACCAATGCCTTTTGTGCTGGTGGCTCCTTCCTCGCTAACGGTCAATTCATCGCTCTTGGTGGTAACGGTCCTCTTGACTTCATTGATACCACTGTTGGAGACGGCTTTGACGGCATCCGCTATCTTACGCGTTCTTCTTCTGACGCTTCTCTGGACGGCCAAGACTGGAGCGAGCCTGGTAACAAGCTCAACACTAAGCGTTGGTACCCTTCCGTCCAGACCCTGCCTGATGGTAGGCTCTTTGTCGCTTCCGGGTCGCTTAATGGACTCGACCCTACTGTGCCGGCCAACAATAACCCGACTTACGAGATTTTGGACAAGAACGGAATGTCTTCTGGTGTCTCTGTTCCTATGGAGATTCTGGTCAAGAATCAACCTTACTACATGTACCCATTCATGCATCAGCTCAAGGATGGCTCCCTCTTCGTTTTTGTTTCCAAATCGTCTGAGCTCTTTAACGTCAACACCAACACCACAGTGAGAACCTTTGCCGACCTTCCAGGAGACTACCGCACCTACCCCAACACAGGCGGCTCAGTCCTCCTTCCCCTTTCATCTGCAAACGACTGGAATCCTGATATCGTGATCTGCGGCGGTGGCGCATACCAAGACATCACCTCCCCTACCGATCCCAGCTGTGGCCGCATGCAACCACTTTCTACAAACGCCAAATGGGAAATGGACAGTATGCCTCAAGGCCGTGGCATGGTTGAAGGTACACTTCTCCCCGACGGTACCGTAATCTTTCTCAACGGCGGCAACGAAGGCGCCCAAGGCTTCGGTCTTGCCCGCGACCCTACATTCGAAGCCCTCATCTACGACCCAGCAAAACCACTCGGCCAACGCTTCACCACTGGTGCTTCATCCACGATCCCTCGCCTGTATCATTCAGTCGCTTTGCTTTTGCTCGATGGCACATTGATGATCGCAGGATCAAACCCAGTCGAGCAACCAGTCCTCAAACCCACAACCACAGACCCCTACGTCACGGAATTCAGAGTGGAAATCTACACACCCCCTTACCTCCAAGGCGACAATGCCAAAAAGCGTCCTACAGCCATCACCCTCTCCTCTAAGTCTTTGGTCGCAAATTCTCAGACTTTCACTGTCAAGTTCACTGCTCCTACTGGTGCTAAGGCTGTGAAAGTGGCGCTCTATCATGGAGGTTTCGTCACACATTCTGTGCATATGAGTCACAGAATGGCGTTCTTGGATACTGCGGGTTGGAAGGCCGGTGCGACGGATCAGCAAATCACGGTCACCATGCCTCCGAGTGCTAATGTTGCGCCGCCGGGTCCGTATGTTGTTTATGTTGTCGTAGATGGTGTGCCTGGTGTTGGACAATTCGTGCAGGTTTCATAGATATCCAGGGAACGATTGAGGGACAGTAATGTTTGTAAAAAGTAGCTAGCAGTTTTGAGGTCTAATTCATGTTCCATTTTCTCAAGAATTCATGTCGGCAGGGCTGTCTAAGAGTGATAACAATCCAGACAGATGAGACATACAGTAATAAGTGTTGCACCTGAGAAGAAAGACCGAACGATTAGGAGAGCAGAAATTCACCTTGCAGAAGAAGGAGCCACAATCGAGCTGCAAACAGAAGCGAAGATCAAGGTAAAGAAGAGAGCAACGTTGTGTGAAAACAATCTTATGAAATTTCAAAAATCAAACTTTTGTATTACTAACTACTTATTACGATTACAAATTACCATACTGATCATCTTCCCTCCAGAAAAAAAAAACTTGTACTTTTAGAACTGCCATCGACGAAGTGAAAAAGATAGGAGGAAAGGAAAAAGGAAAGGACTGTCGACTTCGACAAGGAGCCATTTGAACGCATCCAGGCGTATCTCAACGTGCTGTCGGACATCTAGGCGTGTCTCGAGAAAGCCTTGGCCTTGAGGTGACCATGAGGGAGAGCACGTCTGGGAAGAACTGCGTTCGCGGGCAGACCACCATTCCTCTTTCTTTCGGCTTCGGCGAGTTGAACGGCTTGGAATTCGCTAGTGGCTGGTGTGCTCGCGATGGTGCAGATGAGTACTGATATGAATTAGCAAAGTTTCACAATAGGTGGGCTGTTGAGAGAGATCGATATCTTACCATGTGATCCACTGACAGTTCTTGTGTTCCAGTCATCGTTGGATCTGACGTAGGTGTGAGGGCACTGAGAAAGGCGGAATTGGATGCTGTCGGCCTCCAATGTCCCGAGGCACTGGTCGTAAACGCCGGAATCCGGGTTGTAGCTCTTGAACTTCTCTGGGCATGCGGCGAGGACATCTGTAACACAACCTTGACCAGTAGCCCATCCTTGTCCTTGTCCATGACACCATACTGGCGAGGAGAAGCCCTTTTCAATGTCGACGTCGTAGTATGTCTGTCCGTCTTCACTCTTCCAACTGAACTCAACAGCCGTGTCATGGTTTCTGTGGTCACCAATCTCCGGACTATTGTGGTTGGGTGAGACGCCAACGAAGAACTTGGGACTCAGAAAACTCATTCCCTCTATCCACGTCTTTTGGCCGGGCTCCACTGTGGTATTTTTGAAGTCGAGGATGGGATGCTTCCCATACTTCTCGTAGTCTTTACGGGCCCAGTCAACGCTGATGTACTGCTTCACGGCATTCTGGTTGATAAACCATACTCCGATCGGATGTGCAGGATCCGCTGCCGGGTCTGCCCCAATGGGTCGCTCTTCGACGGCAGGACTTCGGACAGGAGTGCTGGCGGGGAGAACAGTCGAGACAGGCTCCTTCTTGACTGGAATGGAGAGGGGACCGGAAGGCTTGGTCGGAGCCATGACGGGGGTTGGTGTCTGTCCGGGCTGGTTGGGGGTGGTGGGTTGATCGACTTTGTCGGCATTGTTGGGTGACGACTCGGCAGAGACATCTTTGGTGCCACCGATCTCTGGTGCGTTGACACTGTATCCTACCGAGACACCGTCGGCTCCCAGAACAGCTAGGTGACCTTGTGCTGCCACCAAGCTGGTCAAGGCACTCAAGGTGAGAATGGATTTTGTGATAAGCATGTTGGTAGAAGGTAGTGTGCTTGAGCGAGTGACATGAAATCAGTAGAGAATATATACCAGAAAATTGAAAATTTGGTGACTCGAACGGTCCTTTGAGGACATTTTGTGAGCTCTTATGTGCAGAGAATTCCCCTGGCGATGTGTCAATATTTACCATCAAGGGTTTTCGATGTAGGTCAGAGTGGATGATCTCCATCCCAATCAGAGGATTAGCATCACGCTCTATCCACTTTGCAGAGTAACATTCGGAGTGAATTTCAGGTTCAGTGTTGCGTTCGAGGCGTGGGGCGAGGGGAAGCTCATGGTTCGACCGTGACTGAGTTAATTAGTCAAGCTGGCCATTGGCAGACTCCTCTGGAGCTATACGTGGGGAACAGACTGTACCTGGCGTACCTGAGTGAACCATTCTATTGTTGGTGTAAGTACATCATTATCCATGGTTCGTGACAGAGTCAATAGCAATCAAAGAATTCGTGTCGATTGTTGTGATATTGCAATGAGCTTGCATCGCCTGTCCGAGAACTGCGTCGCAAAGTGGAGTGTGAGATAGTTTGATGCTGACAGCACTTTTTGTTGAGTGCAATAGAGCTTGCCACGATGTAACTACAAAATGCGCGAAGAGGTATCTGGCAGGGAAGGAAGTAGCGGACCTCCACCCGACTATTGATGTTTGACAGGACCCTGACTTGGTTACTTTGACTAGACGATGTTTTAGCTCTTGCGCAATGTTGCCTTTCTGCCGCTCTATAGGTAAGTATAATGCGAAGAAATTTGAGAAACTCACCAACAAACAGGTCGCAGGGTTCATCGAGACGATGGAGATTTCAGAATGAAAACACGAAATCGATGTTCAAGACGTAGTAAATTCACAATTGCCATATCTATTCCTTCCTCAACCAACCCTTGATTTTTGTAAACGCCTTATCGTTGCATTGGTCGCCTTCCTCGACCTCATGCGAAAATCATCTGCTATATTTCGTTACCCTTTTGGAAATGTACACTTAGTTCCAAGATTCGAGGTTCTTGAGAACGACCTCATCCTCGCCTCTGGTGAAGAGCTTGCCGATAACGGACACTCTCTCGCCGGCCTCCTCGAGAACCTTCTGTGCCTCGGCGGCGTTCTCCTTGCTCACGACGATGACCATGCCAAGACCGGTGTTCCAAGTGCGAGCGAATTCGCGGGACTCGACGTTACCGGCCTCCTTGAGCCATTTAAGAACTGGGGGCACGGTCCACGCTGAGACATCAACCTCAGCTGCTAGAGTCTTGGGCAGCATTCTGGGGATATTGTCGTACAAACCACCACCAGTGATGTGTGCCATACCCTTGAGCAGGTCCTTCTCGACGGCCTTAAGAAGGGGCTTGACGTAGATACGAGTGGGGGTCAACAAGCTAGCACCAATAGAAGTGTTGGGTGCCCAGGGTGCCTTGTCATGGTATGAAAGTCCCTTGGACTCGACGACCTTTCTGACAAGAGAGAAACCGTTGGAGTGCACGCCATCACTGGCGAGACCCAGAAGGATATCACCCTCAACCATGGATGCCATATCAGGTAGAATTGTGCGACCACGTTTGAGAGCACCAGTGGCGCAACCACCAGCATCAAACTCATTGCCCTGGTACATGCCAGGCATTTCAGCAGTCTCTCCACCAACGAGCGCACAGCCTGACTCACGGCAGCCGGCTGCGACACCCTCGATGAAAGAGACAGCCTCCTTGATCTCCAGCTTGCTGCAAGCGTAGTAGTCCAGGAAAGTCAAAGGCTCGGCACCTTGCACAACCAAATCATTGACGTTCATGGCAACGAGATCGATACCGACAGTGTCGAACTTGTCCATGGCAAATGCGACCTTCAGCTTGGTGCCGATACCGTCGATGGCCTGAATCATGATAGGAGCCTCATCGTAGCCGGCAGCTTGGAGGTCAAGCGCACCACCAAAGCCACCAATCTCGGCGTCGGCACCAGGTCTGCGGGTAGACTTGACAGCCTTTTTGATGGCAACGACCAGATCGTTTCCGGCATCAATTGAAACACCAGCATCAGCGTAAGTCATGGCCTTGGGCTTCTCGACTTCTCTAGTGCAAACAGCACCATCGTAAGCGGGTTCCAAAAGCTTCCATTCGCAGTTGATGTTCTCCTTCTTGAACTCGCCGATGAGGTGGTTTGCGATCTGCTCGAAGTTGTGGGTGGCCAGAGCCAGAATAGTAGGGCCAGCTCCGGACAAGCAGATACCAAGAAGACCAGGTTGAGATGTGGGAGTGACGGACTTGAGAATTTCGGTCAAGCCAGGAATAAGAGTCTTTCTGTAAGGCTGGTGGATCTTGTCCTGCATACCATCGTAGATCATATCAGCGTTAGGGGGGCTCTGACCGAGTGCAGTGGTCAGGAGAGCGATTCTCTGCAGGTTGGAGATGACGTCGGCCTTGGGATATTCAGTGGGGAGGACTGAGCGGGCCTTTGCGGTAGAAACCTCGAAGTCGGGGATAATGGCAATACACTTGATTTCGGGAGCCCAGTTGAACTTGATGTGCTTGCCAATGTTGATCGGAGGGATGGGGGGAGTAAGTCCAGTGTCGACACCACCGGCAGGGGCAGGGAGAACCTCACTCAGAGGGATCTCCTTGCGCTTCATGTCCTCCGGATCCAGATCCTTGAGGTATGAGCCAACGAAGCCACCGAACAAAGCAGCGGCAACGTTGTCGGGATGTCTCTCGATCATCAAGCAGAAGTCGAGCATGCGGTCCTTGGAAAGGTTGAGGCCGCCAACTTCGCTACCAAGCATAACACCAGCGACAACAGCAGCTCCAGAAGAACCAAGACCACGACCGAGGGGAATGGGGTTAATGATGTGAACATGGGTCTCTGAAGGGAAAGCATGTTGGTCGTGGCATCGCAAAACGTAAAGGGCAGTCTGAGTGATCAGGTTGCGGTCGGCGACGAGATCAACATTCTCTTTGCCGAGACCCTCGTAGGTGATCTTGCAGTTAGACTGGTGCTCTGAAGACTTCTTGGAAGAGTCGACAGTAACGCGGACTTCGAGCCAAACGGAAAGTGCAAGACCGATGACATCAAAGCCGGGGCCTGATCAATAAGTCAATTGACGAGCAGACAAGTAAGAGGCAATTGGTAAGCAATACCAATGTTAGCCGAAGAACACGGCACCTCTGTGGAAAATTAGCCTTGATCGTGGGGCATAGATGAGCAATTCTCCATACTGATTGAGAAGGACATGTTGGACAGAATTGGCTGTCAAGGATCTTGACAACCTGAAATAAACAAAGAACGAGGTCGTGAGAAGACCTTGTTTAGAATGACAGAGTTTGGCACTCGGAATGGGAAGATTCAGCGATCTCGGAAGGCTCGCTGTCGCGAAAGAGTCACCTCGACGATATTTTTTCGACCTCACGCAACAAGACCCCGCGTTCGGCGGTCGGGAGTCCCGCGTCTTGGCAGGCAGCGGAAGCCAAGCACACCGACAACATCATACGTAGGCGCGGGCAGCGACGCGCGCATGCACTCCGGTCGAGCAACGGACTTGACCATCCTCTAATTAGCTATTCTATCGTGTCCCTCGTCAATCCATATCCATCTTTCTTCCCGACGGCTCGACTGCTGTCACACACTTCTCACCATGCCCGTATGAGACTCAATTGACATATCTCACCTCCAAGCATCCCCTGCTGACAGCTAGCTGGCTAGGCATACCACTCAGTCTTCCTCGATGAGCCGAATCAACAAGTGATTGGCAACTTTGCCCTGTTGCCTCTCCGTACCCGTACTCGTGGTCCTGCCATGCAACTTCCGGCCCTCGCCGGCGACGTGACAGAACTCAGCATTGATGCCTCACACGAAAGCTACGACCCGCTGGACGAGACGTTGGCCTTGTTCCGCGCCAACACCTTCTTTCGCAACTTCGAAATCAAGGGTCCCGCCGACCGCGTTCTCATCTACGGCATCCTGTTCGTCAGTGAAGTCATCCAGAAGATCAAGCCTCAGATGCCCAGAAGAGAGGCCGAGAAGGCCGTCATGAACCTCGCCCTCGACACAAACTTCGCCATCCCCGGCGATGCTACATTCCCCCTCAACCAGGCATTCGAGCCTCCGCGAGACAGAAACGAGGCCGAAGTCTTGAGACAGTACATCAGTCAGATGAGACAAGAGTTGGCCAACAGATTGTTGAACAGGATATACGCTGAAGGAGATGCTCCTAGCAAGGTGAGGGCTCCCATCGCCTCAAATGCCCTTGAAAATACTGAACCAAATCCTGCAGTGGTGGTTGAGCTTCACCAAGAGAAAGTTCATGGGCAAGGCCCTCTAAAGCACAACTGGAGTCTGAAGGCGCCACGCAGCAGTCTTCAACACCAACCAAACCTTCTCAGCTATCAACGACGAGCACTCTTTGAGACGTCTCCGCGTGAGAGTCAGCTACAACAAGGATTGTTCGGCGAGCAATCATCGTATTCGCGAGCCCGGGTCTGGGCCAACACATTATTGTCGATAGGGAAACGAAATAACCATCAATTACATGCAGCCATGTTCACTTTTTGACGTAGACTTCTTACAGCTGGTGACAGCACACTTGCGCAGCCGAAGTTCCCAAGCAATTTCTGACATTCAGCAGATCTCTATAGACTCAACACAGTCTAATGCTAACTAAAGAACAACAAGCAGAAACCACTCGAGCTCAACCCGCAATCTCGGACAGTCGACAGCCCTAGCTCCACACGTCTCGATTGAACGGCGTTTTGAAGACACGATAAATTCGACTGCCACGTTTGACGCCTCTACACTAGATCATCCACACTACTCGTAGATGTACTGGACTTTGCAATCCTCGCCCTTGTTCTCGGCGGCATCAGCCAATGCAGTAGGGGCCTCCTTGGCTGCGACACTCGAAGTAGAAGATGCTCTGACATGGGTCGAGAAAGTGGTCGCGGAAGCAGACACAGAGGTGGCGAGAGAAGATGTGCTCGAGTGTGCTATCTTGGCGATCTTGACGCTGGAGATGGACGAGGCGATGGTGTTTGATGAGCTGACGACAGGGAAGGAGGCTGGGACCTTGGATGCGACCGCGGAAGATGAGGTGCTGACGGTAGCGGCGGTTACCTCTACCTGAGTCGAGGCAACAGTGCTGGAAGTAATGGCGCTCGAAGAAGAGATGGCACTCGAAACAGCAGTTGAAGAAGCGATCGTGCTCGAAGGTGACGTATCATTTCCAGAGCTCATACAAGCAAATGAGATCTGCTTGGTGGTCGAAGAAGGAAGACCGCCGTATGAACCGGCAGCCTGGTCAAGTCTCCAAGTCATGTTGACATAAGGCCAGCAGATGCGACCGTCGTCCATAGTAACCATGTCGCCAGCGACGTAGGTATCCATCAACTTCAAGGGCTCGCCAACTTTGCTGCCCTTGTTAACCAGCTGGAAGTAGGATCCGCTGAACTCTCCCTGGCAACCCATAGCGATGTTGTTGCACTGAGGCTCATCGATCTGCTCCCAGGTCACGAGAGCATTGGCACCATCAAAAGTAGCAACGTGCGCATTGGAGCAGTCAGCAGTGCCCGAAGTGATCCAGTTGACTTGCGAGTCACCATCTTTGGCTCCAACGACTGAAGAAGCTTGCTCGCCATCCATGGTCTGCTTGTCAGAAAAGGTTGCGATTGCTACATTACGACCGTTGGTTCTGTTGGCGGAAGCGACATAACCCTTGCCCATCCAGCTGTTCTCGTAGAGGTCGACGGCACCGCGAGAGACCCAGGAGAAGATGTACGAATCCTCGCCTTGGTAGCGTGCGAGGTTGCTGTAAGAACCAGACATGCCGCCCATGGACTCACCGCCAGCACCGTTTGTGGTATTCTCGTTCGAGATCTTGGTGCCCGAAAGGTCCATACCTCGGTTGTTCGTGTTGAGCCAGATGTCACCCTGATCCTCGGCACAAATGCTGGCGAATGGGACAGCGTCGGCAGCCTCGAAGGCGATACCGGTGTTGTGAGAGCAACCCCATGCGCTGGACTCAGGCAGGGTCTCGAGAGAACCATTGGTGGAAATATATTGAACCGAGTCACCAAAGTGACCTTCTGCCCAGCCGCTGTAGTCTGTGACAACAAAATAGGCACCGTACAAGCCAGCCTTCTCGGAGTAGACGAGATCGCCGTTCAGGTCAGGCGATGCGGAAAGACCGTCGCTTTCGTGGACACCGGGGCCACCCAAGAAAGTCTTGAAGGTCTGCTCTCCTTCGGTGTATCTGTAGAGAACAGGAACGGGAGTGCTGTCTGCAGGAGCATTGGAAGTGCCAGAGGGAAGTGCCTCATTGGTCAACAAAGCAAAGCCATCGTTGTGAGCAACGAGTCCACCAGCTTCCTTTCCTCCCTTGACGGTGACAGCACTGCCGACAGCAGCGAAGGTCTTCGGGTCAACACGCTGGATGTGGACATCAGTCTCGCTGTTGTCCAGGTAGGCAAGGAAAGCACGGCTGCCGTCGGGAGAGAGTGCAAAAGGTGTTCTGCGATGGTGAGGCAGGCTTGTCCAGTATGCTTCCTTGACAGGGTTGAAGCTATAATCAAGCTCAAGCGAGTTGACGTAATTCTTCAACGAAGCATCAGACAGACCAGCAGCGGCGGCCAGCGAAGTGGTGAATGAAAGAATGATTGGTAGGGACAGCATGGCTAGAGACGACCAGGTCGGATAGAGAATGATATACAAATGAATGGACGAAGGAAACCAGCCCTTCTGCAATAGATACAATCGATAAAGAAACGCTGGAAAAATCAAGTCGATCAACTCGAGTAGGCTTGTCTACCTTTATGTACCACATCCATTGCGCCATCGACCTCTCGTGTTGTATGTAACAACATCGGAAGTCAAGCTCCATCGGAAGTCAAAGTCCTTGCCCTAGTCTTCCCCTCTCCTCTCGCGTTTGAGGTAGAAGCGCAAAATTGAACATGGGCTGCGTTTTGACAAGGTATAGGTGTTATAGGTCGTGAATACGATGTATAGGGCTTATCCGTCAGACTCTCTAGAGTCTCCTGAAACTTATATTAGGGCTTCGTGACAGCACTTCGCTTGGATGTGTGAAATAGAGGCGTGATGAGTGTAATCTTGACGATGCCGAGATTGTTTCATGTCTGCTTCAGCTGCCGTCTGAGAACGGCGTCCAAAGGGGGTATGCTTGGCGAGTCGAGACCAGCATAGATTGCCGACTGCGCATGCCTCGACTCGGGGAATTCGATGGTATGACATTAGGCACGTATTCCTACTCGTTCATCTTTCAAGGCAGACAAAAGGGAGTGAAGATGAAGGCCGACAGGCAGCTCGCTTGCACCTCGGCGGAGCGACGGCAAGAATTGCCGTTCTTGCTTGGCTTCAGGTTGACTCCTCCGGATTGCGCCTCCTTGAAGGCTTGAAGTCACAATTGTTCCGTCAATAAAATGGTCAGACGAGCTCGGCCACAATTCGCTGCGGTCACAAACAGTACACCACAAAATGCCTGGAATCTCAGTGGCTGAGCGTAAAAACAACGAACATCGAAGGCATTCGGCCTGGCAAAACAGGTGACGTCGCGACTATGAGCACGATGCTTGTACCGTCCAAGCCTCAGAGAAGTCGCGCTAGAAATCCTATGGAAGTTGCTCGATACCCAGAAGAGTAAGATCGGTGTTCATCTTCCCTCTTTCCCAATCTGTGTCGGAACACAGCCGCTTCCTACAGATCTGGGAGTTGACATCTGATAGGATGAACTGGGCCCTTGAATAGAGTCAGGTGCCAATCACAAATCCTTCGGTCTGCCTGAGCTGAATAGAGGTGGGGTCCTTGACAACCAACGCCGACCTATATATACGAGCATCCCCTCGACTTTATAACCTATTTCCACATAACATCACAATATTCACCATGAGACGACTTTCAAGAGCACTTTCCCGAGCTGGAGATTCCAAGGCCAAAGAGGCAAAGGAGGCGAGCACCATCTCCATCGAAAAGAGTCCTTCGCCTCCTCCACCAACATACCACGAGTCTGCACAAGCTGCAGATGATGACCTTCGCCCTTCCGATGTGACTGCTGGCTTCTCGAAGCTACAGTTGGGTCCTTCCTCGGAAAGTGTACCTAGACCCCAAGAGTGCACTGCTCACCTCAAGCTTCTTGAGTGCTTCTATCGCTTGAAGCAGAACATTGCCGGGAGCGAAGGCCTCTTTGGTATATCCTCAGACTTCGTCGCCAAGCTAGATGAAATTGCATCGCACGCATTGCCTGATGGCGGAAACAAGGATAACGAGATATTGGCATTGCTTGCGGAAAAGCGATGGCAAGTCTATGTTTCTCGGGCAGTTTCTCGCTTTGCAGAATGGAGAAACGCCCTTGAACCAAGATATGACTACTACACCTTGACTCGAGCAACCATGTCGAAGGGTCAATTATTAGCCGATCGCGTAGAGCCTGAGAAGGCTAAGCCAATTCTCTTCGACGCTGAGAACCTACCTCCAGTCGGTAAGTTGACCATAAATCTCGCTTTCTGACAAATGCTGAATGACGAACAGATGTCTTGATGGTCTGGCATTCGTATATGCTCAATCCGAGAGCGTATCTGGAAGATTGTGCACGAGAGGGACGGATGCGCCTGTGGCATACACCCATGCCATGGCAAGCAATCGCCGATGCTATCAACAGTGAATCATTTGTATATGAGGTTTCCAAGACCGGCATGATCATGTTCGAGGAGCAAACCCATCTCAACTGGAACAACCTCGAGGACTCGATGGAGACATCTTTCCAGTGTCCCCATTGTCATTCCACAAACAGCATTCCATGGACCACGTGCGGGAGGATCTCCAAGAATGATGAGGACTTTCAAAGCGAACAGGTTCCATCCTATGTCAAGGATGTGACATACGAAGCTGTTCGCGCTCAACTGAGTACTTGTCACGGTCTCGCTGACTCGGATTTCAACGCAGTCTGCAATTCATGTGCTAATCAGGTCACTCATGACTCTCTTCGAGCTGGCAAATTTCGCAGTGATCTGGAGAAGCTCTTGGATGGGGATGTTCTGATGCCAGGCAATATCCTTGGTAAAGACGGACTACCTTCACGGGTTGGGACTACACTGGACAAGACTGGCTACTCCCTATTTGCTTTCCCCAGCAAGTTGATGAACGCGGGACTTGCCAGACAGATCTTGACTTTCAATCAAGGCAGTGAGCTGCGAATGGCCAGTATCCGAGACTCCATCGAGGAGGGCATACTCGACAGAAAGTTAGTGTCAAAGGCCAGGAATACTCATGGTTGGACTCTTAACAGAAGCGAATCTCTTGCTACACGCCGCATGATGTCGAGATATTGGGAGAACTCGTCACCTATCGCTCTGGATCTTGTTGGTGCTGTAGTTCGACAAGGCTCCTTTGTCGAGAAGATGCACAACATTGACTGGCTGCACTCGCCGGCTCTTCCCAACACTATGTCACGACTGATACTCAAGTATGTGCGATTCATCGGCATAATCTCCAAGCACAGCAAGATGGCTGTTCCAACACTCGATGTCGACCTAGCCTGGCACACACATCAACTAAACCCATCTGGTTACCTGCAGTATACTGTTGCTGAGAGCAGAACTTTCATCGACCATGACGACAAGGTCGCAGAGGCCAAACTCAATGATGCATTTGCCGAGACGAGCAAACTGTACCAGAAGCTTTACGGAGAGCCGTACTCTGAATGTACATGCTGGTACTGTGAGGCTGTTCGTGAATCCCACACATCCACGGCATCACGCCTATTCCGTAGCAACAACGCTATGGCAGCGGAAGAGCTTCACGACGTACCTTCAGATCCCAAGAAGTCGGTCCATATATCTGCTCACAACGCTGTAAGACCCGAAGGCGACAAGACATACGACATGGCTGTCGCTCAGCGCCTTCATGATCTTGAGAGGGCATATAACAAGGCTTGCCAACGCGCCGACAAGAAAGGCAAAGCTAGACCCAAGCGTGATGACTACTACTACTCTGACGCATATGGTTATCCAGTATACATGCCGGCGTACGCTCCATATGTAGGCGCCATGGCCTTCACGCCTGTCATCTATCCTGTCAATCCTGGTTGCATGGCTCTAGGTGTTGGCGCAGCCGGCAACTGCTGTGCTGGAACTTGTGGTGCCGCTGTTGCTGCGGGATCTTGTGGATCGGGAAGCTTCGGAAGCTGTGCAGCAGGCATGGGAGGTGCGGGCGGCGTTGCGGGCTGTGGTGGTGGCGGAGGCGGTGGAGGCTGCGGAGGAGGAGGAGGTGGTGGTGGTGGGGGAGGCTGTGGAGGTGGTGGTGGTGGATGTTAAGAGGGCTATATTACGACTTGACGATTGGGGTTATTGGTATACCATATTTTAGCGTCGACAGTTTCCTTCATACTATTCTTTTCGCTACAGTGACCTCCGGGTTCGTTGTGTCGCATGCACCTTCGATGTCAACAGTCGTGTTCTAGCCGTGTAAGCGACAAATGTCAATATCGCCGGTTCTCGCTCAAATGATGTTCATGCAGAGGGTTGAAAGACACGTGAATAGGAAACATCTGTTATGTTGTCTTATGTAATACTATGTTATGTTATGTTTAAGTCCATCTATTCAACATCGCTAGCTAGCTCCCGAACAGCGAAAACTTCATCTCTTCCCTGACAACGCTGGTGTGGCCCAGTGATTATGTATCCACTTGTAAACAGAAGACTAGGCATTCTCTCCCTGCAACAGCAAGATATAAAAAACACTAGACCCTCTTCCAAGCGTTGTTAACACACTGTAAGTTCAAGGGGGAAAAGGTGAAGCCGGCCAAAAATTTGCAAAAAGAAATATCTATCCAGTGGGTTTTGGATTATGCCGATTGCCTGGATCGAACAAGCGATCTTCTCATTACAAGTGAGATGCGTTACCACTGCGCCAAACCGGCATTGATAGGGGATAGATGAAGTTTAAATTGTTGGCAGAGTATAAGAAGAGTGAGGGAAAGGGGGCTGGCTCATGTTTTTGCTTTTTCATTTTTTCACCATGAACATCTGTTGATATTTGATGGACAACACCCTTGCTGTACTCGAGCGGAGACCGGGTGCGCTGGGGAACAAGCAAAGAGAGTAGCAATGGAAGGCTCAAAGACTGAGAAAGGTCAGGTCCAAGAAAGAAAAAAATACATGTCCATGCTTTTCTTGAGAACAAATTGATGGGTTTCTCCGTAAGTATGTGTGTAATCACTTGAACCATTTTGGCGGCCAGTCTGCGCCCGGGGAATTTTGGTATGTTTACTCCACCTACCTCCATGCCAGGTCGCTGTAGGATGCACGATGATGTTCGGACCAGAGCTATATCCAGCAAGAGCGTATCAGGCAACTTACAGCACCGTGTCTCTTATCCGGCTATAGTAGAACACATGATCGTGCATCCTCACCGTTTCTACAGGTCGCTTGAGACTCACCTTTTGCCAAGTGGTCGCGTCTCCCAACTCCGAGCAGTGCAATCCGAGGACATACGTGCTCAACTCGACTAATTACCGTCGTAGATATGCTCTGATACAAAGCTGAAAATAGGAAGCAGGAATTCACCATATTATCCGGTCTACCTTTGAAGCCAACAAAGGAAATGCAACCTTAAGAAACGAGAGATGGACGCGGCCAAAAGAATCTTGCTGTGGGACCTACCCTGCTCTCGTCTTCGGACTCACATCCATCAGCCAAAACCTGTCAATTCTCGAATCAAATATTATGTGTGGGCTAAATCAATCAGTGTAGTAGTCTCAACACAGAAGGCCGCCAATATTCATGTCGTCTTAGGTTTGTGAGGTGAATATCTTGTGCTTCACAAGCTCTCAGAATGATCGCTGCCTTTTTCTCTGGGAATTGTGATAGGGAACAAGAAAAAGAGAGGCGGAAAACTCACACATCATCTTCTACAAAGAAGCGATTGATTGCCTAAGTTTGGTCTATTCAAGTGTATGCTACGGGAAAGTGCAATGTCATCCATATTGGAAAGATCGATTAACAAGCGCAACACATTTATGCACGTACCGCGACGCCAAGGCAATTTATGCAAACGAAGCCCCGCACAAATCCAATCCTCAACCACCAAAATTTCGAAACCACAAAATTGAATTTCCTCGTCCTATGCTTCCACCTTGTTTCGGAGCATCTACATCACACGCAAAAGAGCAAAAGGGATGTTGATGAGAAGGGGATTCGAACCCCTGCCCTTTCGGACCAGCGTATTGGAAGAACCTTAAGCTGGCGCCTTAGACCGCTCGGCCATCTCACCGTTCATGAATTGTGTTTGAGTGGGCTAAAGTAAGAACCTTTTTTCAAAGCTTCGTTTGGCCGAGACGTTCTAATCCACCCTCTGTCTGCTCCTTTGTGAGCTCTTTTTCGAACTCTGCTCCTACACGATCAAACTTCTAGCATCGGTCGACATGTGGTGGTGCGTTCAACTCCCCCTCTGCCTCTCTCCCCTGGTAGACACTGCATAAAACTGGAACTGATCTAGACTGCTTGAGTTGTCGGAGGTTTAGGGTACCACAGTCTAAGGCATTTAGAAACGGTAGGATAGCCGTTGCTACGCGTATCCTTGTAAGCAAGATGAGCCACCATCAACTCCCTTGTTGCCATTGCTGCCGCAAAAGCTTCGAGACATGATCTATGAGCACCTCTTCGACGACGTGACTCAGCAACGAGCCTGGCATGAAATCACAAGAGCGTCGAAAATCACTCGGGAAGATGCAACACCGATATTGATGCGACATTTGCACCTCAAACTCCTCTACAGACACTGGACCGAGTTCGCCTGGCACCGTCGGCCAAGATCCTTTTTCCTGCTAACTTTATTAAAAGTGTCGCTTCGTGGTCACCTGAACTCAGTCCTGCGTCTTTGCCCTGGATACTGAAAGCCTTCCGTTGCTTTAAGAAACTTTGCCCGGCAAAGAGGTCCGAGGAGAGGTTCTAGAGAAGATGAACCGACACAACAACTCCAGTATCTCTTCTCTACACTAGATGTCTTCGATATTTCTGTACCGCCCGGACCTTGTGGGTGTATTCAGAAACAGAAAGAGGTGCCAGGTTATCCATGCGTCGAAGATTTACTTGTTGCTCCTCAGAATCACATGAGAATACACCTTATCCTCAAGCAGCTGGCCAAGGCTTGGGAACACAACATCTCAAATTGTGTGGTGTGTTTATGCTTTCAAGAGGTATTGCACCAAACATGACACGATGACCGCTGAGATGAGGCGACGACGACATATACAAGTTGAGAAAAGGTACCGAGCATGAAACCCCGGCAAAGATGGAAAATCAAGGGGGAATACCAAACAAAGACAGCAAGTCGGTCACACACATGGCAAGGAGATAGCTCATGTAGCAAATGTAATGTATTGTTAACAATTGCATGTCTGTCAGAGAAAAGAACTCCTATAGCCCAAGACTAGAAAAGAAAGGAGGGAGACTTGTAAATCAGACCTTCCCTTGTAGTCGAATGCCTTCCCCTCCCAGAAATGAAAACACACATTTGGCCTTCAGTAATCATAGCTCCGTATTCTTCTTTGCTGTTTCTCTCTTCCCATACTCCACCTCCACCCAAAAATAATCCGACAGAATCGAAAAGAATCAAAAAAACACCACACCAGTGAAAATGCTAGAAAGGGCTCTACTCTTCTTCTTCATCGTCGCTCTGGACCATTGACTCGGTGCCTCCGCGGCTCTTGCGTCCGCCGAGGCTCAGCTTGACGCGTGGTTGAGGAGTGCCGGCACTTGAGGCTGGACGTGTGTTGCCCGTCTCGGTCTCCCAGTCGGCAAATTCGGGGTACTTGGCGGTCTCTTCAGCGAGCTTCTTGACAGCGGTTTCCTGTGTTTTGTGTTAGTGTTGAGTTCCTTGCAACATTATTAGAGCGAATACATACCTCGATCAAGTTTGCATCTTGGAACAGTACACTACCGTCCTCGTTGTAGGTTCTGCAGTTATCGCACAGTTGCTTAATGTCCTGTCGGAATTGGCGCAAGTTTTGGTACTGCTTCTTGTTGATCTTCTTCTGGATTTGATCCATGCAGATGGGAGTGCGGATTAGCTGGTAGTAATCAGGGTAGTGCTTCTGAGGAGGCAACTCGATGAAAGGATCAATGATCCCTCTGTTCTGCAGGTCGGGGTCTGCCGATACTTCTTCCAGATCCATGAGGGTGTCGTGGACAGTATCGAGTACTGATTGCAAGTGCTCACGTTCTGTCGGTGGGAGGAGATCGGGCACCTT
>Ga0115847_100112_pt1 | contig 18392 bp, 17 predicted proteins | sample InSIn5SAF170_FD_83861 | JGI IMG/M metagenome (GOLD analysis project Ga0115847, IMG submission 83861)
GCGGGAACCACGGGCGGAAGTCGGCCGACTGCTTGCTGGCGTTGAGTGTGCAGATCTAACCTCTGCTTTTCTTGATGTTGACTTGCCGCCTTTGAGCGCTTGTTTTCTGAGGTCTTTGTCCGGCATTTCGAACAGGTTCGAGAGTTGTAAAGCGGGAGACGAGTCGGTGTTCAGCCTAAACTCGGTTTCTGTTGCTGTTTGAAGACCAAAAGCCCAAATAGCGCCCGTCAGCCTATGGGTATCGTGAGGTCGAAGAATAAGTTGAGACGGCTGTAATGCGAACGATACATGAAGAGGAAGCCTTTGAGAGACTTGGAAGTTGTTCAAGGCAGTGCGCTAATGATTGACAACGAACATAGAGCGGTGAAATGAGGGACAAACAGGAAGTTCGAGAAGTGCTCGGCTGAAAGGTGTAAGTGCAGTGGTGCCAGCCCACGCGCATGTGAAAGCCATTCTAGCCCGATACAACTTAGATCCTAGGCGAATCTAGGCAGCAACACAATGCGAGTTGAGACTGCACGATGAGTTGCAGAGACAGCCACGTGCAACACTGTGTAGTTTGTGAATGGGATACGTAGCACTCATCATCTTCATATGAGTTCATTCATCATTCAGCGGGAGAGACCAAGTACAATACACATTTCAGCACTACTATAGACGTCCTTCCCTTAAACTCCCTCAAGTAGTAGCCAGTGATCCATCTAACTCCTGTTTCCCATATCCACCGATACAAAGATAGTTCGTGTCAATCAGTCTTTGGGTCTTTCTGGTCAAGGCGCTCTTCGCCTTCACGAGCTAACAAACATGTTCGTAGGCGTAGAAGTGATCTCCCTCTGGGCTCACTTCTGCGATGCACGCTGAGCATTCACCAGGTACTCTTCATCCTCGGCGTCCAAAATGTCGTATTCTTCATCAGTCAGGAATCCATCCTCGGTGCTCTCATCCTCTAGCGTCATGCTATCAAGATCGTCAAGGAGATCTTGGTCTTCTGTTGCAGCGACGCTAGGTTCAGCTGGAAGAGCCTGCTGTTTGATGTCGTCGATGCTGGATTCTGGTGATTCCTTCTCAAGCTTGGGGAAGATCATCTGTGAGCTGTCTTGACTCTTGTCGGCTCCAACAACCGGCTCTTCCCTCTCGACTGGTGCCTCGACCGGGACAACAGCAGGTGCCTCGACTGGCTTGGGGATATTATTGGTAATGTTGATGTCGCACCACAGCTTGTGGCCGAACGGCATACCATCCTCGGTCTTCAGTCGCCAGTATGAAATGGCTCGTCCTTCACGAGCTGGAGATCGAAGAATGACACTGAAGGTTTGTGTCTTGCCCGGCTCAAGAGGCACGGCAAGAGTGTTGCTGCGGTTGGCAATGGTCATGGAACTCACAGGTGATGGGTGCTTGTCATCGAGATTCCGCATCTCATCTCCACCAATGAAGTGGACAGCACAACCGGCTGGCCAAGCATTTGGCCCAGGGTTGCGAAGTGTCCAGGACTGGTGGACGAGGCGATTCGGTAGGAAGCATGTGCCATCAGGTGTGGACTCGGATTCGAACCAGGCCTGCAAGTCGGCTGAGGAGCCGACTGTTGTCTTCTCCACGACCTCCTGCTTGTGCTCAATTGGAGTTGTCTCGGCAACTGTCTGAACCTGAGTTGCAGCATTAGCAGAGCTCGGTCGTGTGGTCTCAGTCGAGGCGTTCACTGGAGCATGTCGGTCGCCAAGAGCGGCAGATGAGCCATTGTCCAGTTCGTTGTGTGCGGCAACGGAGAGCTGTCGGACCGGAGTTCTTAACTTGATGAGGGGATGAGTCTTGTTGTGTGAATTGATCGGAAGTGCTTCGCAGTTGGCACAGAAATCAGTGTCGTGGCAAATAGCACACTTGTAGCGGTCACCTCGAATGTAGCTCTTTCTAGCTCGAGCGTTGCATATTGGGCCATCGCAGTAGACGCCTCTGTGTTGCTCTTTCTTGGTGTTGATCATGCCGAGCTGCTCGTAGATAGGAGCAAATCTGTGATCCGGATGTACCTCCGCTGCGACCTGAATGCATGTCGAGCAATAATCGAAATCTGGGCAGGTCAAGCACTTGTGTCGCACACCCATGATTTGAGAATCGCAGCCATCACAAACAGCGTCGTGCTTGAGCCCTCGGCCTTGCTGACAGAGAGTCTTGATGTAGGGTGAAACAGCGGCAGACGTGGCGTCGACTGGAACGAATGTGTGTGCTGGGTGATGCCCGTGTTCTCCGTGGTCGAGGCAGAAGAAGCAGAGGTCGAAGTCGGCACACTGCTGGCATGTAACGAAAGACGAAGCACCGAGTTCTGGAAAGTCAGCACAAGGCCAGCTACTTAGAGCAGGAGTAAACTTACGAATGATGCAGCTGTTGCATGTTCGCTGGTCCTCCTCAACTGTAGGCTCGACTGGAATAGCTGGTGCTTGCGTTTTCTTGTTGGGAGGCAGAGTCTCGGTGTTGCTTGCATAGACCTTGCCATTCTTGACTGCTCTCTTGATAAGCCAGTGATCTTCACCATCACATGTGATACCTCGGCTGATGCAAGTCGGGCACAGGTCGAAGTCACCCATCTCGCATTTGCCGCAGTGATAGTGCTCGTTCGACACAGACTCGCCACAGTGGTTACAGTCTATGCTAAAGGTTGTACCGCAGAAGTCGTTGAGAGTGGGCAGAGTTGGTCTACTGAGCGGGGGCTGCGTCGACTTCTCCATCATTGGTTGCACTGTAGTGGTTGGGAGGCTGACGACGGTGGGCTGCAATGGCTGGATAGGGTAGACGGGCTCAGTGGGAAGGTTCGACAGGACGGTCTCGAGATAGGTATTTCTCTTGCTGGACTCAGGCGCAGCCTTGTCCTCTGTCAATAGAGCGTCGTCTTTCTTGTCGGCCGTGACGATTGTGGCCTTCAGTCGTAGCTTCAGCTTAGCCTTGGCTGCTCGGTACAGCTGCTTGAAGATGGCTGGATTGCTCGAGTCGAGGGTGACATATGTGCCTGCTGAGTCGGAGAATCTGTCGAACTTGACTTCTGCATCAGCGGGGATCTGGAGAAGGAATCGTAGCTATGGCCATGTCAGTTCAAATCGAACAGTGAGGCCCAGCCTCGGTAAGCGAGGCTGCGCAGGCAGAAGTGGTACGCACCTTTTGCGGTAGAACGTGTGCTCCAAGATCTCGAAGGGCAAGCTTGAAACGGCGGTTCTGACCATCGATGAGGACCTTGACGGTAATCAATGTATCAGGACCGACAGGCCCGGGGTGTGGGTAGGGCGTGCTCATGTTGGCGACGGGATGGATAAAGAAGCGGTGTCCAAGGCAGATACTTGAAGATAGTAAAGGTCGGGGAAATGGTCGACACACCACGTTTGTCTACGACATCAACAGACACTCTCACTTGTAGCCAAGTATCCGAGCTACGGCCGATGAGTTGAAGACGTTGTAGATAAGAAGAAGTGAGGTCGGGTGTTGGAGGTGATACATGATGTGCGTAATAGGTAGGATGAGCTACAGCCGGCCAAAGGTGGCGTCGTCTGCTGACTTCACTACTGGCTGTCGATGCGGGGACGCCTTCTAACCTGCTCTAGGCTAGTCCTACTGCGTGAAAGTTGCACTTCAGCAAGGCAACCGCAAATGCCACGTCTCTACAGCCAATAATCTACTTGTTCTCTTGCTCTGACCAGCACGGATTCACATTACCAATCCGGCCGACGTGATGGGCGTTCAAGCCATGAACTTGATAGGTGCAGTGGTTAGACTCGATCCATCCTCCCACCATATTTCCGTATCAGAATGGTACTTTCACCGGTCACTACTCCTGCCAAGTTTTGAAGACGAGTATGCCATATCTTGATAGAAAGACTATGCAGTATTTTGCGGCAGCCGGTGAAGTAGCAAGGCGGCTCTGAAATATCTTTCAGTTACAGCCGACCATGACAACGCAAACTGATATCCTTGCCCAGGTTGTGCATAGCTTACTCGGATGACACTTTCTCGTATGCGCTCATACGTGTTTATCGAGGTAGTACAGAAATGCGACTCTCGGTTTGCTGAGTGATGCGATGTCGAGCGCGGTGAGCTATCTTTGTGCGACATCCCAGGCACAATCCTGGAGTCCAAGATGAGTGCTTTTAATCAATCTCGACCAAAATCTTTGGTTAGGTTTAGGGACAAGGGTGCTCGTGTTAAATCTCCAGATAGTGCCAGGATGAGGCACCGCCGCACTGAAGCTGCTTGGAGATGGCGAGTTCTCAGAACTTTTATGCCGGGTCTCGAAGAAGAGTGACAAATTCTGCTGCAATGCTGCGAAGCTACTATGGAAATCTAGCATATTATCAAGCACATAGAAAGATGACTCAGATGTCCGCTCTGACCACGCAATATCTCCTGAGACAATCAGGTCCCTATCTAAAAGTCCTCTCAATCCTTCCATCTTCATTGCCAGCAGGACTCATGGGTGCGCTTCGGAAGCCGCTGAGGTCGCCGCTCCCAGTCTTTCTCAAAGCTTGTCTCATTGTCTCGACGTTCAAATCTCCCGTACCCCGGTGTGGTGAAGCTTCGTGCATTGAAGGCGATACGCTCGTAGGCGGGGATGTTCCTTGAGCGGCAGACGATACTGGTGATCTCATAGGCGAAGGAGATCTTGGCGGCAGAATACTTGGATGACTCGTTATAGCTGCCGAGTCTCGACGGCCATCTGCGAGATCGTGCTCAGCCTGGACCACATCGGCAAATGAGATGAAGCTCAATCGGCGGACATCGACCGAATCAAGGTTGGCATAACTGGAAGCATTATCGGTGTCGGCCCGAGGCATTGGGCTTGCTATCTGCTCTTCGGACATTACAGGGCTGATCGGAGCATCGTGATGACCTTCTGTGATGGTGACCGCAGCAGGTTGATGTGCTGCATGGGTGATAATTTCGACAGCATCGGGATCCAGTCTCCTGTCCGTAATAGCTTCCGATGTAGCATCCAGTGCTGGTGGAATGTGATTCTCAGTGATAATGTGTGACGGGATCTGCGGTGATGCTTGTGGTACGGCGACATCTTCTTGTACACTTCTCTCGAAGATCATGGACGAAGCTGGGGAATGTGTTCTGGGCGAGGCAGATCGCATACCTCGAGGTGAAGATGCGACCCCATAGGGATAGTTCCCCGACGGCGAGCCAGATGATCGCAACGCATCTAGTCCTGCCAGAGGAGACACTGGGCGTAGGCCGCCAGATGATGCTGTATGAGGTGTTGCTTTTACTTTCTTCTTATCGTCGTCTTTTCGGCCCAGGCGGAAGAAATCTCTCTTCCTTGTCTTCTCTTCCATGCCAGAGGTCTGCTCCGGCTGTTGCTGCGTAACATTAGTGATGGAAGGTATTTCTGTGTTCCGAGACGAGTCCATAGTTGCAGATTGATTCGACCCGTTTAGAGGGAAAGCTGAGGAAGTAGAGCAGAACGTCCACTGGATCGCAGAGAGCGAGACTTAGTCTCGCGATGCAGGGCTTCGTGCGACCGGAGAAGGAACCTAGCGATCAGTATGCCCTTGAAAACAATAGCGAGCAGAGGACTGGGTCGGAGGGTGGTGTGGCTAATTTTCGTGGACGTCGAGTATCGCTTCTGCAGCGCAACGGTCGATGTGAGTGACTGTCGAGTATAGGGCAGGTGCTGTATATAGGATGATGGTGGGATCGCCAAATCATCAAGCAATCGTGTTAATGGTAGGTCAACAAGGTCATGTGTTTACCTCCTGCATGTGAACTCAGAAAGGCTGGAATCCCCCGAACAAGTGGACGAAACGCCAACAACGGAAGGACGAAAGGGCCCTACGAATGAGACAGCGCAGCGGTGCCCGCAAAAGCTGCAGGGTTCTTCCAGTGGACACCCCTCTCTAAGACAAGCGAGTCACGGGTCCATCAGAGTCTAGCATGACCCTGGGCAAGTCTTTCTCGGTCCCGGAAGATCTTAACTGTCGGCATACCTGCCAAATATCGCGAGTTAGTGGTCACTCGGTTGCAACGTGTCTATGCCTGACCGGAGAAGCCTGATCGTGGCTCGGGCAGGCTTTTTAGCTCTACTACGAAGTCTCATGATCGTCCTTTCCTTTTTGGTGTCGCGAAGATGCACCTTCAGTCCTGAAGCTCGACCAGAGGACGACAGAAATCGTTACGCTTTGAAGCCGCTAACACTTTGGACGGACATATCGCATATGGCAAGCCCCTTTCAGCGCAAGCAGTGACCGCCGTCTGCACTTCCTGCAAGGACTTTCTCTGGTCCAATCTTCGATCAAGACTCGAGTACCATCCGAAGAACAAAGGAACCTTCACGATCAGATCTATCTCACAATGAATTCTCTCACTCCGCTGCCGGTGGCGAGCACGGTATCAGGCCGATTCTACAAGCTCTGCGCGACCGTGCTCAACACCTCCACCAAGCGGCATCAATCCTCATACCGCAGAGCAAGATCACGACTCAACGTCAAGCCCGATCCAAACTTCCTTCCATCGAAGACGATTCCTCATGATCACATAATACACAACCCACCGCCTAGCATGCCAAATGTTTTTCACACACCCGCCATATTTCTCCCTAAAGACGACAAGAGACGCTTGATACAGACCCCTCAGACAAAGTCTCTGCTTGCTGGGACGCCAGCTTTCACCCCATCAGGAAAAGAAAGACTGCCACCGCCTGTACGGAAGCCATACGAGAAGAAATATCATTTGACCGAAGCAGATTTTGACGAGATGAGACAATTGCGTGGAGCGGATCCCCTTGCATGGTCCGTGAAGAAACTTGCTAAGAAATTTGACTGCTCTGGGATAGTTGTTTCGCTGGCAACCGAGGGACTGGCGAGGAACAAGCAGGCAATGCAGAAGGCCGTCACTGATGTGATCAAGTCGAGATGGGGCGCGAAGAGAAGGGTTGCAAGAGAGGACAGGCAATTGAGGCGCGAGCAGTGGTATAAGGACACTTAAGACGGCCCGCTAGAAGTCGAGGATCCGCAGGCATCTATATGTATAAAATGTATTCAAGTTGTGTGTGCAAGTTGCAACATTCCGTACTAACGGCTCTCGGTCCACGAACTCAGGCACATGAAATGCCCCACACCTTCTCAAGCACCTTTCCAACGTCTGTGGCAGAACTGGGACAGGAAGCTGGAATATCCAAGTTCAGATTATCGTACCTATGGAACCTTTGACACATCGGCTTTGACCGTGACTTTTGGCCAAATCTCCCAGATTAGATTGCTGTCTACAGCAAGCAGGTCTAATATGCCTCTGAAAATGCCGGCATACTGTTGGCGATGACCCTGGCTTCGAGCCAGCGGAGGATACGCCATCCTGGAAATGATTTTGAAAATCGGCCGCGTTCCAAGACCGCTGGCGTAATGGCCACCAGCTCACCAAAAGTTACAACTGAACGAGATCAGGGGTGTCTGTCTCTTTAATAGACAGCAAAACAGAAAGTTAGCTCAGGACCGACTTCTCCTGCATGGACAAGGCGGATGGTGGAGAGAGATAAGATTTATCTGATCTACGTTTGAGTGATACAGTAGGACCACTGTCTATACGAGCAATTGAGGGTCATATTGCTAATGATCTTTCCGCGAAGTATCAATCTTCAAGGCGCGATATTATTCAATACAATAGCTTGTGTTGATCCATTCAAGCCGTTCCGCGTATCAAACTCAATCATAGATGACACCTTGCCACAAACCTCTGTGGCTTATCTTTGGCTGATTCTATACCCATACCAAGAAAGGTAGAGGCATATTGGAGATAGATGGAGCAGTCATAAGGCCTACCTTCACCAGAACAAATCTTGATACATCATTTTGAGCATTGCAGCCTCTGGTCCATACGGCTGAAGGAAGCGTTCGACCTGGATCGGCCAGTCATCTTTGTTCCAACTGAAGGCCAAGAACGCTGCAAAATACTCCCAGTATGCAGGGTACCACCCACATGCCTCCCAATCGACCAAGCCAACCTTCCAGTCCGTGGTTGTCTCACCGGTTTTGGTCTTTTGGACGACTATGTTCTTCCGTTGCACATCTGAATGCGTTAGCACCGATGGGTGGTGTTGGAGTGCTGGACTGAAGTTCCTTTCGTAGAAGTCAGCAAGGCAAGAAAATTCCTGGTTTTCTTGCCAATTTGCTCGAGACTTTTTCGCCAAAGCTGTGATAAACTGGTATCCGCTGTTGAAGGGGCCATTAATATCAGAGTCTTCTGGCCGAGAGAAGAACAAGTAATGTGGCATTGGGCCACCGGAGACACTGCAGTATCGGCCAGAGCTCGGAAGATCTCTCAGAGTGTCGAAAACAACTTTCAGCTTGCTGAAGATGATCGATTTATCTTGGAGGCTAAGATGTGGCCATTGGTGGTCCAACGACTCTCCTTCAAAAAGCTCCATGACCATAACTAAGTACGGATCTGTGTGGAACTCATTGAAAGGACCCGGCTCTTCCCAAAGCGCGAATAATCTTGGTGCAGGTATTTCAGGAAGGTGGCGTTCGAGGAAGAGGAGATTCTGCGCTTCGCTCGGCTGAATGCGACCGTATTTCACCAGAAAGTGCTTGCCGACGGCAACCACCCTTCTAAGAGCAGACTTCTCTTTGCCACTAAATATTGATTCCGCAGATCGAATCGTCTCAATTGTGGGAATAGTATCTGGCAGCAGCAGATCATCCCTAAGGAATGGCACCTCCATTGTCGAGCAGTGTACGGGGATGCCTATGGCTTTCGCAGACACAGTAATGAGCTAAATGTTACACGCTAGCCTAATCACGACCAGACAAACACCACAAACATGGCCGCCAAGTGACGAGCACATACAACGAGCCAGCCAGCGAACATATTGCGGAACTAGGGTGTTCGAGGCTCACCCAATTCAGGTCCTCATGATCTTTCTCTAGTCCACCCATATTACATGTGCACTCCACCTTCCAGTCACAGTCCATTATGTCGTGCTATACGCTACCCTATACGTTGCAGCCGTGTACTTACAACCATAAGTTAGTCTCAAGGAGTGTCTCTGACATTCAAAGAGGCGATTACACCTAGCAGAGATTTCCTCGGTCCACTTGTTGTGAATTATGCCTATACTACTACGCGAAGATTGCATTTGAGACAGCTGAGACTCTTCCGGCGTAACGCGATATCATGGTTTCAGATTGGAGCATCCATCTTCCAACAATTTGTCGCGAAGCGCCACCAAGGTTGTGATGGCGCTAAGCGGTTGTATATGTTGTGGTGTGTTAAGACAGGCACAAACCTAGACTTGGACCATGGATCACTTCATCTCCCTCTTCCTAAAAAGCTACAGCAAACCACCAACAGAATGAGCTTCAAACCAGAAAAGTACAAAGTTTGGCATGTCCAGTATAAACTGAGTCTCATAGACCCCGATATGCCGCAACCAAGATACCACCATGTGATCTTTGTGGAGACAGACAAAGACGGTGGGGGATATATTCACCATGTTACTGGAGACATCACTTCGGGCATGTCCTACCAAAGGAAGCGAGCCCAACACCCGGGGAACTCGGACAGTTTCCACACCATGGATTTTTTGGGATACATTGCTTCCTCAGGATACCCTGGAGCTGTTGATGATGTTCTCAAAAGTCTAACATCACCAGGACGACAGAAGGCTTTCAACCCCAAGACGTACAAAACAGAACCTATCAAAGACGATGGCACATTCTACAGCCCTGGGGAGCCACGGAAGCGATTGAAGAAGTGTACTGAATGGACCCTAGAACAGGCTATTCCAGCACTGAAAGCGAATAAACTGCTGCAGTGAGACAAGCCATCGCTTCCTGAGTGAGCTATGAGCGGAGGTGCTCAGATTGATTAGTGATAGAGAGCACACCAGGCCTTTGCCTGGAGGCATTCAGAAAACGATGGCTATCCCGTTGCAGCGCGGGGAAGCTATCCATATATCCATCCATGTGCACAACTTGATTCTTCCTCAGGACGTTTTCCTGCAAATGAGTAACGAATACGTATTCTTTTCAAGATTCTTACCCGTTGGTGTGCCATAATATTAAGCTGAATGGACAATTCCTGACCGTTTATCTTGCTGGTCAAAGGCGGTAACTCGTTGAAGCCTTTTCACTTAGGCAGACGTGCCTTGTACAAGTCATTAGAGCATCTCGGGAAACGTAGTCAACGTCAGTCGTCCCAGTAATGAGTCTGACGAAGGTTTTATGGCGCTGACGCGGGTGTCCGCGGTATGCTCTTCGCCAGACCCGTGAGAAGCCCTCGTCATGCATTGGTAGCGAAACAGAGATGGAGAGGTTGGAACTGGTTGGGGCTCCGCTGCGGCGATAAAGCACGAGCAGGGCGAGCTGGAAAAAACGAAAAGCAAATGTATGCATGTGCACAAGGTGAAAGCATGAAGGCTAAAAGGAGGAGGAGCAGAAGAGTCGAGAAGTCCATGGAAGTTTCAATAGAAGCCCAGTGATGTTGACATAGGCGAAGATAGGAGTATCTCCTTTCAAATACAATCATCCAATTCCACACCTCCCGACCGTCCCTCGACCTCAGCCATTCCACTGCCTCGCCTGAACTCCACTTCTCCACTCTCTCCTCTTCGTGTTCTTCGCGTCCCCTTCTCCATCTCCACCTCCACCCTTCTCATCCCCGCCCTGCTACGTCTTAGTCTCCTTTGCCACTTGACCGGGACCGATCCCACTTTCCTTGGCACCGCTTTCCGCTGCTGGTTTATCGCCACTCCCACTCCCACTTCCCTTCTCGCTACTGCCTTCTTTGCCGGGTTGGAAGATGTTGTTGCCTGGGTATGTCATAAGGGAGCGAGCAACAGAGTGCTGAGAAGGCACATACACGTAGCACAGTGGGCGTACTGCTTATCGGGCGTTAGGTCAGCGCCTGCGCCGCATTCGGGACATTTGACCATGTTGAAGAAATGGTACAGATGGGGATCTCAGGCAATCTTGCCGTCAATAGCTCCCCAATCAATATAAGGAACCAAGTCGAACGTGGTGGGCGACTACAAGCCAACATGTGTAGGTGACTTTGATGCAAGGATGCGATAGGAAATTGTGACGTAATGCATAGGAGTCTCGCAGCATGTGCTGGACTATCACATAGCTATAGACGACGCGGAAGAGGCAACGGTGAGTGCCCCAATTTTGGTAATTGTCACCTACAGGTGCATCGTATCACCGTCTAGCACTACCACGAGTGATCGCCGACCCATAGCGCCCATCACCGAACACAAAGCCATTCGTGCCAAACTCAGTCACGTTTGGCTCCTTCCGCTGTTCCGTCAATTCCTTCCATACCTCAGACATGTTCGCTCGTTCTCTCGGTAAGACGCTGTACTGCATGCCATACATCTCTCCTCGACCCAGCGGAGGCACAAAACGACCTGTCAGCAGTCGAAAGACGACTTTCGGTGATAAATAGTGCTTGCGTATCCTACCTCCGAGTTGGAAGTATTGCTCGAAGATCTGGCGAATGGATAGCGGAGTCGAGGTGAGTATGATGTAGGCTGTTGTTGTTTGTGGCTCGTCTGCTGTGCTTGCTGGGGTGTCATCTCCTTCTTCGTCTTCGTTTTCTGTATTCTCTCGTACTATTGGCCGAGGTGACTGCACAGGGCGTTGTGCTTGCTTCGATTCGAGCGGTTCGAGCAATTCGAAGTGGACACCTCCGGGTAGCCGTTGACTATCCTTGAGCTTGAGCATGAGTGCGAAGAGTGGAAAGTGATTCAGACAAGCTAGACATGTATCTAGAGTTGCCTTGAATGTAATGATTGCCATTCTTGCGGTTGCAAACGTCAAGTAAAAGACGATCACAGTCGGCAGCAGGAAGAACAACAGCGTGAAAAGAATCGTTCCAAGAAGTAATTGATCGAGGTCGTAGTCGCAATTGTCAATTCGATTCCGCAGCACATTCCGCTTCTTGCCTCGAAACAACTGGAAGAGGCTGACGAGTATGCTGAGTTGCCAGTTGAAAATACGTGCACTCGCAATGTAGAACGCATAGATATGCAGAGTCATCAGACTGAGAAGGTCTGAGAATATGGCGATAGGCATACTTGCGCCAGCAAACGAGGAAAAGCCGATGAAGTATACTATCTTCGGTAGATATGGCAGGACCAGGAGTTGCGAGCTTGCAGACCAATATTCAATGACCCACAAGAAGAGATCACCAAGGAATGCGGCCAGTTCGGTATTGAGTTTGAGACCGCCAGGATAAGACATCAGCCATCTGATGGTGTCTCGAAGTCCATTGACCGTGTATTGATTCAATACGTCGACGATGAATTGCGCAGTGGCTTCAGCATTCTCGTTGATGAAGCTGCCGACAGCAATGCCGATGATGACATCGTTTGCCACGAGCCATAATGAATTATGGAAGCGGATGTAGTCAGAGTTAGTGCCGGCAATTGATGACCATGTGCCGTGCCTCTTCCTCAACAAGGTATACTGAATCGGATAGTACGAGAATTGCTGCAGGCGAAGATGTACCTGCTGACAAGCAGCTGAGATGTCCTTGAGAGACAGTAGGTTTGAGCTTGTGCCTGTACTGTCTGGTAGGCTGATCCGCCGGACCGGAAGACGGAATTCCAGACATTGTAGGAGGCCCTCTGCTATCATTCTGTGCAATACTATTGCCATTTTAAAGGCATAAGAAAGTGCTGGATAGATGGAGTTCATGAAGATCGTCCACAAAGACCAGACAGCAACAGTGTAAAGTGACTGAGCTGATTCGACCACACGTTCGCTGACCGAGATCACACGCTTCCTTCGAGGTCCGACAAATGGGGTGTTCTTCTGTAACAGTGTCGCAAGCTCGAAAGAGCAATTAATCTGGCGGACGAGGACCGGCAGAGCCAGTTCCTTTGGTGTTGGCCTGTGCCTCACGACGGTATGGAATTTGAGCTTCTGTACCAGAGCTGCAACCCTCCTCTTCTCGTGTTGGTCGTCTGCTTCAACCTCGTCATCAGGATTCGTATTGTCGGAGCTAGACTTCTTATTCCCCAACGTGAGGTTGATCGGATCAAGCGAGATGTATTGAAGTTGGGTCGGATTTGGAGGAGTGTATAGGACGACTTGTACGGACAACGCCGGGTCCGAAGGGCAGAACACCTGAGGTAGAGCCTGGTCCGAGAGCTTAAAGACCTGTATCTGGCCGAGGTCGAAGCTACCCAGGGTGTCGCTATGGTTGAATGTGCCCAAGACGCTCATACTCCTTCGTCCGCAGAGATCCATCATTTGTTCAATGGGAAACTGGCACCCCCTGAACAGAGTCCGCGTGCGAAGGGCAATCTCAACGCTCCGTATCTCAACATCTTCCAGCACCGTGACAACGAACAGGTCGAGATCCGAATTTCTCCAGCCAACTATCACACCGGGTGTGGTTGAGCGTGCCAAAGTATCTGGCCAAAGCAATCGTAGTAGGCCATCTCTGTTCTTGACCATGATCCCATATTGTCGCTCTTCACAAGGATCCCCTCCTCTTGAGCTGCTCCTTGGCTGATATCCCGTGCTTTGGTGATCGAGGGTGCAAAGTGGCTTCGTGGGCAGCAAGCCGCTCGAGGGGCAGAATAAGGGCGATATAGATCAGAGAGATGAAGGAAAATGCTTTCGCAGCTCTTGTCTAGGCAGGTCAGCTGTGCTCACTATGCTCCAAACTGCGAGCATACCACAACACCGTGATCCCAGGCAAAAATGACCAGTTCGTATGATCTGGTTACTAGATCCCAGCGAGCAGTGATATAACCAGCAACGAAAATGCCAATGGTAAGGGACGAGAATGGGTGCATGGATCGCCGTCACGAGGACTACTACCGCATGCTGCCAACGGGGAAGCCACGATACTAGCTGGCTGGCACGATTGCCATGGGTTGTTCTCGATCGTGACAGATCATGGCCTCACAGAGCCCGTACGATACGGTGGCCTTTACACTCAGGCTTGTGCAGCGTGATTACGCTTAGGGTCTGTGCGGAACGCCATGCACACTCGGACTAGCTCTTTTAAGGATTGTGGGCTAGCAAAGGGACCTTGACTGAACTTCCGACATCACTTCCACCTCAGTAGCACGAGCTGGACCGTCAAGAGAATCAGCCTGTCTTTGACAGCGGCTCGGCAGGAGAACCGGTAAGCAGCCTACGAAGCAGGATCGCAGCAGTCGAAACCATGTCTGGCTGGAAATGATGTGGATAGCCGACGTCCAGCCTCCTGGATAATGACACTGCTGCGCGTTCCTTCCCTCCCAGGTAAGTCATCACATTCTTGCCCAACGCAACAAATATTTGGTTGAGACATTGGAAATTCCTGCATCTTCTCTGTTTGCACTCGGGAGGCGTTGAGAGGACTCATCGCTTGTGAACAAAAAACGTGGCAGGTGCAGTGTCAACAACAACGACAAAAAGGTCCCAACCTTTCACCTCCTTCCCGCTCGTCAAACGCACCATCGACGCATACAACTGCATGTACCCGCTAGTCTGTGGTGAACTCGCCTCTCTGTGTGCCGTTGGTCAAGGTCTTCACCTTTCACTCAGCTTCATTGCGTAGCAGCCTAGTCTTACACTGCCACCGTTGTTGTCGACTGATATCGAAACATTATCACAAGGCTTGGCAGGTTGATCTAACGCACGCCTTGCACCTTCTCTCAGACTACAAATTGTTCAGATCTACCTGCAACCTTCCAAACAATCTTCCTCAACTACAACCCTATCATTCAAGATCACTCTCCCGCGGTCAGCGCATCCACTCTTTTGGACCACTGATACCATAGAACTTGGATACCATCTTCATCTCTTTCGAACATACATCCTACCAAATCATTCATCATGATTGCAATTCGGGGCTTGATTGCTATTGCAGTCGTCGCAGGGACGCGGAAGTTCACCATTCCAGCCGCAGATTGATCAAACACTGACAATTTTGTAGTTGGTAACGCCATGGTCCACGACAAAGATGTCCTCAACCTACTCCAGGCACGAGGTAAGTTTGCGCATCAGCTGCGATGATAGAAACATTTCTGACAAGTCAACCAGATGTAACTGTCACAGTCACCGAGACCGTTACCAATTGCGGCACATCTCCTGCTGTTGTTCCGCCACCAGCTACAGAGACCTCTATCCCTACTGTTCCTGGCACCGTCGTTACCGAAACCACCCCAGTCACAGTTGACACCACAATCTCCAGCACTTCAACCATCGTCGAGTCGACTCCCACACCAAACCCACCAGTGGTGTCTACACCAACACCTCCTGTCTCTGAGACACCTGCTCCCCCATCTGAAACCACTCCTCCAGCCACTCCAGCCACAAGCGAGACGGTTCCTCCGACTGAAAGCAACGCGCCTCCGCCAAGCTCGACTGAAACCGATTCCGCAGCTACTTCTGTTGTCACTACGCCAACTCCAACAGAGTCGGTCACCACACCACCGGCTTCTGCCTCTGGTACTACACCACCTGATAGCGCCACATCAACCCCACCCGCGCCATTCAACGGTGTCGGTCCCTTGGACGCAAACACTGGTCTCATGGTCGCCATCGCAGCTTTGGCCGCATTCTACTAGAAGCGGTCAACTGCAGCCAGCATATTCGACCACGATAATCAGGTTTTGCGATCTACGACACACACCTTCACCACACTTACGCCATGTACATGTAAGATCATGCATGCTTGCTTTCCAAGACAAAGACAGATCCAGTATGATTTCTCGTCAAGCAATACCTGGCAGAACATTGATGACTATCTTGAGTTGGATGGCACTTGAGCTATGCAGTGTACACAAAAAGGCGCGACTTGATTTATGATTTTCCAAATGCATTAATGATACCATGTCAGCGAAGACCACGAGGAGAATAGGCGTTGACAGGCTTTCGTAACGGTCATGGGATACACACGGTCACGAAGAGACATACTGCTGCCTAGGGTCGAAGCGACCTCTTAGGTGACACAGAGTTCGCACAATAAAATAAATTTCTTATCACATTCCTTTGCGTAGATGATACTTGGCCCGGCCTTTGTCCAATGCCCGCGGTCCCTTCGACGCCCTCTTTTGTGCTCACAGCATGCTCCCAGCCCAAGACATCGCATAGACTGATCTTCCATTATACTCAAACTCGCAGTGGTTGTGTCGACGACACGCCCTACGAATATCCGTCATAAGAAGCTTGCGCAAAGACGCTTTCTAGCTGCCACCCTTACAAACTACTTGACGCCAACGAGAATGGCGAGGTAGTCAAATGGATTTAATTGCTCAAGACATACATCCTATCTTCAAAATCGATTGCTCAACGTCCTACGCCAAGGGCCTCACCGGGTTGACCGAGGCAGCCATAGTAGATTGCACTGCCGGAGTGCTTCTGTGCAGCGCACATATGCTTCGTGGTCATTGATAGATACGCCGTCGATGCTGCTTCCCCCTCGGCGCCCTGAATAACACGAGGCCGCCACAAGACAATATCAGCGTGTTCTTTCTCTAACGTGTCCTTTTGTATCTGGAGTATTCTGTCCTGGACCTTATGCTACGCGTGCCACTGCTCTGCCGTGATTTAGTTATGCAGATTGGGCGGGGTCGCCGATCAAGACATAGTAGCCTGGGGAACCCTGGACTGATCGACATCATACTGCAGTATCACGGATTGGAGATATGCAGGTCTCTTCCGGGGTATGAGAGGGGAACATAGGATGCTTCCTTAGGTCCTGAGTACTCACGCAACCCTCACTACTTTACAAAAAGTACTGCTCCCAATCTCACCACCATCAAGCTTCAAAGTCGAAAGAACCCTACTACAGACACCATGCCACTCTCTCTGCACCCCGCCATCGACAACGGCTTCAACAAAGGCAACCCCAATTTCCCTGGTGGTAAGCTACGCTGCCACTGCCAGAACAATAAGGTCGAGGTAACTCTTACCTCCAACGTCGCCCACAACCATGCCTGCGGCTGCTCCAAGTGCTGGAAACCCCCCGGCGCCGTCTTCTCCGTCGTCGCCGTCGTCCCAGTCGACAACCTGAGTGTGACGTCCCACGCCAACAAGCTCGCGATAATCGACGAATCGGCCGTCATCCAGCGCTACGCCTGCAAGGTCTGCGGCGTCCACATGTACGGTCGCATTGCGGTCGAGCATCCATTCAAGGGCTTGGATTTCGTTCATACTGAGTTGTCCGCCGACAAGGGATGGCAGGAGCCCCAGTTTGCTGCGTTCGTCTCGTCGATTATTGAGCAGGGCTATAGTCCCGACAAGATGGACGACGTGCGCGGGAAGTTCAAGTCGTTGGGGCTTGAGACTTATGATTGCTTGTCGCCTCCGTTGATGGATCTGATTGCGACGGCGACGGCGCAGAAGGCGGGGAAATTGCCGGCTAAATTGTGAAGGTACTAGAGCTTCGTGTTGTCTTGGGGGTCGCGGATGCTAACGTAGACGCCAGTATGCATAGAAGGAATCAGAAGTCTCACTCAAAGGGGGTTTCCTTTCCTGCCCGGCGAGAGGATACTGGGGAGGCGAAGCTTTCGACGTAAGAAGCTGGACAACACAGACAGGAAACGCGGCCGTTGAAGGTAGAGTATATATTGAGAATGTTATACGTAAACATTCGCAAATCGATCGTTCATTGGTACCCAATTGGCTGGCTCGCCCCAGTACAAGTGAGCAAAAGAAGTTAACCATGTTTTCTTGTGCAAGTCTCCAGCGGGAGTCTCACGGGTTCGTCTTGCTTTCTTGTCGCAGCAAATGACCCCGATACTTGGGTGGTATTAGACGCTGCGTTGCTGCTTATACAGCTCGGGGGCCCCGATTGTATATAATCTCACAGCAGTGGTGCAAGTCGTCGTGTTTGAAGGGAAAGGACAAGCGCTGCACCCTTACGACTGGAGCACGATGCTGAGGTTCGCTCAGGCTTTCATGAAAGCAGTGTTTGCGTAACTGAGTGTCACGGATCGCTCTTTCTTTCGTGAGGGCTGAAAAGCTGTTGCGTGAACATGTGATTGCATCACACCAAGGATTGCACATCTTCGCTTCTGCTCATGCCATGGCTTCGAACCGAGACGGCGAAGCCATGGCATGAGCAGATGTCCTTGTCTGCGATTTTTGCCGCGTTCCATTGGAACAGCCTCGCTCCGCCTTCCTCCTCACGCACATCTCTACACCAGATTCATGCCATGCACAGAGCAAGCTCTTTGCTGACACCAAATCCTGGCTCTTCTGCGATCTCCATCTCTGACCTAGTAGGTTTCTCAGTCCTCCTCCTTCACAGGCGGGTTTCCCACGCCTCTGATCATCTTTTCGATGAACTGCCCTCTCACAACTTCCTTCGGCTCACCCATTCCCTGACTCATATATCCCAGAAGAGCCGGATGCCCAATGTAGCTTGCGTAGCTATCGCGCACAATGGTGTTGGTCCATTCGTGGCGAGTCGTG
>Ga0115847_100113_pt1 | contig 18357 bp, 13 predicted proteins | sample InSIn5SAF170_FD_83861 | JGI IMG/M metagenome (GOLD analysis project Ga0115847, IMG submission 83861)
CAGCTAGACATTACCTATACACAAAGACACAAAAAGAGATCTTACATCTTCCTCCTGCAGAGAGATGACAATTCCAAACGACTGGTGCTGTGCTGCGTGATACGCGTTCAAGTGGCGTCTCCCGACTCTGCTCTTCGCAAATAAGACATGCCACAGTCCTCAAGCTATGAGCGAGGACAGAAGGGAAGAAACTTCAAAAATGGACAACGAAGAAAGCTGTGCCTTGCAACAAAGCAAGTAGAGAAGTGAAGTAAAAAATGCAAGGGGTTGAAAATGGCAGATGATCTAATGGCGTATCGAGTGAGGTGTACGAAGGTGGTAAATGCAAGCCAAAATGCCGCGAGGGTATCGTTCTCTCGACAATAAATGATATTGTGTTCGTGGAACGTCGTGATCCAAATGTGCTCAAGTACGCCAGGAGCCGGATGAAGTGAGTCGTGAGCAGGTGGGATAATATCTCAACGTCTAAACGGGTCTCCCCGCATTCAGGTTGAGCCAGCCCATGTCTTGTGGTGAGCTCATCTTCCTACCGCTCACTCCGTTCCGTGACTCTGTGGTGCCAGCAGTGCCCCGAGCTGGGGAACCAGCGGGCGCGCCGGGGAAGACAGTCACATCACTTGCGCTACTGTCCCGGTATCGATCGTTGCCAAACACGTTCTTAGGCGGCATGAAGCTGAAATCCTCGCCAGATGGGGCGTGGGTCTTCGCGAAAGCATTAGCCTTGGGTGACTCAAGACCACCTGGGAAGACGGTGACGTTGCTCGCAGTACTGTCTCGAGACGCGTCGCCATAATTGCCAAAGTTCAGCTGCGGCAACTTCGGTGGTGCACCCATGCTACCTTTCCGTGGCCTTCGGTCGTTTGGAATTGTCATCTCTCTGCAGGAGGAAGATGTAAGATCTCTTTTTGTGTCTTTGTGTATAGGTAATGTCTAGCTGGCTGGCTTAGCAGCATCACAGCCGTCATCGATGAGTTAGAAAAACTCTGTGGAATGACTGGATCTTCGCGTCTGGTGTATTGGAAGGGTCATTGGGTGGAAAACAAACGGCAGAAAGAAGGTTAGGATGCGCTGTCTATCAGACCATTCAATGAGAATAAGGTTCAATCCATTTTGTCCCATCTGCGTTCCATACTCAACATAGCAGACTGCCTCTTGTCGCGATTTGGTCGCGTGCGTGACGCGTTTGTGCAAATTGTGCAGCGCGCTTGTCGCGAGTCTAATCTCCACCACAACATGCACAATCAGTGTATAGTCCCTTTAGACAACGATAGACCTACGCAAGGCTGAGACGGACTTGTATTGTAATCAATCTGATCATTAAGGCGCTGGATACAGTTCAAGATGAACCAAAATGTACCGGAAGTCACGTGTGTAGTGATTCCAACCTCCGTTGGCTGCCGTTGTAGAGCAAAGTACTGAAGCACTCAAGGACAACTTTGTACTTGATCAGCATCAAATAAACTTGAAATAGTCGAGGCAAAGGTAATGAATACGACAACTTCAGATTTCTGTTCATGAACCGCTTCATTGAGGCACATTCTGCATACGCCATTGTGCTCAGCACTGGTCCTGCAACGACCTAATACTGTGGAGACTTCAGCACCGACGGTCTGTCTTCTGCATCAGTAATCGAATCGAGTAAGATGTTGCCCGTGAGCAGGGCGGCGGCGTGGCAGGTCTTTTTGTCACTGAGAGCACGCCATTTCAAGATTTGCCTGTGATTTGACAAGCCTTGCCTGCATTAGCCTAACGCAGCCGAGGAATTGCTTGGATTGGTTTAAGCTCGCCAAGTCGGCTGGACTCTTGATCACCGTAGCTTATGCAGTGAGCCTCACTCCACCACAGCCGGTCGCCTCTTTCGCATGACTCTCGATAAGATGCATAGAGACCAAGTTTTGGAGTCAAAAGGGTGTTCTTAGCCCAGCTGTCTATGATAATGCGACTGATACAGGGTTTTGTGCATGCTCGGGTTGCAGCGAGATCTGTCAGTGAAGATATCGCAATTCTTTCGCGCCTTTCCCACATCTTGACCACGAGAGTGTGGGGCACAAGAATGCGATCCATGCATGGCAAAAGCTCGGAGTGCCCGCCTAGCCCGGCTTCTTCATGCATCTATGTGGTCCCAGGCCCGTACTAAGCTGGTTGAAGATACCAGCTACGACTAATGCTAGCCTGTTGGCGTTACATTTGCGATAACGACATCCGCGGCTGAGATTCGTGATATTTGCCATGCAGAAAGCATGCAAGATGTAGTGAAAATTGAGGCTCTTTGATCTGTATAAGAAGATCTGCACTGTGCCGCGTAGTAGATCTGAACTAACCTTGTCCTCGAGCCCAGGAGCCAAGTGCGCGGTATCACTCCAATCCACTAAAACTTGAGGAACTTCTTTTACTGCCTTAGATCCACAATGGCAGAGACGAAGTACGATGATGAGAAGCAGGTGCCTGCTGCTGGCGGCTATGTCGGAGACGATTCAAGCGAGGAGGGCGTCACTTTTGAGAAGCTCGTTGCCGAAGATCATGGTCACGACATCCAGCTCAGGACCATGTCCTGGCAAAAAGCAGCGTGGTTGTTAGCAGGCGATCAGGTCTGTCTTGCTATCATGGCACAGACCTGGTCGCTGAGTGTTCTCGGCTGGGTGCCCGGTCTCATCACAATGGTCCTCGCCGGCTTCTTCTTCTACGTCACTTCGTTGACAATGCATAAATTTATTATGAAGAATCCACAGATCAAAGACATCTGGTAAGTTCATGTATTCTAAAGGATTCTGCGATGTCGGTGCTGATTGGAAGTAGTGATTTTGGGTACTATGTATGCGGCAAATCGACCATCGCGTACCACTTCACAGCATTCATGTTACTCGCAAACAACATCCTGCTGATCGGCTTCCACGTCCTCACCGGCGCCAAGGTCATCAATACACTCTCGGATCACTCGCAATGCACCATCGTTTTCAACGTCATCACCGCCCTCATGGGTATCGTGATGAGCCTGCCCCGTACATTGAAGCATGTGTCATTCATGTCCATGTTTTCCGCTGCATGCATGGGCTTGGCAATCTTGCTTTTCCTCATATTTGCCGGCATTGAGGATGCTCCGCTGTACGGATATGGTGGAGATTACCCGACCCAGGGTCCGGTCAAGACCTACGCATTTCCGCTCCCAGGCAACACATTCGTCAGCTGCATGAATGCGGTTTTGAATATTACATTTTTATGGGTGCCTCAAATTTTGTTTCCAACGTTCATTGCGGAAATGGAGAAGCCGGAGGACTTCCCCAAGTCGTTGGCGGTGTTGGCAGTTCTCTCCGCAATTCTCTTCATTGTGCCACCCGCTATTGGCTTCCACTTCTTAGGACAATATTCTACGGCTCCTGCATTTGGTAGTCTCGGACCTGTCGTGTACAAGAAGGCGTCATTTGCCTTTGTCATCGTCCCAACTCTTGTCATTGGCGTTATTTACGCCAACGTCAGCGCGAAGTTCATTTACCGCCATGTTATGCGAGGCTCACACCATGAGCACAGCAACACCATCGTCGGATGGGGTAGCTGGGCTGGTGTGATGGCTGTTGTGTGGGGGTTGGCTTTCATTTTCGCTGAAGTCGTGCCATCCATGGGCGATTTCCTATCCCTCCTTGGCGCAGCATTCGACAGCTTTTTCGGCTTCATCTATTTTGCTGTGGCATATTGGCAGATGAACAAGCGCAACCTCTTTGGCGGGTTCGGCAGGACGGTTCAGACTGTTATTCATGTCATTGTCTTCTTTGTAGGACTCTTCCTGCTTGGACCCGGTCTGTATGCTGCAGTGGAGGCTATCATCGCTGACTACAGCGGACCTGTCAAGCCAGCTTTCAGCTGCGCCAACGTGGCAATTTAATGCGGATAGTATACTTGGTTGCTCAATCTTGAGCGCGTTTATTGAATGAACAACGTCAACAACGTCAGCGCCAATCCCATGTTTAATGTTCTGCTCTTCCACGATACTGCATTGCTGGTTTCCATCCTTCCGCTCATCAAGTATTTGTTCGGTTGGAATGTCATAGCACCTAGATCAATCTCGGTCCCGTTGGCTCGACACCACATCCCATCGAACGCCGTGGCATCATTGCCGACCTCCTGCTTCATGCACGTCTGAAAACTGCCCATTATTTGATCCTCTGTTAGATTCCTGCTGTCTCGAAAGCCTTGAAAGATGTTGCCTCGCGGCATGTAGCACCACTCGATGCATTTTCTGGCTGCCCATTGTGCTGGAGCCGGCTGACAGCAAGCTTCGAAGGCAAGGTGATTTGAATTTGTGGGCAGCATACCACAAGCCGGCCAAGGATCCTGGATTGATATTGCAGCCTGGCGATCAACTGACGCGCAGTAGTCCTCACGCGATTGTGTTGGAGTGGGTTCAGCCGCTTCGGTTGTTCTTGTCTTTGGGAGAATTATAGCATGTGGTTGTGTCAGACGGCACCAGAGCGGGCCAGTGTCTTCACCATCCTTTCTCAAACAATCTCGCATATAGTCTAGCATACTGAAGTCGAGGTCCGTGTCGATCTGTTCGTTCATCGATGAAGGGAGATCGCACCACGAATAGCAGGGATCAGGAAACTGTTGCACTGGCTCTGGTGAACAACACGTCGATGCTCGGGTATAATTCGATAGAAACCCGCACGCATAGTAGCTGTCGCCCCCAATAGTGCCCGTAAGATTTTGGGATAGGAGGCCATCATTCGAACATACGGTCGCAACTCCTGATGCCATGCTGGCCGCAAAGTCCACAGCGATGTTCGAGGTCTCACAAGAAAGCAAAGGAATGAATAATATGAAGACTACTTCGGTGCATTGAGTTCACCTTCGCTGAGACCTGCAAAGATTTCTACCAATGCGTTGCAGGAGATTGAGTCTGATCGACAGGAACATTACCTATTGTGGCTAGCATAGGCTAGTGTGAAACCCTGGTCGTGCTCGACGTCCACGTTCAATGATCAGCACCTTGACGATGTCACTGCCATACTCCCTTCTCCATCTGTCGGACCTCCCCACGCTTGACCATCTTTGCCCAGTCCTCAGGCAGATAATCGAACTTGTTTGGAGGCAGTTTGTATCTTAGAGGAGGCTTTCAGGCCCATGGCTCCGCTTTGCAGGGATCGTTGATGACGGTAAGGCACCAACTGGAAGCACACCACTATATCCAGGCTTGTTGCCATCAAATCCACCAGAAGGTTCTGAAGGGCGGTCGAATCCACCACGGCCACGACCACCACGGCCACAACTACCACGGACACGACTACCGCGACCAGGACCGCCAAGACCAGGAACAGCGCGACTGGGACCGCCACAACGAGAATCGCTGTAGCCACCATGGTCACCTCTATCGCCCCCAGCAACCGCTGAAGAAGCTCGAGTTGAGGCAACTATCGAGTCAATAGTGGCAATAGGTTGTCCCTTGACGACTTCCCATGGGACAGACTTGATCAAGAACTTGTCCAGGTCACTTTCAGACACTATAATCTTCAACGTATCAGCACGATTGACAAATCGCTTGAGTGCGACAGCTGCAGCGGTGCCGTTTCGGTCACCCATGATTTTGACGTATGGGCTATCTGAAGAGGATGTAATGGCTCGGTACCAGCCAGAGAAGTCTCCGAAGAACGATGTTGCATGTTTGCTGCGCTTGATCGCAATACTGAGCTTATCGGAGCCGTAGAGCCAGTGAAGATCATCCCGGTCAGATGGAAGGACGTCCCGGGGCACGGCCATCGTCAATGAGAAAACGACGATATCGAACTCTACCCACGGATATTCAGGCACCATTCGGATGCTGATCACGTCATTTCCCGGACCTCGATTACTGTGCACCAGCTCCGGGCGGCGTTCTCGGAAGAGCCTTTTAAGCGTGATGACTTGGCCGATGCACAGAGCCAAGATGCATATCTTATCTATAGAGATCTTCTTGTCGTCGTTGGGTGTGTCCACAAGATGGCAAACATAGCCGAAAATCCGCTCTGCCTCGGCGACGTTGTGCCATGAATCGATATCGCCAAACATTTCGCGGCTGACCACGCCAGAACTCACATCAAAGGCATAGATGTGTGAAACTCCGCCCAAAAGATCGATGCCAAGAGGCTTGTGCATTTCGTCCCACGTATCGTTAAGGTCTCGCTTTAAGATCTTGCTTGCATCGTTCTGAGGTATCTCGGCTGGCTTGTCAGCCGCAGCATTGGTCATTGAAGGCATGAAAAGATTGAGATGCGGGTGCTGGCGGAATCCTTGAGTCGGCTCAGACTTGGAGCTTGACGGCACCTCGCCGTGGCCTGAAGCAAACATGTTTGACGCCAGCTGGTTGGTATCGCCATGGACGAGCTACGACTGAAACTTGTCTTTGCGCACACTAGGCGTTCAGAACTCTCACTGATAGATGCTTAGCTGTCTTCCACTTGAATATCAAGGTATTGGAGTACTCGCAGACGACCGCTGGCTACGCTTGCCGAGGCTGGGGTGGTACCAGTGTCGACAATATTGAAATGGCTTTCGTTTCTGGCCAAGTTCGATCGGCCAAATTCCCCGGTTTTTATGCTGTTGTTGCTGCTGGGCGTTGAAACTGTGCAGGTTCTTTCTGTTGAGCTTCCGCGATACACAAATTTGGTGATTGTTTGTTGGAAATCAGTCACAAGGCAGATACCGGTGCCTCAGGCGAGTCCATCAGGTACTGCAAACAGAATCTCGAGGACTTATCTTACAATTGGTTTTCGACTGAGAGGAGACACTACGACATGGTTTTGTCATAGCGGGCACTTAAACTTTATTAAATCCTTAGAAACTTTGCGACCTTCCTTCACATTCATTCTTTCGGCCTATCAACAGGGACCTTCATGTGAAATTCAGTAAAGGCTATTCTGGAACCTCACTTCCGGCTACTCTCCATTATTCTGCTACATCTTGTTCCTTTCCTAGATAGGCACGTCATATGGACTAATTGGGATGTTTTTCGGTCTATTAGGCCACTCCACAGCTATCCTAAAGCCGTAGTAGTGCAGCTTATTGTGTTTACGCCATGCCCGCGCAAGCCATTAGTGCTCCAGCTTCTTCCACGTCCTTCCTTGATAAATCAGTGCAAGTTTAGACCTTTCTTGCCGTTTCTGTGCCCTTATTCCACTTCTGTATTCAGGAGCCGGTAGTCCTGCTAAAAAAAACCAAGGGAAGAGTGTTACCATGACGCTGAAATGATTACGCCGCAGAAATGATGAGCAGACATACTTGAGCATCAGATGTGTGGAGACCATATTGAGCTGCAGCAGCATTCGAGCTGTAGAAGCCGAGCGTCAGCAAAGGCGGACCTAGTCAAGTTAGATGATCCACATATTATGAACAACAGCAGATGAACTTATCTAAGCGCTTCGACAGAAGACTCTGAGAGATATCAAATTTCCGAGACGTGAAATGCTGCCGCTGCCTGAGTTAACGCAAAGGTACGCCTTCGCGAGACTTCTCCATACAGTCATTGTTGGGTACAGAAAAGATCCTCTGCTAGACCAGAAGAGATTTGAAGCAGCCAGAACAGAAACCTTGTTGCTCATGTTCGTACTGGAGGTCGACGAATTGTTCAAGCTCTGCTGTTCTTGTTGCGCCGATATTGGCACATCCTCCCCAAATAATACAATGGTCTTGAGCATTCAGCTTGTCTCTGGGCTCGAGGTGCATCGATATATAATGTGTCAGGGAACTAAAATCGTCGTCTTGCCGAAACGTCTTTGTCCATTTGCTGTTACGCCCACCCCCATGTAAACAGCCCCGGGCCTATATTTAACCTGATCAGCCTCCGTCAGGGTTCGAAAGAACAGATTCAACCGCTTCAATCGATGTGGAAAGTTTCGAATTGATAGCAGCGTAGGCGAAGCACTTATGCGTGAAGCGCATTTCGTAGGTGAAAACCGCTTCCTGTAATATCAGAATGCTTCAGCATTGGTACGTCTGGGAATTTCGTGACTTTGCGAGTATCCTGCTTCGTGAATTTGCAGAACATTTTCAATGACTTGTTTAGCCGGCTCAGATGAATACACGTGATGTTGACAGCCTCGGCCTGGAGAGACCAAACAGCACGTCCGCGGCAGACTTTGTCTCCGTCCGACTGAGCTTCCTTGTGGAGCTGGCGGGGTGTCAGAAGAAGGCAGGATAGCGTCGTGATCCTGCACCTTGACCTTATCTAGCCTGTCCATGATCCGCTCCACAGGAACCTTGTCCTCCAGATTGATTGCCTGTCAGGCTTCTCTTCTTCCCAAAGAAACTCTGCTTTTTGCTAAGCGCTACAACCACACATTTGGTTATGCTCTCGCTTCCTTGTCCAACGAGACCAGCGAAGATGTGCCTGCTCACGCTGATTCGAAGGAGATAATCATAATTTGTTCCCCTGATCCATTCTCCCTAGCCTTGAATGTTGTTTCAATGCCATGAAGCTCGGAATTATCTGACGGCGCCTTGACATGGCTGAAAAATATCCAACGCACGTACACCGCACATTCTTCTGTGTCCCCAATAGGTCTTGATGGTATCGCTACTCTTCAAGATGGACACAAGATGACTGTGTATCCTTGACAGTATAGCCCAGCTCGGAAATTAACTCTCTACCAGCTCATTGTTAGGCGAAGGACGCCACTAGCTTCTGCCCGAAAATGTGGACGTTTGATTTCCGGTCCAGGTATCGTGATGGGAGCATGAACCGAAGTGCTTGTCGGACTACGTGACTCCAGTCCATGACTACTTGGTGCCAGAAGCGGTGTTGGACCGCACTGTGCATCTGAGCTTATCCAACCACTGGGCGAGGTCCAAAACACATATGAGATAGCCCTGAGAGTAGCATTTGCGCGAAAGAACTCATCTGTTGAATTCCTATGCGTTCGTGTAAAAATCGCCGAGCATCAGGATGTGTTTATGCTGACGATCCAATGAATGATTGTCTCGTCCTCAGCCCAGCAGTACTTATGAGCCGTCATTTCAATAAGGTGGGCTTACAAGAGGCCAGGAACAGGAGTCTATCTGCTATCGTACCCACGCCTGGTACCGTAGCTATAAGCGATTGCGATGAGATCCTATGTGGCTTTTGGCATCTCAGCGCTCTCTCGAAAACCAGAAATTGAGAATGTTTCGGTGATACTGCTAGTGCCGATATATATGTCGATCCCGAGCCCAAACCCACCTACGCTGTGGTGAGATAGCAGGACATTGGCCTTGTCCGTATCCATCCTTGCGATATCATGGACAGTGTGTGGGAGTTGATTGTTGTGGTCTTCGACGCCTTGTCGCGTCGACCATATCGTTCTCGTTACAGCTTTAACGAGCTTGTCCTGGCCTGTATCACTGACAAGCTCACCCGTCGTTGGCTTACAAGAGTAATCATGGCCATGGTTTTGTCAGACTCGGTAGCCTCGGTCACTTCTCCGTCACTCCTCTAGATTCGAGATACTTGGGATTGAAAGGCCATTGTGCGTTTAGATGCCTTAGAAGCTCACCAAAACAGCGCATCCACGACTTTGAACGGTCATTCCTATGACACCCGTTTGTATTTTCAAATACGGATGTGCTCGAGGTAGGCAACGAATGACCTTGAGACGTCGACAGTTTGTTCAAGCTTGTTCAATTGTGACTGCGTTCCCGGATTTCTTGGTGTTGATGCATGAATGTAGCATCCGAGAATTGAGGAGCTGAATGTGGTTTCGCCTTTTCCAGTAGCTTATCGCAATCGTCTGTTTCCAAACATAGACCGTCGAATTCGGGCTCCGTTTCGTCGAATGGCGTCAAGGATATTCAACAAATGGCGACTGGACAAAATTCTCCAGAGTGGTCGAGAGGAAGCCGCGCGTGAGCTTATGAGATCACTTACTCCGAGGATTGATTGCCGAAGTGAAGTCTCGTAATTTCCTCTTGACAGAGGCACAGCCAGGCGATGCAATCGATGATGACTTGATGATTTTCAGAAAGAGCGCTCAGCTACAAGCCTTGCGCGAACTTCTCTAATCCTCTTGATAGAGGAATGATAGCTGAAACAATGTATCCCTCTGACCTCAGAGAGACGACATATCAGGCAGTAAAACAGAATGAACGCTAGCCAAAGGCCTCGCGCGAGCTTATCAAACTCTCTTAACCGAGGAATGACAGCTGCTTAACCTCACCTGGCGTGCTCTGACCCTAGAGAGACAATCCAGTGGGTGGTAAAGTGAATGAACGCTTAGCACCAGGCCTCGCGTGGGGGTGCTTCTCAAATCCTCTTGACCAAGGAATGATAGGCGGGTAATGACATTCTCTGACTCCAGAGTGATGACATAGTAGGTAGTAGAATTCAATATAACATTCAGTCAAAGACCTCATGCAAAGCTTTTCACTAGAAGACATGTGCGCCCTCTGACTCCAGAAAGCGACAGTCCACAGCGAAAGGGGAGGGGGGTTTGAACCTTACCTGAGCGGACAAGCCCGCTACTCGCAAAGGAGAGGAGGACACCATCCCAACCTCTCTGCACTTGAGAAGGTTGAGAGCGGCCCGAAGAAAAAGAAGGCATTGGCTGCCTCTCTGCCTCGAGAGGTGGCCGCAGCCGGAAGGACACGTCGCCGTATACGCACCCAAGGCGCGCAACGCAGCGCTCCAGAGCAATCTGGAGGCTGGTGCACGATGACGGTGTTGAGGAAAGGAAGTTTAGTATTAGTGCGATTGTTTGTTTGTACCACCACAGGCATACACTGGTGCCTAAGGCAAAACTCACAAGGTACTGCAAACAGAAGCCCAATAACTTATCCTATCAGCTTGTCTTCGGTAGAATGACGATTGGATCATTGAAAGACTTCAACTTAGATTAAAATATAGATCACGATATCTGTATATTGAAAACCCAGGCCTTGACGAGTCTGCACAAGTTAGGAGAGGTGGGTTGGCCAAATGAGTCGAATATCAAGCATCTACGTTAAAGAGCTCCAGTACAGGCAAACTGAGACAGATGACCTTCTAAGGCATGATTGCAGTGCTATCAACAAGGCAGTCACCTGCTTGACCAAAGATCAAAGCAATTGATCGACGTTAGTCAGTTTTGCATGGTCTACACGTCAGCCCATTCAGCACGCCTAAAGCCCATTTATCTCCACACCTACTATTGGACACCAAACATGGAGTGAGATGTTTCTGATCAGCTTCTTCTTCTTGGGAGCAGGATTGATCGTGCTCCTACTCGGTAAGTTTAGCTAACTCATGCGTCTAGACATTGGAAACGCCATTAGCGAGCACATGACAACCTTTACGATAGCGATGTAGCGTCATATATGGAGGCAAATCTTATATCTTGCATTCAAATGCTCACTTCGAGATTCACGCCTTAATACGTTTTACCAACCACCACCAATGCTACTAGCCAACCCAGCAACTCGCTCCACATCACTGACCTTCTTCCCTTTCTTCTCCTTGCCCACATCACTCTCCACCTCACGGTAGCTCGTAAACACCAGTTTATCCTGCTCAACGCCCGTGATATCACTCCAATGTCTCACCACGTTCAAAATCCTGCTTCGTGAAATACCACCCACCACATCTACTTCTCCCGCGATGTCATCAACGTCCATCTCATCGCCATTCAAGTGTCCATTAATGTGGGTATGGCCATTGACGTAATTGTGAGAATAGCCATTCATTTCCATCTCCTCATCGCTCTCATCCTCAGCCGCGCTGGACTCAGCTGACGACGAAGAGAAATACGCCTCATCCACCTGCGTCAACCAGGCCCTCTGTTCCTTGGGTCCAGACTTGACGCCTCCCTCGTCAATAATCTTCTCGTTCCCGTTGCGAATCTGTTCGACTTCTCCAACTCGGATTTGTCCTCCTCCATTTGTGCAGCCTCCTGGGCAAGCCATCACTTCCACGTACGCGTATTCAGCGGCTCCGCTGCCTGCGCCATTCGCCATTGCGCCACCAGGTTTCCGAGCACCACCGCCACGCGCCGCCGCTGCGGCAAGAAGTCTAGACTGCCCCTTGGGTTTCAGCCGCCGCACCAAGTTTTGGATGTTCCTGAAGCCGTAGTAACGCGCTGCTTTGAAGACGGGTTCTTCTTTGCCAGTGGCGGGATTGTGACGCACGACGGAGTACTCGACAACATCTGCATTGCGCCCTCGCTCGGTCTTGATGCGGGAACCTGGGAACCGAGCTTGGAATCGTTGGAGGATATGCCAAAGATAGCCACCACTGGTGCCTGCTGCGCGCTCTTTCTGTAGATGTGCGCCCCTGCGCGGTGAGGGAAAGAGAAAGCGATCGATAGTTGGATCTGGGAAAGGCGTCCGCAATTTGCGAGATAGTGGCTTGCGGGGCATATCCCCAAAGTCCATGCCGCGTGCCTCAGCAAGGGAGATGAGCTCTCGCGCTGTGATGACACAGTCCACATCTCTGACCGGTTCCGAGAGATCTGAAGAAGTGGCCCAAGCATTCGATGTGAGTTCTGAACGGGATGCCTCGAGCTTCTTGTCAAAGCACGGCATGACGGCTAGATGCCAGACCTGCTCTGGACGCACCCCATAGTTTCTTGCGAGGACGCTCTTCAGCAGCGTACCTGTAAGTGCCTGGGGTGACTTCAATCGCGAGAGATGCGGTAGGATGTATGGATGTGTCTTCTCAGCATAGCATATCCAACCCGGGCAAGCAGAAGTCAAGATCGGTTTCTTGACCTCACTTCTACTATCCTCGAGCACAGACACCATCTCTTCCGCTGCCAGCACCAGCGCAGCGTCTCTCAAATGATCCGTGTCGATCGTCCAAAGGAAGTGTGAGCCGTGTGCGCCGCCTGCAGCGAGTCCCCCTGGTCCGCCGAGAAGGTGTTGGATCATGTTCCCTGCCTGTGCCTCGCTGCACCCGTATACAGCAGCTATGCTGGCCTTGACCTGGGGGCTGATGCTCGCAACAAATAGCTTGGCCTCTGCGCCTGGCTCTTGCAGCTGCCCATTGACTCCATTGGCGTGGTTGCCCTGCGCCCATGGCGGCACAATGCTTCTATACTTCTCCAATGTACTTAACACCTCCACATGACTCTGTAGACTGACCAGCACGGCTTCAGCACTCGTCACGCAGCCAGAGCACGCCAGACAGTCTGTGAGCGAGATGTGCGCGGGGGCGGGGTTCTGCGCCGCAAGCTTGTCTTCGGTGGTGACTTCGTACGCGTTCGAGGGGTTGTCTTCCTTCGCAGGCAGCGTCTCTATGGGTTTAATGCACGCGACGCCGGGAGATATGAAGTCGTTCAGATCATCGGCGGAGAGGATTGCGGACATGATCTTTTTTGTGTATGGTAGAGACAGTGACGAGGGGAAGGGAGGGGAACAAAGTCTAGGGTATCATGGGAGAATAAAACAGTGGGAGAGAAATTGGGAGAAAGATACAGGTCAAGTAGATAGCCAAAAAGTTATGACAGTTCCAGGCAAGCGGACATGCGACACCGGAGATGGCAGACACGAGGTCGCCTTTTCCTGTGGCAATCTCTACGGTAGTTGGGTCGAAGGGACCCGCGACCCGCAGCCCGCCCAATCGCGTCACTATCGATTAACAATCCGATTCTGCCACTCCCCTGCTATCCATCGCCCTACCAACATCTCCCTATTCAGCAAGCGAAAGAGGAGTCCACCTACAGCCCACCAACCTCACTTCTCTCACCGCCCTCAAATCTTCACGACAACTACCACTTTTACTTACAGCAAATACCCAGGCACTCACAACAAGGAAGAGACAGAAAACCATGTCAGGCTACGGGCAATCCTCCACCGGTGGCGGCAGCGCCGAGCAAATCATCGAGAAGCCCGTGCAATACCTCTGCGGCGACTGCGCGCACAAAGTCGTTCTCTCGAAGGGCGATCCGATCCGCTGCACAAACTGCGGGTACAGAGTGCTGTACAAGGAGAGGACGAACAGGTGAGCTAGCGGTACCTGCCAAGATAAGGAGAATGAGCAGGCTAACTTGTCGTTGGCAGAATGGTGCAGTTTGAAGCGCGATGAGGATGCATTTAAACACCGGAGAATGACTAGGAGGACAGAATAGGCGGAAAACAGGATAGAGGTAGAGCGGGCAAAGTGAGGGCGCGGATCATGGATCTGGATAGAGCGCACAGATATGAGGGAAGAGTGCGTGGAAGCAGATCTAGCTGGGACAATGAGCACCCACAAGATCACAATAACCTCACGATGCAGGCCTTCCCATATCGAACCCAGGCGACCTTTGAGCGCCAACGAGACGAGTAGGTGCACTGCCACACGCCCGGCGAACAGTAAACGAACCAAGTGTTATCAAGCAGTCATGCCGTGCCATTTATCCTATCGTTGCCTATGCGTTATGGGAAAGTCTTATGTCGTTATATGCTGTCTCTTGGTATCCGCCTGTATCTGTCAAATGCGTTTCTCATGCTGGAAGCCACTCTTCATCACACTTCTCCAACCTGAACATGAAATCCTCCCATGCTACAAAGTTGCCGTCTAGGTGCATTCGTTCTCAAACCCTCCGTACAAAGCGTGAAATGCCACCCTGGTTCTACAAGCCTCTGAAGGCATCAAAACGCTTGTACGTGTACCCAATGAATGGCAAGCTCATCTCTGTGCTCACATCCTCGCCCTGAGCGGCCGTCTGCGCCCTTAGTGCCGCACTCATATCCGTCTGCGGGATCTCGTCGATCGGGAAGTACTGCGTATCCACATTGGACGATAGCTTGGGTTCGAAAGGTGCGCGAATTCGGCGGAGACCATCCCATTGCACGCCTCGGAAGAAAGGATGCTGCTTGATCTCGTGACCGCCGCCAATACGACCGAGGCGGTGTTCAGCGTCATTAATGAGGCTATGAAATCAAGTTAATACCATGTGGGCCTATACATGAAGATGTGAAAGTCAAATGCATACCTCCTCACAAAATCCTCCGCATCAGCACCCAACTGCTGGTCAGGCGGGAAGTGCAGATGTCGAGGCCAGTCCACAATCTTCCTATATGTATCGTGTGCCTCCTCTGCACAGAAGGGCGGCCAACCAATTAAGCACTCGAACATGATTGTGCCCAAACTCCACCAATCGCATCCAAAGTCATAGCCCTTGCCACTGAATATCTCGGGCGCGATGTAGTCAGGCGTTCCGACAGTCGAGTAGGCGAGCTGGCGACGCGATTTACGCCACGTGTTGATCTGCTGTCGATTGGACACGGTAAGCTGTATCTGATCAAAGTTGATGGATTGACGGTTGTCGCGGTTAGAGCGGTGTTTGCCGCCTGCCAGCAATTGTTGATAGTACGAGGCTTCGTGCTCCTTGTGGAATCCTGTAGAGAGACCAAAGTCGGTAAGTTTAATATGGCCACCGCGATCAAGGAGGATGTTGTCAGGTTTGATGTCTCTGGATACCATGTTAGCGACAATTGTGGCACGCCTGTGAGCGAATACAACTTACCGGTGTATGAAGCCCAACTTATGGACAGCTTCGATTGCAAGTGTGATTTCTGCCATGTAAAATCGCGTGATATCTTCTGAAAAGATTTCATACTTGATCAACATGGTCATCAAATCTCCACCAGGCAAAAACTCCATCAGCATGTACAAGAACGTGCTGTCCTGGAACGTCGTATACAGCTTCACCACCCACGGACTGTCCGATTCAGCCAGGATATCACGTTCTGACCGCACGTGTGCCAGTTGATCCTTCTTGAACATCTCAGATTTGACCAGAGACTTCAGGGCATAGATCTTGCCGTCCGTCTTCTTCTGAACAAGCTTGACTTCGCCAAAAGCACCCTTGCCAATAATTTTGATGGTGGAGTAGCTCTCTGGTCTCTCTTTCGTCCGGAGGAAGCGCAGGTACTGCACCTCCGCACGCCTCTTCTGGTCAATTCGCCGCCTCTTTTGATCATCCGTGAGAGAGGCATCCTTCATTACCTGCTCTGCCTCCAGCGCACGAGCATTCCTGTCTCTCGCCCGCTGCACACTATCCTTGAAGAAGGTGCTCACAGTGCCCACCGACACTTTTGCCTTACGCTGCACGTTTTCGCTGTATTTGTCTGCATTCTTCGCTGGCGGCTCCTCCTCGGTCAAGGAGCTCGCCTGTGGCATTGGTGCTTGCGGAGCGAGAAAGCCGCCATACTGTTGCCCGGTCGTTGCACCTGCCGTTCGCGGGCGCTGCTGGTTTGCAGGTGATGGTTGGCGCCCGTACGGGCTTCCTGACCTAGGCGTACCACCTCCTAAGTTCTGATGCGAGAACTGGTGTACGAGGCCATTGGTGCCATCATTGAAGCCTCCCACCGGTGGGCGGTAGGAACCACCCTGCTGTGACTGTCCTGCCCCACCAGGGGTAAGACCTCCCTGTTGCCCAAATTGCTGCCCGTACGTCTGGCTATTCGTGAAATAGCCACTGTTGGCTTGCTGCGTGCCCCACACTTCCTGCTGACCTTGCGAATTTGGGTAAACGGGCTGCGGAAATGTCGAGGGCGTGGTGGGGTACTGGCGAGCATTCTCCGCGCTGCCGTATTGGCCTTGATTGTTGTTGTTATTGCGGTCGAAGCCAAAATTGAGCTGCAGCCGGCCGGGCTGCTGAGAGTTGGGGTTCATGGCGGAGGCTGCTCCGTCTCGCACCGTTCGTTATCTGAGTGGCCAGATGTCGTCGACGAGAGCGAGGCTCGAATTCGCTATACACGGGGCAATGTTAGTGCTGGGACATTGGCTTGTGTGTCGTGTACGCACAGAACTGTGGTGGGAGTATCTTGAAACTTACCGGTTGCGAATCCCTGGTCTTTTCTTTTCCGTGGAGTCGTAAGCCCAACCTGGCACTTGACGTGCGAACTCCAAGTGGCCGAAGAATGGATGATCGTCCCGAGGCTGGGATGGCGAATGTTCGGAGACGTCTAAGGTGAGAGAACTCAGAGTGCTCCTTCCTCGTTCTCTTCGATTTGTGCGTAGCGGTTATCGAGCGGGACGAGCAAAGGGGGATACGCGAGAAAACAGCAACAACTGGTCGCCGACGAGCCACACGCAAGGAAGTGCTCGAATCACGGTGTTTGTTTTTTTCTTCGTTATCGAGTCAGGCCACCGGCCACCGTACAACAGGAGTCGAATCGTTCTCAAATGTGTGCTTCTTCATATTCCCCCTCTATCGATCGTCCAACGCCAAACCAATCGACTAACAGGCTACCCGCTGCCGATAGAGGCCTAGCCGCTGTGTCTGGCCGCCTTCCGCGCCGCTATGGGAACTGCTACTGCCTAACTGGGAAAAGGGTCGGCAAGGGTCTGGCTGTGAGCGGTCAACAAAACACCTGCGAATCTCACTCTGTGGATTGCGATGGCTGTGGCCTGCTCTGCAAAACACCGAACGTGCAGATGCATGCTGCTCCAAGAGTGTCAACTGCCTGTCAGAAACCAAGTGCCAGCGTGCTAGCTTTCCTGACCGTTGGGAAGCTTTTCAACCCTCTGCCTGTTCGAACGTCATTATACCCATCGTGTCTGCTAATTGCTTTGCTGCCGGACAACTTGCATGCTCGCGGCGAGTGCCTCGATTTTCGTACCTTAGACTGATCGAGATCCTGAATACATTGAAGCACCAGAGTTGGGCTTCTCACTTTCAGGTTTGACAAACAAGCATTTAGTGGCACTAACCATTTACGCCAAGTCAGCACCATGAACAAGAGCCTCATCCACTTCTGAAATCCTCGATCGCGTGTATTTCTCTCGGAGCAGGTCCGAGGAGCTGAACGCAGCCAGGGAAACTCCGTTAGGTCTGGAACCCCGCTCGTTTTGCTCTGCTCCTAGCCTGAATTCACACAATTGCTGGAATTGCGCTTGCCAGCTCTGCCACTGGTTCGAGAACTTGCCATCACCTGGTTCAGAAGCGAATGATAGAAGATCTTCCTGGCTGGTAAGTTGAGCAACTCAGCTTTGACTTGATGGTGAAGATGAACGTGAAGGTCGTGTCTACCACCTGACAGGAGATGTAGACAACCCCAGATTGCTTAAGCAATTTAACTTCGCGGGAAATCCCATTAGCGACACCGGTGAGCAGAGTGGCTGAGATGGAGGATGCCGTGGCCGCCATGGGCTCATGTGCTAGATCAAGAGATGCTTCGATGCTAGTTAGATGCAAAGAGACAGACGAATCGTGCTCGGAGCGTATAAGAAGGCCTCATTGCTAATTCCAGCCCGTTCCGCGCTTTTTATCCCGGTGCGCCATTCACCGAATCGATATCATCTCCTCCATCATCATGTCTATATCAACTACTTGTCGGGTCTACTGGGTCAACCTTTCTAGTCAAGTCTCAGAGGAAGACGGACGGCAAGATCTATGCCCTGAAGTCTCTGGTCAAATCTGAGATGTTCAAGAAGGATCAACTGGCACACGTGCGGTC
>Ga0115847_100115_pt1 | contig 18317 bp, 18 predicted proteins | sample InSIn5SAF170_FD_83861 | JGI IMG/M metagenome (GOLD analysis project Ga0115847, IMG submission 83861)
CCAGTTCTTCACTGCTCTGCTCCGACAAATGTTCAAGGAACTAGAGATTCCAGAAGCCAGCCCGTTCCTAATGGATCTGTTCCTCCGGCAAGATTGCGTGCTGCCGGTTTCATGAACGCACTGCGAGGAGGGGATATCACGGCAGAGGAGTTGGCAACTGCTGTGGCTCATGATAATTCCACTACAGATGGAAACGAATCTGCCAGTGACGATGCCCCTATCAAAGGCGAACCTGCAACAGAGAATTCGGATTCCATAGCTTTCTCTGGAGGACCAGACAGTACCCGGAATGAGAGGTCATATCCCCGAGTCTTAGCAGACGAAGCATCACATTTATTCCCCGAAGCCAAGCTGATTAATGGAATGCTTGCCAGAGAAGCTATTGCGAAGCTCAGAGACCTTTTACCGGCTGAACGGAGCAACATGCTTGAAGCTAAGACGCAACACGTGCAGCTCCAAGTTGAGGCACAGAAAGCAGTTGAAACTCAACACATTGCTGAGGCCGCCAGAGAAAAAGCGGAAACAGCTCAGGAGAGGACAGAGTCTGCTTTCCAAGCGACACGAAAATCACTACAGATTGCTGAGAAGAGGCTTACTGAAGCCGAGCAAACTGCTGCTGCAGCGAATAAGGAGAAAGACCGCATTGCGAAAAGGCTCAAGACGCTAAGTAATGAGCACACCATTCTCGTAGCCGAGAAGGGCAATAAGAACTTAATCGCGAAGGCCGAGGCTGAAATAAAGCAGAAGAGCGAAAAGATTGAGCAGCTACAGAATGAGGTCGAGAATCTTAACAAAAAGCTTGTGGAAAAGGCCTCGAAGTCGATGGCTGACGAAGATACTGCTGCAACGCTTAAGAAACAAAACCAAAAGCACGAGGCCGCTCTGTCAAAGAAAGATGCACTGCTTGAAAAGCACCAGACGGCTCTGCAAAAGAACGCACAGGAGATCCGTAAGCTCGAAAAGAGGCTCGCAGAAGCTAATAGATCTCCCTCGAAGCAAGTGAATGACAATGATGCCACTCCTGCTGAACAGAAGAAGGCGATCAAGAAACAGAGGAAAGAACTTGAGGAAGCTAGAGAACTTTTCGAAGCCGAGAAGCAGGAGAAGCGGGACCTGAAGAAGAAGCACAATGTCTTGAAAGAAGAGGTTGTGCGTTTCAAGATTCTTCTGGAGCAAGAGAAGAAGAGCCGTAAGAGCGCTGAAAAGAAGCTGGCGCACGAGCTTGAAGCCAAAGGCAAGCTCAAAGAACGTCTTGCAAAAGCGCGGGGAGATGACGCAGATGATGATGATGATTCCTCAACTGCTTACTCCGATGATGAAGGTTCTGATAGCGATGATGGAGAAGGTGCTGACCATTCGGACGGCAACGAGGATACACACGACCACAAACAACGCGGTCCGAAGAGGGTGTCCATCCAGAACGACGCTGTAAAGGTGAAAACTGAGAACCGCAGGTCGCGGTCCACAAGCTCTCAAAAGGGTATGCATAAAGTCAAGAAAGCCGGGACGAAAGTTCGGGCCAGGAATGGGCGGGAAGGAAAGAATTAAACCGCAAAGACCGTGTGCAGAAGCCCTATGATCGCGGTTCGGCTCTGTTAACATTGTGCATAAAAGATATTCAACGACACGGCAGTAGTCCAGTTGGATTGCGCTAATGCTACTCAACACGATACGCATTGGGCCCTATGGAAGTCTGAAAGAGTCCCATGATTTCTAAAGACGTGGAGTCGTACGACGGCACTTCAAGTGCAGTTGATTTGGCGTCGCTGACTTCTGGACCCATATTGTCAGTTCCATAACGTCCACGTAGAGCATACTCTTACCTCGTGCTCCTTCTGCTCCATTTTTCACTTCCATCTCCTTTTGAAGGCCTTTGGCACGGACGCTAAAGTCCTCACATTGCTGCCACAAATTTTTCAAATTTTGCCGAATACAGACATCAAGGCCAGGCGCTCAATCACACCTTATCTGGATCAAGCAAGCGGCCGCCCAAGATTGAAAAGCTGTCTCAAGCTGACGATAGGACGCTTCTTCATGCGCCGGGACCTGCCAAAGACAGTAAACAGCTGGATGCAGTCATGCTACCGAAAATCTATGCATTGAACAGATTTAACTTGAGAGCCTGCCGCTCTTTTCCACTGAGACAGAGCATGCCTTTTGCAGCTCACGGCCAACTTGCACATCGACTGTTGCTCTTACTCGCATATGGAAAGGAAGATACCACAGTGCTAGGGCGACCCTACCTTGAGTGGGAATTACTTGAGATTATCACTTGACAGGAACAATGCGTGAATCACACTGCGCACAAGGTACAACAAAGCCGTTTGAAGATAACGAGATTCGAGAGGTGGAAGGCAAATACTTCGTAAATCAAATGAATCCATTCCACAATTTCACCACGTACTTTGTCCACAACGTGCAGGCCCAATACATATGGCCAAAGATGCAACAGCTAACCAACATCTCGAGAAGAACTTTGAAACGTGCGGAAGGGAGAGAGGTTGAGCCTCTGCGGTGAAAATGGTGAGCAATAGGTGAAGCATTCGATTTCATTCACAACATAAACTAATGCACACCGAACTTGCACAAGGAGCAAACTCCCAAGCGAATCTATACCTCCTTATTCTGCTCATGCTCCCCTTTTCCCAAGCCTTGCCTAAGGTTACTGCCGCTTTCCCAACAGAACGTGAATACATTTACACTGGAGTTTTCTTCCTCTTGTAGCTTGTGCTGTATGTCTGCAAAACGTGAGGTTGTGACTGCGGAGCTTAACCGCTGAACTCCCTGACATCGGACTTCTTGCCATTAAGAGCAAGTGGCACGATACCCGAGACGTGCATGTCTGGGCCATAGACCTATGATTGATTTTAGCAACAGGCTCATTAGTTATTCTGGCGGGTTATCAACTTACATGCATGCTCAAGCCCAACTCGCCACCAACGGCCTTGATGTTCCTCAGACCCTCCTGGTAGTTAGGTCCAGCACGTCGCACCCAGATCTGCACCTTGTGCTCGACCAACAGTGGGGCAACTTCTCTCAGCGCTCTGATGACACCCTTGAAGGTCGATGCAACATTGGTGAAGTTGGCAATGCCACCACCAATGAACAGGACCTTGCCCTCAGGCCTTTGTGGTGCCCTCAGCATGAGATCCAGAACTGTTCGTGCATAGTGGAAGGTTTGTGTCTCAGTGGGCGCACCAGAGTACTCGCCGTAGTTAGCGAGTTCAGACGCGAAGCCAGCGGAGGCAATGGCGTCGGCGTACACGACGGACGCACCACCACCAGCGACCAGAGTCCAGACACGGCCTTCTGAATTGAGGATAGTGAGCTTGAGAGAGGCGCCAGTCTTAGCGTCCATCTCGGCAATGTAAGCCTCTTCCTTGCTGAGCTCACGGCCGAAGGGTGCTGGGAACTCCATTGGTGGGCCGGCATCGATGCTCACCTTGCCGGAGGTGTTGGCAGATGCAGCAAGACCAAGGGCGGTGTTGGACCGCGCAATAGCCCACTTGACACCGCACTCAAACTCGGCAGTCTGATCGAGCTTGGCGGCCAAGTCGAGGAAGTGCACCTCAGCTGAGGTGGCATCTTTGTTGGGGATAACGACCAAAGGATTGATCTCGAGATATGTAAATTGGCATTCAACATAAACGCCATAGAGACGAGCGATGAAATCGATCAGCACATTGTGTACGCCCTTGGGCACCTTCTTCAGCAAGGTTTGGGCGAACTCGGCGTTGGATGGGTACTCAGAAAGATCAACGGGGATGAGGAGCTTCTCAGCTTTGGCGTCAACATCACCAACATCTACGCCACCCTCGTGGGTGAAGAAGATCCAGTCACCCTGTTATGCCAAGACACGTTAGCCTAATCTAATCTTTGAATGGAACGGACCGTGCAAACGGGATTTGTGGATGATGACGACGACAATGAGATCCGTCGTAGTGAATGCAAGGAGTGAGCTACGGGCACTCCCGTTGTGTCATGCAGGTACCATGTGTTTGGGCTGGCTGATGGTGGTTTGTGCCATGCAGAATGCGGGTTGTGGTCCCGCCGGGAGATTGTTTCCCTGGTGCTCCATTGACCCGGCCATGCTTGCCGAGCACACCCAGCAATACTAGGAAAATTATTGCAACCAACATTGATGGTGCAACTCTTTTTCTAGCTCGCCTTTGATACCAAAAACCAAGCTCTTGTCCATGTGATTTTTCATTTCCGAGTTTTGTGTTGGAAGAGTGCATCATTGACAAAATGATCGAACATACCTCTCGTACCTGGTGAAACAATGTTAGTATTTTTTCCGTTTATCTGATCGAATTTTCTGATCTGATCTTTCACTTACAGATTGAATACAGATGTAGTATTCGGTCTCCTGTGGGTGCGGCACGAATGGCTCAACCAAGAAGTTTCGCAGATAGCCATCCACGGTCTCAACTTTCTGGAGCTTGTTTGCCCGCTGCGCGATCCAGGCCTTTGCATCTGCCCACGACTTGTTCAGCGCAAGCAGGCCACTCTTTCCTCGTCTCTTGATCAGCTGATCTGGCTTCGCGACAAATTTGGCACCTGGAGCAAGCAGCCATGGATACTTGGTCTCTGCAGCATCAAGCACGCCCTCAATGTCGTCGCCGTCGGCAAATGTGATGCTTGCTAGCTTGGGAGGTGGGTTGTGTGTCGAAGATTTTGGGAGAGGCGACGGCTTGATGACAGGTGCTCGCGTGAGGTGGTAGTTCAAAATCGCCTTGCCGTCGGCTTCGAGGATGGATTTCGCAGACATTGTGTGTCTTTGGTGGGGGTTCTATCTTCACCAAGAGGATGTGTGAGATGATCTGAAAGTCACTGCGTGAGCAATTGGACACTCAGGAAGAAGATATGGCGGCTGCAGATAGCAGAGAAGGAGCAATGAAAGTGGGTATCAAGAGGAAGAGAGACAATGATGATGCACAGCAGGAGAGAGGTGGAAGAGGTGGAAGTGTGGGCTTGGGGTAATACACAGCAATAGTTGTGTTGACTGCGTTTTGGGGAGGATTGTGCTCTCTGTTGACCGTTCGACAATAATTTCTGTTTCCAGGACCAGGACCCGCGATGCAAAGACACAGACCCAACCCGAAAATGGAGCGGAGGCGTACCCTAGAGCTGCGGCTTGTTGGGCCCAAAGATAGAAAACGGCGTATGGATGGGAATAGTGATGTGCTCACTTTCACCGTACACCAGGCGGTCAATGCTCTTCTCCGGCGGGCAAACGATACGGCTGACTTGAAAGGCTCTGGTATGGCAGACCTGGGAAAACTTACACTGAATCTCGTGCGAGTGTCGAGAGCTTTGGTACGGAGCTGTACGCCTGTCACTGGCAATTGGGGTTTATTTTGAGTCGGTGAGCAGCGCAGCCGCAAAGTTCAGGTAAGCTCGAATTTGGTGGAGAGAATGGGAGACCCCTACTCGGCCAAGCCACCAGCCTTAAAGCAAAAGCAGTTTAGCGAGGGGTTGCGGCCACCACCCAGCACGATGGATGTTGAGAGAAAGTGGGCCGTTGAGCTATCCCATCCAGGCACTTTTTACACGACAAAATACAGGTCTTGACGCAGGAGCTCCATTAGGAATTGTCAACGATAATTGCCAGAGGAACGCCAAAGCCTATCACCAAAACACCGTCGGCGCCCCACCACAGACTCAGCAAGTCAGTCTAGGAGGCTTTTTTTCATCAATCGCACACGACTCTCGGCGTAAGATTTCCCATCGGATCCCCAAATATAGGATCGGCACTCCATCCTGCATACCGCGCTAAGCCTCATTCAGGCCGCGGTTTCGAAGCGTCAGCGACCCGTGGGAAGCCAAAAAGCACACCAGATCCTCAGCACTGCACGCCCAACCTGCAGTCTCCCCTGGCTTGCTGCGTATCGAAAATCAAGGGTGTTACCGTGTGGGCTTTCCTCGCTCAACAGGTCGTCAGGATCACCACCAAAAAATTCATTTCAATACGCCGACCGTAGCACCTCGTTGCTGCCCATTGCAAAAAGTCACAGCAACTTTCCCACAACATCCCGCACATCACAGTCTCCGCATCACGTAGCCTCATACACAATCCTCTCCTTCAGTTTTCAAATTCTGTAAGTACAAGATATCTCTCTTCGAAACAATTTTACACTCTGTCCGAGTCAGACTCTCAGCCTCTAGAAAGTGTGGGTGAGCAAAGCAATTACGGTGAGAGCTCTTTGGACCCTTGTCCACCGCACTCCGGCTGGTCAACACACGACACTGCACAATTCCTCAACACCACTGCTCCTGGCTTTAACAAGCTCAATTGACTGACTTTTTGCAATTTCCCAGCTCGAGTGATACCCCATACTTCTCCCTTCTGAATCTCCATCCACAATGTCTCCTGCGGCCACGAACGGCACCCCAGGGGTCGGTGCCTCTCTGAAGGTGCCTGGCGCTCCCAGCAATGGCGAGACGAGCCACGATGTCAACGACAACATCCGCCGCTTTGGAGCTCCAAGCAGGCCGATGAGTCCGCCAGCAGAGCACACTCTCTTCCACAGCAAGACACGATGCTTCGTCTAGTGAGTACACTACCCAAAATAGTGGGGCAGCAGCGACAGCGGGCGCTGACAATGGCAACAGTGGTCTGCAACCACGAGCAGTCCAAGGCATGCTGGACTTTGACTTCATTTGCAAGCGTAACAAGCCTTCGGTGGCCGGCATCATCTACACGTTCGGCGGCCAGTTCGTCAGCAAGATGTGAGCATTTCCACAGACGCACAAATTGAATCGAGGGGCGACAACGACTAATTTGATGTAGGTACTGGGGCACCAGTGAGACTCTCCTGCCAGTCTACCAATCCGTAGACAAGGCCATCGCCAAGCACACCGATGTTGATACCGTCGTCAACTTCGCCTCCTCCCGCTCAGTCTACCAGTCAACAATGGAGCTGATGGAGTTCCCACAAATCCGCTCCATCGCCATCATTGCTGAGGGTGTGCCAGAGCGCCGTGCACGAGAAATCCTGCACGTTGCGAAGAAGAAGGGCATCACTATCATTGGCCCTGCCACCGTTGGCGGTATCAAGCCTGGTGCATACAAGATCGGTAACACTGGTGGCATGATGGACAACATCGTGGCTTCCAAGCTGTACCGACCAGGCTCAGTCGCCTATGTCTCCAAGTCAGGTGGTATGTCCAATGAGCTGAATAACATCATTGCCAACACGACCGACGGTGTGTATGAGGGTGTCGCCATTGGCGGTGACAGATACCCGGGCACCACCTTCATTGATCATATGCTTCGCTACCAGGCCGACCCTCACTGCAAGATCCTCGTCTTGCTCGGTGAGGTTGGTGGTGTTGAAGAGTACCGTGTGATTGAGGCTGTCAAGTCTGGCATTATCACCAAGCCAATCGTGGCCTGGGCTATCGGTACTGTTGCTGGTCTGCTCAAGACTGAGGTTCAGTTCGGCCACGCCGGCTCCTTTGCCAACTCGCAGCTTGAGACCGCAGCTTCCAAGAACAAGTCCATGCGCGAGGCTGGTATCTTCGTACCCGACACCTTCGAGGAGCTTCCAACTCTGCTCGCCCGTGTCTACGCACAACAAGTTAAGAGCGGCAACATCAAGCCCGCTCAGGAGCCAGCTGTGCCAAAGATCCCCATGGACTACTCGTGGGCGCAAGAGCTCGGCCTCATCCGTAAGCCAGCGGCCTTCATCTCCACCATTTCCGACGATCGTGGCCAAGAGCTTCTGTACGCCGGCATGCCAATCTCGGATGTCTTCAAGGAGAACATTGGCATTGGTGGTGTCATGTCCCTCTTGTGGTTCCGTCGTCGTCTGCCAGACTACGCTGCTCGCTTCCTTGAGATGGTTCTCATGCTCACAGCCGATCACGGTCCAGCCGTGTCTGGTGCGATGAACACCATCATTACCACTCGTGCCGGCAAGGATCTTATCTCCGCACTTGTTGCCGGTCTTCTCACCATCGGCTCTCGCTTTGGTGGTGCCCTTGATGGTGCCGCTGACGAGTTCACCCGCGCCTTTGACAAAGGTCTCTCCCCACGCGACTTCGTCGACACTATGCGCAAGGAGAACAAGCTCATCCCAGGCATCGGCCACAGAATCAAGTCGCGAAACAACCCTGATTTGCGTGTCGAGCTTGTCAAGGACTACGTTAAGAAGAACTTCCCATCGACCAAACTGCTGGACTATGCATTGGCGGTTGAGACGGTGACGACCAGCAAGAAGGACAATCTGATTCTGAATGTTGACGGTTGTATCGCTGTATGCTTCGTAGATCTGCTGAGAAATTGCGGAGCGTTCAACCAAGAAGAGGCAGAGGACTACTTGAAGATGGGCACATTGAACGGTCTGTTCGTGCTCGGCCGATCAATCGGTCTCATTGCACATTTCTTGGATCAGAAGAGATTGAGGACGGGTCTGTACCGGTATGTTCATTCTCATTTCTTCATTTGCAAATGGATCACGACTAATGCAATCTCTACAGTCATCCTTGGGACGATATTACCTACCTCCTGCCATCCCTCAACGTTGGTGCTCCCGGTGCCGAAGGTCGTGTCGAGGTCCAGGTTTAAACCTTTGTCAAACTCGACGAAGACTCATCGGATGCGCAAAGCTTCTCGACGACATAATTGTTCATGAGTAAACGGTAGCGAACAGAGTGGGGAATGGCAAAAAGAGTAACATGCGAAATGGATACTGGATTCCAAGGCAGCGGTGGGGTAGCATTAGATTTATATGCTCAATGAATAGCTCGGCTGAGCTAGGCAGGAAGATGATATGACTTACTGAATTACTCAGGGGAGTTTGTAGCAATAGTCAATGCGATTGATTCTGTTCATGCTAAGCTGTTTAATCTTACCACAAAGGACAATTAGGTTTTGACGTCACACATCACCACTCTTGCGCGATTGTCGTTCTCCTTCGTTTCAACATCATTCGTCATGGTTTGGTCTCAATACTTTCAGGAGATTACGCGAGCGATTCGACGTCTCTGAGTCGCACAGAAAATATGAGGCGATGCATGCATGATCTACTTGCATGAGCTCGCAATGTAGCCTTGCTGTGCCCTGGGTGTTGTGTTTCATATGCCTGGAGCTTGCTTCCGGTGAATAAGCTCTGATAAAACGAAGATAAGAGCTTGGCGCAGAGACCGTAGCTACCATAGTTTTCTCTCACTTCTCTTCGTATAGAGGGCGGCTTACGTGCTTCCGTTGACTGGATTTCGCACCACTGCCATTAATTACTTTCAGAGCAGCGGAAGGGACCATCGACCCTTAATCCTTTCAGGGACCTCACTATGTCTTCCACTGCTGGAGCCAAGGAGAAGGAGACCGTCCTCGTGATCGGCTCTACAGGACATATCGGTGTTGCGGCTGTTCTTGGTGCGTTAGGTGCTGGGCGAAATGTCCTTGCCATTGTGCGCAATGCTCAGTCCGCAGAGAAGATGTACAAGCATGTAGGCACGAAAGAAGGAATCACCGTTGTTGAAGCGGACATCAGCAAGGATGATGGAGTGGAAGGCGTTGTTAAACAGGTAGAGAAGGGGGAGCTCCCTAGCTTTCATCATGTGTATGCTTGTGGTAAGTAGATACTGTCTGAATTCGGAACTACCATGGTGTCAGTGGTTTTCTGATAATCTTCAGCTGGTGGAGCATATCCAGGGACACCGCTTAAGGATCTCACACCGTCTGAGATGCGCGAGCTCATGCATATTGACTTCGAGCTGGACTTTCGTAAGTCTCATTTAACAATTGTCAGACATTATGCGGCAACTATTTGTATGGACACTCATGGATTTTATGCAGTCGCTTACCGCGCCACCATACCCTACCTCCTAGCTCAAGGCTACCCTTCCAGCACCTTCAGTCTCTGCACAGGCGCATCAGGAAGTACAGGTCTCCGTGCTGGACCCGGTATTACGCAAGGCGCTCTCTTCTCGCTCTCGACAGCAGCGGCTCGCGAGCTTGAGGAAACAAATGTCCGCTTCGTGGAGGTCTACCTTGCCCCTCGAGTCGAAGTCGATGAGGCTGCTGTTGCAGCGCCGTATCCCGCTATAAAAGCGAGTGTATTCGCGAATGTCTATGAGACGATTCTGGGCGGTGCATACGAGTTAAGAGGCACGAGAGTGATTGTGGAAGAGCCTAAGGATATCGAAAACTTAAGGTTTGAGAAGAAGTTTTGATCGCTTCAATACTTCACCGGCGAGGCTGAAGATATCACGTGATAGATTCATTCGAATTGTGTCGTCTATGATGTAGTCAACAGTTTGTGCTTCAACGGGCCGAGCTTGCAGTAATACCAATACTTTAAGCTCTACAGAATGCAGCTAAATAACGCCGTTCATAATCTGGTTGCCGTCATGCCACCTACTGCTCTCGTCCGTACCGTCAGATGAAGACCCCACTTTTCGCGTGACTTTTCCTAAATCGGTAGGCGGAGCGAATCTTAGGCTCACTGCCTCTTTGACCACAGTGCATAGCACACGCACCAGGGACGAGCGTTCTGGCACAATATGTGTGTAGAGTTCAGCCTCGAGGTCATGACACTCTCGACTGCGGACCAGCGTCATGTATACCACATGTGGGAAGGTTTCGGCCGTGGAGGACAGAGGAACTGAAGAGCGTGGAAGGACATATAAAGGAACAATAGATCAAGAAGATGATCAGGTTTCAGTAATTCAGCTCGAACCATCATTATTATCCAACAGGTTCATAAACCCCCCTCTTCCATTTCTTTAACTTCGTGTGACAGCATTGACCTCTTTCTCTTGCATACTAAGATCCTGTTATTCGTTATCTCTCCTGTCTGGTCTCAGTTACTCATACCCATCCAACGCGGCAGGCGTGGATACCGACATGACGGAACACATTCCAGGCCCTCGAGGACTGCCTCTCCTTGGCAATATCTTTGACCTCAAGGATCCTGACGGTGTGCCCATCCAGGCACTCGAGCGCCTAGTTAACGTGTACGGCCCGATTGTCAAATTTCGCATTGGAACGCATGAGACCATAGTAGTCGGAGGCTATGAACTATTCGAAGAACTGTGTGATGAGAAGCGATTCTGGAAGTTGGCTCACCCTCAATTAGCGGACAAGGATGGGATCCTCCCCGGTTTGTTTGCTGCTCAGACCGAGAAGGAGATGGACTGGCAGCAGGCACACCGGATATTGATGCCAGCGTTTGGTCCATTGGCGATCGAGAATATGTTTGATGGTACGTTGAACATTGTGCGGACTTTAATCAGGGTCGAGCTGATAATGAGCCTAGAAATGGATGATATAGCATGTCAGCTCATGCTCAAGTGGGCACGACAAGGACCAGACCACAAGATTCTCGCTTCTGAGGACTTTTCACGCCTTACTCTCGATACTATCGCCCTATGTACCATGGACTACCGCTTCAATTCCTTCTATACGGAGGACATGCATCCTTTTGTTGCGGCCATGGACAGAGACTTTGACGTCAAGAATTCAAGAAACACAATCGGAGGTGCATTCAAAAGCTTGATTCCTGGCTACAAAGAAGCCAATCTAAGGGACCGTATGTTGATACTACAGACTGGTGCAGATATTGTGAAGGCACGACGAGCCAATCCTGTAGACAAGAAAGACTTGCTGAACGCGATGCTGCATAACAAGGACCCGAAGACGGGCGAGACCATGAGAGATGATCTGATTGTTGCAAATATGCGAACATTCCTCATTGCTGGTAAGCCACTAATGTCGATTCCCACGTTGGTTTGCAGACTGACGAATTCGATAGGACACGAGACAACATCTGGTCTGCTCACCTTTGTCTTTGCCAACCTTTTGAAACATCCTTCTACTTATTTTAAAGCCCAGCAAGAAGTCGATCAAGTGATTGGCAAAGAGAAAGTCAAGGTTCACCATTTGAGCCAGCTGAAGTACCTAAGCGCTGTCCTCAAAGAAACCTTACGCTTGAATCCTACGGCGCCGGGCTTCTTTCGCGGCGTTCGTCCAGAGAACACCGAAAAGAATCCTACCATTGGTGGCGGGAAATATGCAATGCCTACCTCAGCCGGCGTGCTTTGTCTCCTAACTGCCATTCAGAAGGATCCAAAGGTCTGGGGGAACGATGCTGACGAGTTCAAACCTGAGCGAATGTTCGACGAGAATCTTGAGAAGATGCCAAAGCATGCTTGGAAACCGTTCGGTACAGGTCTACGGGCTTGCATTGGTAGAGCCTTTGCCTGGCAAGAAGCGCTTCTGATCTGCGCTTTGATTCTACAGAACTATATCGTCTCTCTGGATGACCCAGCGTGGGAGATGAAAATCCAGCAGAAGTTGACTATCAAGCCAAAGGACTTGTACATGCGTGCTAAGCTTCGGCCTGGAATTACGCCTTCCAACTTGCAGGCGTTGCTCTCAACGGGCACGAGGGAGGTTGAGGATGAAAAGCGTGATGAGCTTCAAAACGGCACCAATGGCTTAGCTTCTCAGAATCTCAAGATCTTGTATGGTTCGAATACGGGGACATGCGAAGCCCTTGCCCGGAAGTTAGCATCACAAGCTCGACGCTACGGTTACACGTCTGAGGTTGCCGAGCTTGATACGGCAACGGAACAGTTGCCGAAAGACACCCCGATTGCTGTGATCACCGCATCCTACGAAGGCCAACCATGTGATAATGCTACAGGGTTCACAGCATGGCTTCAAGCAATGAATGAGTCGCGACGCTTGGAAGGTGTCAAGTTCGCTGTCTTTGGCGTTGGGCACAGCGACTGGCGAGACACATTTCAGCTGCAGCCTAAGCTTTTGGACGAAAAGCTCGTGGTCCTCGGAGCGACGAGACTAACAGATCGAGGACAAACAGATGTGCGGACAAATAGTGTGTTCGCTGATTTCGAGGATTGGACCGAGGAGCGCTTCTGGCCGTCTCTTAGACAGCCTGGTAAAGAACACAATCGTGCCCAGTCGCCAGATCGCATCAGAGCAACACTCAAGATTGCGGTGAAGTCCGAGGATCGAGCGGCTCACTTGCATCAGCAGAACCTGCAATGGACAAAAGTGCTTGGAACGAAGCGCCTTACTCCGCCAGGGTGTCCAGAGAAGCGTCATATCGAAATCGCTCTACCTTCGGACGTGACTTACAACGTTGGCGATTACCTTGCTGTTTTGCCACTTAACCCTGAGTCCAGTGTCAAGCGCGTTATGCGGAGACTGGATGTGAATTCCGAAAGCATAATCACAATCGCGGATGCAGGACCAACCACTCTGCCAGTCAATGTGCCTATGCATGTTGTCGATCTGCTGAAAGGCTACGTCGAGCTTACACAGCCGGCGACCCTCCGCGATGTTGAAAAGCTCGCCGAGAAAGCTTCGGGTGCAGAGGAGAAGAAGAAGTTGACGGACATGGCCGAGCTTGCCATTTACGAGGCCTCAATCCTCCAGCATCGCATCTCTATCCTCGATTTGCTGGAGCAGTACCCAACTATCGAGCTTCCTTTCGATCAGTACTTGGCTATGCTACCACCACTTACCACTCGTCATTACTCGATATCATCCTCATCACTTGCACAGCCAAACTCCTGCACGCTAACTTATTCCGTCATTGACGCGCCGACCTTCTCAGGTATCGGCGAGCGCTTCCATGGGGTAACGGGAACGTATCTACAGGGTCTGCAGAAAGGAGACGACGTATTGGTCTCAGTTCGTGCGACCAACAAGCAATTTCGGCTTCCGCGCAACCAAATTGAGACGCCCATCATGATGTTCTGTGCGGGGAGCGGCCTCGCCCCATTTCGTGGCTTCATACAAGAGCGTGCATACCTGATCGAAGAAGGGAAACAACAGTTGGCACCAGCACTGCTGTTTGTCGGATGTCGGTCCAAGGATGAAGATGCCCTGTACGCTGATGAGTTGTCTGCATGGAGCAAAATTGGCGCTGTGGATGTGAGATACGCTTGCAGCCGCAAGCCGGAGGAGAGCGAAGGCTGCAAGTACGTCCAAGATCGCGTATTGTACGACAGAGTAGATGTAGTTGGCTTGTTTGCCAAGGGTGCTATGGTTTATACCTGTGGTAGCAAGGAGGTAGCTCAGGAGCTCGGAATTGCAGCAAGGGAGTTGGTGCAGTGGAAGACCGCAAAGGACGGGGCAGCGGTGTCACCCGGCATGGTTGAAGAATTTTTGGGCGCGATGAGGAACTCGAGATTTGCAGCGGATGTTTTCTCTTAGTCTATGGACACACAATCAGATAATTAGTTCAGGTCTTCGTAATTCATGTAGTATCTACTTCGTCAAAGCAGTCAGGCAATTCCATAAAGCTGGTATCTCTAGATGGAAGCCACTCAACACTTCCCGACATACAGCTTTACCAATTAATCGAAACTATCCAATCAAGACTTTGAGTCGCGTTGTCACATTGTCTGGTGCACGATTAGTGTGTTTAGTGATCACGTTTGGGCAATTTCCTATTCAGGCAATCATACAAATGCTTCCTCGCTATCTTCCATGTGCTTACTTCACCTCAGGCTTGCTGAGGACTGAATGGCTTCAAACACCTTGAAATTGATGACATATGACGGGCACAACTTACTCATCGGCGTCTCCTTCTCCAAATTGTGGTACTTGGAGCCAAAATGTGGATGTGATTAGTATTTGTTGACTCAGTTCAGATCGCGATGGGGGTTGAAGTTGCATCAATGGCTTGGATTATGTGATGAAAAGGCATAGCTAGGCTTCAGGGAGTACGTAGCACATGAAATGGGGACATCAAAGGGACGTATATAATGGCTGGAGCAGTGCTCCAACAATTATCAAGTTCACCAGCGCGTTGTCCTCCATTCTCCAAGCACCAAGCGGCCACAATATCTCACAAACTCACCATATCGCACTCAAAATGGCCACCACCGATCTGACAGGAACAGAATATTCCGCCTACCGCGGCATCAAGGGCGACATTACGGCAACGCCTACGAAAGTGCCCGCCCTTGGACCTAACGACATTCTGATCAAGCTAACTCACACGGGTGTCTGCTATACCGATCGCGAATTCTACCGTGTAGGTGCCCCTCTAGCCCTTGGGCACGAAGGTGCCGGCGTCGCGGTAGCCGTTGGAAGCGCAGTCACCTCTATCAAGCCAGGTGACCGCGTCGGCGGCGGTTTCCACAAGTCCTCTTGCGGGCACTGCAAGTACTGTTTGACGGGCAACGACATCAAATGCTATTCTCGCATCGTCTTTGGAGAGGGTGACTACGACAACGGCACATTCTCGCCGTATTATATTGGGCGTGAGACATTCGTACATAAGATCCCGGATGGACTTGCCAGTGAGCACGCTGCACCGTTGCAGTGTGCCGGTGCAACAACGTACAATGCGCTTGCAGACACTGTGAAATCGGGCGACCGAGTAGGAATCGTTGGAATTGGCGGACTGGGACATTTGGCCATTCAGTTTGCAGCAAACATGGGTGCAGAGGTGGTGGTTTTCAGCACGAGCCAAGACAAGGAGGCTGAAGCAAAGGAGTTCGGCGCAAGGGAATTCGTGTTGCTGAAGGAGCCTGAGAAAGTCAGCAAGCCGCTGGATGTGCTCATCGTGGCTTCGAACAGGTACCCAGACTGGTCAAAGTAAGTCTCCCTTAATTGCACCTACCCCATGGAGCGTCACTAACAATGGTCCCTAGATTCCTTACGAAAAATGTTCTGGCTCGTGGTGGCACTGTTGTTCCGCTCGCCGCTCCTATGGAAGGCCCTCTCTCGCTACCCGCGGACAGGCTGTTCTGGGACGTGTATCATGTTCACAGCTCACTTGTTGCTTCGCGGGCTAGGCACGCAGAAATGCTGCAATTCGCAGCTACACACGGCGTCAAGCCAACAATCGAATTGAGCAAGCACACGGGCGCTGAAAGTGTCACAAAAGCCATTGAGAGACTGGAGTCCGGCAAAGTACGATACAGGCTTGTGTTGGAATTCGAGTGACTCGGCCGGCGAGGAGAGTTTGCGCCCGCAGCGACTGCTGTGAGTATGGCACGCCTCTAGTTGCAATAAGATGTGGACCTGCTCCAAGCTCTTGAGTTCAATTGATTAGTCTTAAGGGAGATGCGCACAGAGAGAAAGTACGCATACAGAAATCGGCACATAATCAATTCCATTGTCGCTGTTATGATACAGCAACACCGTGTAGTCTTAGACACGATGTAAAGCTCATGCTCCAACTCAATCCGTAAGAATGCCCAATGATGATGACCATTACTAAACGCTCGCACAAACATAAAGTCCACCACAAGCTCCTGATGCCAGGAACCGAAAAGAAACCAAAGCAAGGAGAAAATTCTTGCTCGATGCCTAACCCATGCAAATATTGTATAGTATGCAGCAAGCATGTCGCGGCCGCTGCTTGTACTTTTGAGAAGCGCCATACCCATTTCTTAAACGCCATCATGCATAACCAGTCCGATGCAGTCGTACATGCACAAAGCACCTTCTCCCCATTAGAACGACGAATCTCGCCGCACGTGCCACGGATGAACGATCCAATCCCCGATGGCGCCTGGCACGGCTGGCGAGATGTTCAGTGGTCGGAACACGATCTTTCATCAAAAAACATGTCAGCCTATGCCGTCTCAAAGACACACTCAGCTTGATGTTCAAGAGGATGCGGTAGCGGTGGGCGGTAGAGGAGTGCTCTCCACCTTCACACCGTTTGTTGGCTCCTCCTCTTTTTTGATTGCATCTCCAGGGCCTACACTAGGGGTTCCATTCGCGCTCGCTGGTGTAGGTGCAGCTGCAGGTGTGCCTGTAGCTACGACACCGCTCATTGGCGTCCCACTCGATTGCTTGACTGGCACGACTGGTGTCGAGGGAGTAGGTGCCGCACCCACAGACCGCCTCGCAGTCCGTTCTCCTTCCATCTTGCCGTAGATGTCTCGCATACTCTTCGCCGAACTACCATTGAAGCAACGATGCCCGAGGTACTCCCAATACCTCTCCCTTCCTTCCTCACTCTGCTTACTGATCCAATCACCAATCTTCAGAGTGTTTTCCTTGATACGCTTGACCTTCTCCTTCTTGTCAAGTGTTTGGTCGCGTGTGCTCTCTGTTAGAGCGGACAAGTACGATAGAACAGGCGTCATTGACTCCTGGGTGCGCTTGTCGGCTTGTTCATCACGCGGACCTTTCTTGTGAGATTTGTGCGACGAAGATTGTGGTGTGCGTTGATGGTTGTGTGAGCCGTTGAGTTCAGAAGTTCTAGGTCGCTTGTGCGCATCGTGGTGATGGGAACCGCTCTCGTGTCGACGCTTGAGAGAATGATCACCGTGATGATGGTGAGAAGAATCAGGTCGGTGCTTATGAGAATGCGAATGCTGAGCGTGACGGTCATGTGGCGTGCCAACACGCGGTGCGGATGGGTGTCGGTGTCGACCGTCGGCGTTGCTGTGAGTCCGGTGACGAGGTTTGTCCACACGCCGCGGCATGCCTGGTACTGAAGCCCCGTCTGGGATGGTAGACTTCTTGATGTTGCGGTGGTGATTCTCCAGAGAATCAAGATCACCCGAAGCTTTCGCCTTCAACACACTGACCAGATAGTTCGCACGTCGATTGAGGTGTACCTGAGTCGGTTTACGAGCCTTGACCTCAGCCTCGCCACCCTCCTTTCGTGCATCTTTGTTGGCCGTTCGCTGCTCCTCGAGAAAGCATTTGTCCTTCATGTCTAGCTCAGGGTCATCACGAATTTCCCACCAACTGCCCCATCCATACTTTGCGATGCCTACAACGAGCATACCATCTTCTCTTGGACCCCAATTGCATGTAAAGTCTTGCGCCGGCTTCATGGCTTCTGTGATCCTGAAATTTTGCTTGTCATGCACCTGCTCGACGGCATTGCGAATCAATGACATTTCAGCTGGCCGCTCCACCATCGTCGTGGCGTTATTGCGTTTGACGCCATTGAACTCGATGAGCACTTCTTTGCGCTCTTTCTTTGTTACGGCCTTGGTATTGTTCTTCTCAAGGTCGTCGAGGCGCTTCTGTTCATCTGAGATAGCGTTCTTGCTCATGTCCACAATCTTGTCTATGGTGGTCCGAACAAGTTCTGGGTCGCGCTTCGTGAGCTTGGCAGTCTCCAGGATCTTGTCTTTCATTTCATCGAATGAGCCCCACTGCTGATATGATTTAAGTAGACGGCGTGTCTCGCTCTCATTGAGCGGTCGTTTGGGGTCAGCTTCGGGATCGTCTTCCGACTCAACATCAGCAGCTTGTGGTGGACTTTATGTTTGTGCGAGCGTTTAGTAATGGTCATCATCATTGGGCATTCTTACGGATTGAGTTGGAGCATGAGCTTTACATCGTGTCTAAGACT
>Ga0115847_100117_pt1 | contig 18292 bp, 15 predicted proteins | sample InSIn5SAF170_FD_83861 | JGI IMG/M metagenome (GOLD analysis project Ga0115847, IMG submission 83861)
TAGCTTTAACCGCTGCAAAATCGAAGTTTCGTAATTAAAATACCGTTGCAAATACAGGCGGTTATTGTGCAATATAAAAGGTTGTTTGAGAAATTTATCGAAGGCTTTACCGGTTACATTACTGAACCTGATATAAAAAAGGCCCTGCAAAAATTAAATAGTTTAAGGGTTTTGTGCGCGGTAAGAGAAGGTGAGCACGGGCTCTATAATCTTAATTCAGCAATTGAAAACTTCCTGAGAAAAAAGAAACTGCTTAACAAAAACACCGAATTTTATGAAAACAGGCCCATCATAATTACAAAAAACTATTATTCGCTTGACTTATTTAACGGTGACGTAGGCATTATAAGGCCAGATGAAAATGGTGTACTTAAAGCCTGGTTCGAGGATAGCAGCAAAGAACTGAAACCAATTCTGCCAGGTTATATAGCTGAAGCTGAAACTGTTTTTGCCATGACCATTCATAAAAGCCAGGGATCTGAATATGAAAGTGTACTGGTAGTTTTGCCCGACAATACCAACCTGCCATTATTAACACGTGAACTTTTATATACTGCCGTAACACGGGCAAAATCAAAAGTTATACTTCAGGCAAGTGAGGAAGTGATATTACACACCGCAGAAGGCATGGTTAAAAGGGCCTCCGGTATTATCGAAAGGTTTGGAGAGTAATTATTTGCTGTTGTTTTTATGATACCGGCACCTGTTTCCGTGGCATCATCGTTGCGTCGCAATCACTTCATCGGCAAACCAATGAGGAACTTTGGCTGAACCTTGATTGTTGGGATAGGTTTGCGCCGTTGTTGGTCGCCTGACCTACAACTACAGAAAGGAGACAGGTAGACCGTGAGAATGGCTTTAGCAGTTTAATTGTTGCATAAAAAGATGCAGTACAAGTGAGTGACACAACCGGAGCCGAAGAGAGACAAAATGCTTGTACAAAAAATAAAAAAACCTTGATTTGCCGGGGCAGAACTTATACAATTACAAATGAATTTACAAATAAACGGGTCTAATTCGCTGGAGCAACTGGCAGTTCAATTATCAAAAGATCTGCAAAGGCAACAGAACCATGTGTTTCAGCCGCAATATATTGTTACGCAGACTTTGGGGATGAACAACTGGCTGAAAATAAAGATATCCGAGAACCTTGGGATTGTGGCCAACTGCAAATTTCTTAAGCCTAACGAACTGGTGAATGAAATATATTTCATGCTCGGACCGCAAAACAAACAACCTCTTTCTGCCGAAAACCTTCAGTGGGTTCTCTTTGCACTACTGTCGGAAAAAGATTTCCAGGACCGCTTCAGGAAGATTGCAAATTATTATACGAACGACGATGTAAAACGAATGGCGCTGGCAGAAAAAGTTGCAGACTTATTCGACCAGTACCAGGTTTACAGGCCTGAAATGATCAGGAACTGGAACGAAAACCCGCTGGGTTTTGAAACGACGAATGGATGGCAAAAGTATTTGTGGGTGAAGGCGAAAGAGGTTTTGGGTGAAAACATGCCCGATAAAACAGTGATAGGCAAACATATCCTCGAGGGTTTGAAGAAGCCTGAACAGCAAAAGAAATTAAAGGCTCAAATTCCGAATATTCATGTATTTGGCTTGTCTATTATAACGGCTTACCACGTTCACATTTTTTACGAGCTGGCTAAGGTGATAGATGTTACTTTTCACCTGCTTAACCCGGCACCCGCTATTTATTGGTTTGAAGATAAAAGTGAAAAACAATTGGCTTTATGGAGAAGGAGGAGCAATATCAGGTTTCGTGAAACGGATCTGCAAAGCGCCGGCAATCCATTATTAACAGGGTGGGGAAGAGTTTTACAGGAAACCTTCAGTATGTTTTTCGAAAGTGACGATTTTTTAAATCAATACAATGATTTGGAGTCTGAAGAACCGTTGCCGGTTACTTTATTAAGTAAAATACAAAGTGATATTTTCCACAACAGTGATACTGCCGGCAGAAATGAGATCTCAGAAAATGATCTGGCGGATGGTTCAATAACAATAAACGCCTGTTACACTACTGCAAGAGAAGTGGAGGTGTTGTATAATTACCTCATGCATTTGGTTGACCAAAAAAAGGAGACGTTGTCGGCGAGGGACATTGTTGTAATGGTCAGCAATATCGATGCTTATGCCCCTTATATAAAAGCTGTATTCAATTCTGCTGCGTATAAATTTCCATTCACAATTGCAGATGAAAGTTTTACAATCAGCGATAACCTTTTTAGTGCACTGCAATCAATTTTGGCATTAGGTGAAGATAATTTCAAAGCTGAAGAAGTATTGCAGTTATTGGATTCAAGCTTTATCAGGTCGAGGTTTTCAATTACGGATCTGGAGCTTATACGAAGAGCGGTTGATAAAGCAAATATCCGGTTTGGAATTGCCGGAAAAAAGGAAGACGACACCATTTACGTGAGCTGGAAAAATGGTATCCGGCGCATTATTTTTGGTGTATGCATGAGCGGTGAAGATGAATATATCGTCGAAGGTTATTCAACCTACCCGCTTGATATAGCTGAAGGAGAGGACTCGTTTGAATTAATCCGTTTTTGCCATTTTGCAGAAGTGCTCATCTCTACCATCGAGGAGCGAAAAAATGTAAGGTCAATTACAGAATGGGGAGAATATATTGAACACCTGGTTGACAAGTTGATTTGCCAGGCAGAAGACAACAACGAAGAAGATTATCAACTACTCTTGCGCAACCTTGAAAAGCTGTACCTCCTACATGACATCGTCACGGATAAAATAAGCTTCGATGTTTTCAAACACAGCTTTATAAATTCATTATCAGCAGAAAGCCGCTCAAGTGCTTTTGCATCGGGAGGCATTACCTTTTGCTCTCTTATTCCCATGCGAAGCATCCCGTTTAAAGTTGTTGCACTGCTTGGATTAAATTTTGACAAGTTCCCCCGCAAGGAGACCCGGGTAAGCTTTAACCTGATGGAACAGGAAAAAAGAAAGGGCGACAGGAATGTGAAAGAAAACGATAAACATCTTTTCCTGGAAACCGTTCTTTCGGCCCAAAAATATTTCTACCTCAGTTATATCGGCCGAAGTGCGAAGGACAATACTATTCTGCCTCCTTCAGTGTTGGTAGATGAATTAATTGATTATATCCAATCTGCCCCCGGCAGCGAAAAGGTTAAAGTCAGGGATGCAATGGTTACAACACATCCTTTGCATGGCTTTAGTCAAAAGTACTTTCATAAAGATGCAGGGTTGTATAACTACCTGGGAGAAGCCGAGGTTATTAATCGAAACGCCGGTCCTAAAAAAGAAGCTTCGACGGATCAATTGAGTTTCGATGAAGTATCGGTGGACGCCTTAATTAGCTTTTTCAAAAATCCTTTTAAAACCTATTATAATAAGGTGTTGCAAATCAGGTATGAAGAAGATAACGTGCTGCTTCCCGAGAACGAAGTGTTTGAACTGGATGGCCTACAGGAATGGCAAATGAAGCAGGACTTGCTGTTTTCACGCCTCGACGAATTAGAAGCGTACAGGAACAGAGGGGTTGCAACCGGCAGTTTACCGCTTAAAAACATGGCTGATTTTGTTTTAAACAATACTGAAAATGTTGTCCGCCCATTAAAGGAGTTGGTCGATGATTATATTGGAGAAGCGCCGGAAGAAAGTCTGAATATTGAATTGGAGGTAAACGGAACAGTGTTGAAAGGAAAACTAAGCAGGATTTATGATGGTAAATTGTTATTCATTTCCTTTTCGAAAAATGAAAGCAAGTACCTGCTCGAAGCGTATATAAAATATCTTATCGCTATAGCGGTCGGCCAACCACTTGATTTATATTATATTTCAGCCGCAAAAAATAACGCATATAGAGTTGAGGAGAGTAACAGGAGTAAAAAAAGCGCACTTAAAAGTTTACAGAAACTAATAAACCTGTATAAGCTTGGGCACGAACAAATACTGATGTTCTATCCTGATTTCAATAAAAGCCCTGCCGACATTGCCACCTTAACCCCCGACAAGTTTAGAGTTTTGGTAAACAAGTACCTGGAAAGTGACTATTGCGATGCCTATATTAACAAGGAAGCTTCCTTTGGCTTTTTTAACCAGGAAGGTATTTTTGAGCAATATGTAGAGAATAGCGGGGAGATATTTGGTGAGGCGAAGGATTTATTTGATGCTTATTATTCTAAGAGCTAATTTTTTCGGAGCCCGACGGATTACTGCTATTAAGCTTTTCTTGCGTCGCACTCTTGTACGGTTTCATCTTTATGGAACAAAATATTGTCATTCTTTAGCTTAAGCGACCAGCGTAAGAGTTGTTTTCTTCTACGCAGAATCAAAAGCTGATTAATGATTTCCAAGTACAAGTGAGTGACACAACGATGTTGATTAATGTTTCTATCGTTCGTTACCAAATAATCCTACCAATAACAAAGTCTTTGCTATTGTTACACCTCCAACAACAGCAATTCGTAGACTAAATCCGGCCTTCCCACAAATCTGAGAAATCCTGGCTACAACAAAGAGTTCAATATCCTGTTAATCCGGAAATACTGTAAATCCTGATCCGGACAATTTTCTTAAGTTTACCACTCAAATGGACATACAAAACTTTAATGCCTCAACCGTTCCTTTAAAAGGCAGTAACCTGATAGAAGCCAGTGCCGGCACCGGCAAAACGTACTCTATAGCAATAATGGTATTGCGACTGGTATTAGAAGAAAAGATTCCTGTAAAGGAAATTTTAATGGTCACATTTACCAAAGCCGCGGTTGCCGAACTGGAAGAAAGGATACGATTATTTATAAGACAGGCCCATAAAAGAAGCCAGGAATCTACGATTCCTGATTTAACGATTTCTAAGTTGGTAGAGGAGGCAATCAGCAACAGTTCGCAGAAAGAGGTGCACCAGTTACTGAAAGACGCTGTATTGTTTTTAGACGAAACTTCGGTACTTACCATTCATAGTTTTTGCCAACAAACCCTTACTGAATTTGCTTTTGAAACCAACCAGCTTTTTGGCTCTGAAACCCTACAGGATCTTGCTTCGCTTGTTGAAAACGAGGTGAATAAATTCTGGAGAGAAAACATCACCTGCCTGCATGTTAATCTTCTTGGCCAATTAGTAGAACATGGTTTAACCAGGTCAGACATAACTTCGGTAATAAGGGAACATATTTCAGGAAAAAAATATTTTGAATACGACGAAAACGAAAGCTATTCGATTTGTGATGAGGACCAGCAGAGCTTTTCGAAGTCGATAAAAGAACTGTCGGAAAAGGATAAGGAAATTAAAGAGTGTGTGTACGATCATATCAGGAAAAATTCAGACCGGCTAAAATTTATAACTGAAGCTAACAAATATGCTAAAACAAGCCTGCTACACCTTGTAGATACGCCTGCAGAATTTGTAAAAGTGGTGGTAAGTAAAAAAGGTACCGGTTACATTGACAAATTGTACGGGGACATTTTACAACAACACGGCGAATGCGATGAACTGGTAGAAGAGAAAAACAGCATTCTTCAATCTGTCATCAATAAAATTTACTGCCATGCTATCGGCACAGTAACAAAAGCGATTGATCAATATAAGTTACGGAACAGCCTGCTTGCTTTCGACGACATGATCGTGAACCTGCACAAAGCCGTTGTACATGATAACAACCAAAACCTGGTTAGTCAACTTCAGCAAAAGTACAAAGCTGTATTTGTAGATGAGTTCCAGGATACCGACAAACTGCAATACGAGATCTTTCATACAACTTTTGGTAGTGGCCAGAATATTTTGTTTTACATAGGAGATCCTAAACAATCGATTTATGCATGGAGAAAAGCAGACATTTTTACCTACTTCAAGGCATCTGATGAGGTCGACAATAAGTACGGGATGAATGTTAACTACCGCTCATCTGCTCCCTTCATTCATGCAATGAATGTTTTTTTCAAACCACATGAAAATTTTGATACTTTTTACTTTAGCGGCCAGGATAATGCTATTGAGTACATTAATGTCGATTCTCCTCCAGATAATAAAAAGGGAGAATTGTTATTTAACGGGAAAACTGATGCTCCGCTAACTATTTTCGGAAATAAGAACAACGAGGAGATAGCAGAAACCGTTACTGCACAAATCATCCAACTACTTGAAAATGAGAAGTTTACCATTACTGAAAAAGGAACTTCACGAAGAGTACGACCTTCAGACATCGGCATTCTTGTAAGAAAAAACAAACAGGCAATTGCCGCAAAAGCTTGCCTGGCAAAACGCGGAATTCCTGCTGTTACCATAGACGATTCAAAAATTCTGCAATCAGAAGAAGCATTGTATGTACTCTACCTTTTAGAGGCTTTGATTGATATAAACAGGTCAACTATCAATAAGGCTTTGTTATCTCCTTTCACAGGATACGATACAAGAGCAGTTTTAGCGCTCAATGAAGAAGCTGTGCTGAACGACTTCAGGGAATATAAGAACATTTGGGACAAAGACGGCGTTTATAGCTTTCTCACAAAGTTTGTTTCCGATTACCAGGTGAGGGCGCTGTTGTTAAACCATCATACCGAGAACGGCGAGCGAACGATTGCCAATCTCTTCCAGGTAATTGAAGTGCTTCATAAGGTTCAATCAGAAAAACAGTTCTCTGCGCTTGAACTGGTAAGCTGGTTAAAACGAGGCATCGATGGCATGCAAACCGACGGTGACGAATTTGAACAGCGTGTAGAAAGCGATGAAGAGTCAGTAAAAATTGTGACTATACACAAGAGTAAAGGCCTGGAGTATAACATCGTCTTCGCCCCGTTTCTTGACCTCGACAGAAAGATCCATTTTCGTTTTTGCAGTTTCCGCGATACAGAAAGCGGCGATTATATTTTTGCCGACAGCCAGCAACTGAACCCCGAACAACAGCAAATTGTAGACGAACAGACCGAACAGGAAAACAGGCGGCTCATTTATGTTGCAATTACCCGTGCGGTATACAAATGTTACATCAATAAGAGCCTGGCTAATTATTATAAAGACTCCTCTTTGGTGCCTTTTTTAAGTTCGCTTAAGGGAGCCGATCCTTCTCTCATTCGTTTTGAAGATTCTCCAACGATCCCAGAAAAGTATTACTATTCTAAGGCTGATGATTGGGTTCCAACAAATAGCATGAAGGCCGTTGATTTCCATCTTTCGCATGTAAACTGGAGAAAGATCAGTTATACTTCGCTTGCCGCAAGTCATACTATCACACCTAAGAACAACACGAATCATCACAGCGACGAGTACGAACATTTCGTATTCAAACAATTGGTTAAGGGCAATAAAACAGGTAACCTTCTTCACTACATTTTCGAAAATATTGATTTTAGTAGCGACTGGAATTGGGAACGAACGATAAAATACGCACTAAAGCGCTTCATGCCCAAACATGCTGTTGAATATGCTCCAATGTTGCTGGAGTTGCTTAAGCATGTAACCCATGTCCAACTTAATGTTCCTGGTCAACCATTTACATTAGCAAGTATTCCGCAGGAGAAAAGGCTTAACGAATTGGAGTTTGATTTTAATGTGCCGGTTTTCAATCCTGCCGATCTTACTGGTTTTGAAGAAAACGGTACACGTATTAACGTAAAGTACAACCACGACCTCGAGGGAATCATGAACGGCAAAATGGACATGTTCTTCGAACACGCTGGCCTCTACTACATCCTCGACTGGAAGTCCAACTTCCTCGGTGATTCACTTGATTACTACCGGAAAGAGCTGCTTGCCGAAGCGATGAGCGAAAACAATTACCATTTGCAATACCTGCTTTATACGGTGGCCTCAAAAAAATACCTCGAAAGCCGCTTGCATCATTTTAATTATGAAACAGATTTTGGAGGCGTGATCTACCTGTTTGTGAGAGGAGTAAGGAGGAATGGAGATAGCGGCGTATTTACAACTAAGCCATCTGTTGAAATGATCGAGCGATTGGAAGGAATACTAGAAAACTGGGTTTTGATGTGAGCATTTGTACTTTGAGGAGTCATCGTTGCGACGCTCCGTTTACAATACATCTTTGCTGAACAATTTTACATGCTCTGTTTTGTTCCCAATAGCTTCATTAACCTTCTGCAGGGCTGAAGTTGTCTGATTTGGTTGTTAAGCGAGTACTAGACTCATGTTTAACAACAGCAGGCTAGCTTTTTACCTAATTCTATAAATTTTAGGGCAAGCATTTCACTCTTTCCCCATACAATCTCCTTTTCTCCTCTAAAAGTTCCTTTCTGTCGACTAAATGCTTTCATCGGGTTTTCTACTGTTTATCTTCTTATTTCAATTGTATGTGTGGGTACACCGCAGACCTGCCTATTATCAAAATCTTACCTCTCTTCTTCATATAGTTTTATACAATAATTAAAACCATAAAACTACTTTATGAAAAAGATCTGGAAATCGCTTATTGCTATCTCTGTATCGGTATCGCTTTCAACAAATGTTATTGCACAGCAAAACGAGACTGAAGACCAGCGAACTCCTAAATGGATATCCGATAAAGGATACTGGGTAATTGAAAGCAATATTAAAACACCGCAATCATCCGTTATTCATTTTTATAATACCGACAACACTAAGATCTACTCAGAGAAAGTAGAGGGAGTAAAGCTTAATATTAAAAAGCGTAAAACTTTGATGCAGCTTAAAAAAGCATTGGATGAGTCATTAATGGCATGGGGAAAATCAAAACTTCCTTACGAAAACCAGCAGGTTGTAAAGAATATTTTAAAACAGCCATAAAAGTGAAGCCCGTAGTTTAACGGCCAAAGAACTCCCCCATAAGGAAGTAAGAAGCGTGTGATCTGTAATCACAAAGCACCAATTAACTTTCGAATCTGACCATCTAAATAATATATCTCCCTGCACTTTTATTTGTCAGTATAGAATTATAAATTCCGTTTCCTTTTATGCAATCATATCCGTTTATATTTTCACAAAAGTACCAGCTTAAACGTCACTTCCTTTTTTGGTTTTGCTGGTGGTTTTTTCAAAGTATTTTATATTCTTTTGTGGTGGGCTACAAAGATATCGAGAATTATAAACGTCTTCCTGTTTCGTCAGTAGAAGCAGTGATTTACCTGCTGCCACATATGTTTTTGGCGTACACGCTTATGTACTTCGTTGTTCCGAAACTCCTGTTCAAATCAAAGTATTTTTCAACTGCCATAACTGTTATTATCCTGTTCCTTATTACAGGGGTTCTTTCAGCTATAATCGGCATTTATTTTCTGGAAGATATCCGTCATTTTATTTTGCCTGAATCCGTTGATGAATTACGGAAACGAACTTCGGAAATGTCGTTTTTTCTTTCGTTACTCGCAGGGCTGCGTGGCGGCATTACCATTGGCGGGCTGGCAGCCGCCATCAAGTTAATGAAGTACTGGTACATTAAAGAACAAAACAACCTTCGCTTACAGAAGGAAAATACAGAGACCCAATTAAAGCTGCTGAAAGCCCAGGTGCATCCTCACTTTTTGTTTAATACGCTTAATAATATTTATTCTTATACCCAAAAAACCTCGCCGGTTGCTTCAAAACTGGTAATGGGGTTATCAGACATGTTGCGCTACATGCTCTACGAGTGTAATCAGCCGCTCGTATCGCTAACCAAAGAACTTAAAATGCTGAACGACTATATTGTGTTGGAGAAGATCCGCTATGGCAATACCCTCGATGTAAACATTGATGTACCTTCCAATACCGATGAATGTAGGATAGCGCCACTGTTGCTTTTGCCTTTTGTTGAAAACAGCTTCAAACATGGCGCCAGCCAAATGCTCGACCAGCCCTGGTTAAGTCTTACCATTACCATCAGCGAATGCAATATGCACATGAAGCTACTTAATGCGAAGGCAGACAACTGCAAACTAAACAGCAATGGTTTTGGGATAGGTATTAAGAATGTGGAACGACGGTTGGAGCTGCAATACCCCGGAAAACATTCACTAAGAATTACTAATGCAGCAGAAGTTTTTATAGTTGACCTTAAGCTCGAAATTGAAAGAGCAATACCCGCAAAAGTTGCGGAAAGCCCTCAAAAAGCAGTTATGTATGAATAACTTTCAACCGCTAAAATGCCTGTTGGTAGACGATGAACCTCCGGCCCGTGAAATAATACGGCGGTACATCGAAATAATCCCCATGCTGCAGCTTGCCGGTGAATGCTGCAATGCTATACAGGCTATTTCGTTTTTGCAGCAAAACCAGGCCGATCTGATTTTCCTCGATATATGTATGCCCCAGCTAAAGGGCAACGAGTTTTTAAAAGTGGCAAAAAACCCGCCACCGGTTATTATAACTTCTGCTCATGCCGAATATGCGCTCGAAGGATACGAACTTGATGTAATTGATTATTTATTAAAACCTATTCAGTTCGATCGCTTTATAAAAGCAGTTAATAAAGCATTTGTGATTAAAGGACAACATACAATTGAAACAAAACCTGCAGCAGAAGAAGCAAAACAGGAAAACTTTGTTTACTTCCGGGTCGACAGAAAGATGGTAAAAGTGATGCTTCACGATATTTTGTACGTGGAAAGCATGAAAGACTATGTAAAGATCTTTACCGGGAACGAGGTAATTGTAACAAAGCAATCTTTAAATGCTGTAGAGGCAATGCTTCCCGAAAAACAATTTGTGCGTACTCACCGTTCGTTTATTGTTTCGCTGTCGAAAATAAAATCTTATACACACGAACTTTTAGAAATCAACAAAGAAGAAATACCGATTGGCAAATTGTATCGTCACGAAGTTTTAAAAATGTTGGAATAGAGGACGGAAGACAAGTTTTGCCCAACAGCAGAACTACGCTATGCTTATGCCTCATTTTTGGAATATAGGGGTGTCCAATATCAAATTTTCTCCTGCTCCTCAATGATATTTACTTTAAACGGAGCGTCGCAACGGCCGTATAATAGCAGTATCGTGCCGGCTACCAAAAAGTTTTCATTTTTACTTCACACATTATTAGCCATATTTGTCAATCGCAGCGCTATGGCTAAACGTAAACCCAAAAAGAAAAATTCAGGATGGAAGTGGTGGATCATTATTCCCGTTTTTTTGGTAGCTGTAGCAGCTATTTCATACATCTGGTATAAAACCAGCAATATTCAACGCGCCAAATTTGTCCGTTATCCTGCTTTTGGAATAGACATACCGGAAAACTACGACATACATGGAATTGATGTAAGCAAGTACCAGAGCTTTATCGACTGGCCATCGGTAAAAGGAATGAAGGTGCAGGACGTACGAATTGGCTTTGCATTTATAAAAGCTACCGAAGGATTAGGCAATGTTGACAGGCAGTTTAAGCGTAACTGGAAAAAAGCAGCAGAAGCAGGCGTGACAAGAGGCGCTTATCATTTTTTTCTCGCTACAAAAAGCGGTAAAACACAGGCTAAAAATTTTATCAGTAATGTAAAACTTGTTCCCGGCGACCTGCCACCGGTGCTGGATATTGAACAATTGTATGGAGTGAGGCCCGAAAAAATGTGCAAAGAAGTGCAGGACTGGCTCGACATTGTTGAAGATTACTACAACGTTAAGCCGATCATTTATACTTACGTAAATTTCTACTCCCGATTTATGGCGGGTAAGTTCGACAAGTACCCTTTATGGGCTGCACATTACCTTGAAAAAGACAAACCACGTATAAACCGCCCTTGGATCTTCTGGCAACACAGCGAAAGAGGCAGGGTTAACGGCATTACCCAGCGTGTTGACTTTAATGTTTTTAACGGCGACAGTTCAGACTTTGAAGACCTCCTTATTAAGTAATGCAATACTAATCGTGTAACTTTATAATTTAATTCCGTTTCTTATTACGATTTAAAACAATCACGATGGAACCCGAGATGGCGGCTTTTTTGAGGCGTGTTGGCTGGAGTTTAACTATCGGTTTCGTATGGCTTGCAATTAATGCCACTGCTGCCATTAAAGGTGACAACGCTTTTATAGGCGACCACATTACTCTTGGAAATATTTTATTTTACCTCTGGTTTATAATAAGCATAGTTATTTTAGTACTGGTATATAAAAAAAATGTGGACAGGAAAAGATATGGAGCAGTAATGTTAGCTGCTGTGGTCTGTAATGATGAACCAACTGCCTTTTATTTTTTCAAAGAGTAAAGTAAAATGGCCTTGCAGGTCGCCAATTGATCGTTGAAGATGAAATTTTCCTATTACGTAAAAATACCGCGAAGAAAGTTGTTTAACCTGGAGCAGGTCAAAATTTAATTTCCCCATAGCGCTGTATCAGGATAATTTTTCCTATAATTTTCCAAAGTCGTTTGGTAGCCGTATTTCGGTCCGTTTTTCCCGATAAAAACAAGGCTGTCGCTTTGCAAATAACCCGTCATGAACTCTTCAATACTTCCTTTATTCCACGCATTAACCTGTTTTTGAAGCAATTGTCTCACTGCTATTTCATCGTTGTTTTGGGCCTGTGCTGCTGTAGTAAAGCCAGCAACCAAAATACATACACCTACTGCAAAGGCTTTACAATAAACAACCCGAACCCATTTTTTTACTAAACTTTTCATTTTGCTGTTGGTTTGCTTCAATATGAGTAACTATAGTGCATTTAAAAAAATGCTGCTACCATTCTGATAAATAATACTTTAAAAATACTCTTAAGTATTAATTTTAAAAAATGGAATACTTAGCCCACCTGCGAAAAGATAAAAAGCTTGCTAAAATTCTGGACGAACCCCTGCCGGCGTTACAGATTCGTCAGAATGTTCCACTGCGTTTAATGGCAAGTATAATGAGCCAGCAGTTGAGTACAAAAGTGGCGAAGGTTATTTACAAACGCTTTTTAGAAATTTATGGAGGCGATGAGCCCGAAGCCGACCAGGTGCTCACTACACCCTTTGAAACTTTGCGCGGAATTGGTCTCTCAAATGCCAAAGCCAAATATGTACAGAATGTTGCCGCTTTTTGTATCGATCATTCGATAACTGACATAAAACTTCTTTCGTTGTCAAATGAAGAAATAATCGATTTACTTACGCAGATTAAAGGCGTCGGAAAGTGGACGGTCGAAATGCTGCTGATGTTTACTCTAGGTCGCGAAGATATTTTTGCAGTAGATGATCTAGGAATTCAGCAGGGCATGATAAAAGTTTACAAACTGAAGGCCGGTGATAAGAAACTATTGAAAGAGCAGATGCTGAAGATTTCTTTAAAATGGAAGCCTTACCGTACCTATGCCTGCCTGCATTTATGGAATTGGAAAGATACTATTGAATGATGAAGAGAATTTTTTGTTACAGGCATTAGTTAATAATGAATCATCGTTGCGTCGCATTACGTTCATCTTTTGTACATCCATTTTGCTTTTCTCTTGTTTTGTTTTTAAATGATTTTTGTAATAACCAATTTAATACTATCATCTTTAGAAGTAGAAATTGGCATCGTTAAATAATAATTCTTCGGCTGAAGAAAATTTCAATGAAAAAAAATAAAACAAGTGTATGATAACAACTACCACAAATAACATTGAAGGTCGTCCTGTTCAGCAATATCTTGGTATTGTAAGTTCAGAATCAATTATTGGTGCAAACATTTTTAAAGACCTGTTTGCCGGAATTCGTGACATTGTTGGCGGACGAAGCGCCACCTACGAAAAAGTAATTGAAGAAGCACGAACCAATGCACTGCAGGAACTTGTTCAAAAAGCGCAAAGTATAGGAGCCAATGCAATAATCGGTATCGACCTCGACTTTGAAACCGTAGGATCGGGCGGAAGTATGTTAATGGTTATAGCTACCGGTACAGCGGTAAGAATTTAAATTATTGTATACAGCGGAATTGAAACAAATAATAAAAGCCCTCGCTAAAGGGCTTTTACAGGTCTATCAACAGGTGATATTAGCAACGGCTTTTTCATGTTGTCAATTTTATTATACTGCCATTGACAAAACAGGCAGTTTTAATTTAAAGACCTTTTACTTCAAATTCTGAAACGGTTTTAACCTTTGTGTTTATTTCAAAACTTTGGGTAAAATCACCTTTTGCTGAGCGGATGATAAAGGTAAGCTTACCATCTTCGGGAACATCTGATAAAAGTATATTGGTAAACAGCGGTTTTGCATCATACTTTTTAGCGAAAATGATGTCGTTTTGATCGTTTTTGATCAGCAGTTGAAAACTTTCAGCAGACTCATTTTTGTAGTCAACTTTAAATACCAGGCCCTTATCTTTTAGCCCTGTGTAAGTGATTTCTGCTGCCTTGGTTTCATTTCCTACAGTATTTGTCAGGGCGAATGAATTTGCTGCGGTAGAGAAAAGAATTACTAAGGCTACTAAAAATGTGAAAGCCTTTTTTTCGATTGCAGTGGTGAATTGCTTTTTCATAAATTAACAGTTTAAACGTGAATAAAAAAATCTTAAGGAAGCAACAGTTTAAACAAGCAATATTTTAAGCAACCGTGATTTCAAGCAATCGAAAGTGAAGCAATCGGAAGACGCCTTTTTATCGGCAACTTTAAGTAGGGTAAGAGATTAGCTTTATCAGCCTTTTGTTAAAACAAAGATAAGGTGATATGAGTATTCGGAAATTAAAAAACGTCAAAAACCTGTATTAATTAATTGTTAACAACAAATTTTGCAAGATAATACTATTTATGCTTACAAACGTTAGTTATTTATTCACATATTTGTTTTTTTAATCTAAATTAGGATTTAGATCGGTTTGTTTAAGGTGTTCCATAACAGGTCTTTTAATTCGGTAAGACCTTTTTGTGCAACGGATGAAATAAATACATGAGGTATGTTTGCAGGTAATTCATTTCCTATTGCCTCCTTTAATTCCTCATCAAGCATATCGCTTTTACTGATGGCGATGATGAAATCCTTTTGTAGTAATTCAGGATTATATTCCTCAAGTTCGTTATGAAGAATTTCAAATTCTTTCTTGTGGTCCTTACTATCGGCGGGAATTAAAAACAGCAGGCAGGCGTTGCGTTCTATATGCCTTAAGAAACGGTGTCCCAAACCTTTACCCTCGGCAGCGCCTTCTATAATGCCGGGAAGATCTGCGATACAAAAGCTCTTGCCGTCCCGGTATTCTACCATTCCTAATTGCGGAATTAAGGTGGTAAAAGCATAATCTGCAATCTTAGGCTTTGCCGCAGTTATAACAGATAATAATGTTGATTTGCCGGCATTGGGAAAGCCTACCAAACCAACATCTGCCAATACCTTCAGTTCAATAGCTTTCCAGCCTTCAACGCCTGGTTCTCCTGGTTGGTGATGTTCGGGAGCCTGGTTTGTGGGTGTAGCAAAGTTTGAATTTCCTAATCCTCCGCGACCACCTTTCAGCCAAATCACTTCCTGGCCGTCTTCGAGAATTTCCGCATCAACTTCGCCGGTTTCCTCATCGCGTGCTACTGTTCCTAGCGGCACTTCGATAATGATGTCCTTTCCTTCGCGACCGGTACTATTGTTTTTGCTTCCGTTTTCCCCGTCTTCAGCAAGAACGTTTTTATAATATCGTAAATGTAGTAAAGTCCAGAGTTGTTTATTGCCACGCAAAATAATATGACCTCCACGGCCGCCGTCTCCGCCATCCGGTCCACCCATTGCGGTTAACTTGTTTCGCATAAAATGCCTGCTTCCTGCTCCTCCATGCCCGCTTTTTGCAAAAATGCGTATGTAGTCTATAAAATTTGTTCTTTCCATTGGGCTGCAAAGATAAGCCTGTATATAAAGAGATATAAGGATTTATGGGATTATTGGGATTATTGGGATTTGTAGAAAAGGGCTTATAAACGTCTCCGCCAAACTATAGAAAATGGTTTTATACTATAGAAGTAAGATTTTTTGAAACGACTTTTAAATATAAATCGGTCGCCCAAAGGCAGTAGAAAAGGTTGAAGTGTGCGACGCAACGATGTTAAATAGCAGTTCTGGCGTACGGCTCCAAAAAAAACTTTTAAAAAAACTACCCGTTACAATTTTACACCATTCTCGCCTTCCTTTTTCTTCCTGAATTTTTTAAACACGTCGAGCTTGAATTGTACTTTTCCATCGGAACCCGGTTGCCCCCTTACAAAAACACTGGCACCTGCCTTTGCATCTGCACCTTTATTTTCAGGATTATAATCTTCGTCTCTTTTTTTAATATTACTCAAGGGAACCTGGATGCTTATATCGGTATTACCGCGTAAACTATAAACGCCTTCAACAAATAAAGTAAGTACCGTTGATTGGATCTCCATCCGGTTAATCTTTATTTCGCGGTCTTTTATATCGAACCTGTCTTTTAACTCGGCAAAATAGATCTCATCGAAATTGCGCTTTTTAAATACGATGTTCTGCACCTTTTGCAAGGGTTCGTAATGAAGCAAAGCGCCATTTTTTAAAGAGAAGTTGACGAAGCCTTCCATGTTCGCGGGGGTTCCTTCCATGTCACGGTCTATATCCATTTTTACATCGGCCGATGATGTAAGTTTTCCGCGAAGGTTTTCGGAAGTAATCCCTTTTTGTCCAAAATTATCGAATGAATAAAATACTTTATTCACATCTACATTCTGGATGTTTACCTTCACATTGGCCTGGTAATATTTAGCAGTTTTTTCTTTCAGATACCCGCTTATGGTCATTGAACCACCCGCATGTTGAAGGCTTACATTATTCAGGATCCAATCATCGTTAATAAGACCGACCGAGGCTTTTACATTACTTGCATTGAACTTTTTATAAGTAAACTCATCTGCCTTTACATTTAACCGCACATTTGCCTGGTTAATTACTGCATCAAGATTGTTTCCTAGCCTGGAGTTCCTGCTTTTCTTCTTTACTGCAACAGCCCGCTTTTTTAAAAGCGAAGTAAAGCTTCCAAGATTTAAAGCCGGGGTATAAATGTTCCAGTCGAGAAGAACTCTGCCGGGATTCGTTTTCATGAGTGCGAGCAGGTTTTTGCCACTCCCATTCATGATGATCTTATTATTTAATACATTAGCCCTGAGATCAGTTACAAAAACATCAGAATTTTTGAATACGATGTTGCCGTTCACATTCTTTAACTGGATCTCCCTTGGCTGATAGTGTACCAACCCGTCATTAAAAGTAATTTTACCGTTAATCCGGGTATTTGCGTTACTGTTTTCCTGTAACGGGCCCGAGTAATTCAGGTCTATTAAACCCCTTCCTTCATGAATGTCGATGGTGTTACTCTGCATTATATTATTTAACTGCTCAGCATTAAAATCTGTTTTAACATCGACCTTGGTTTCCTTGCCAATTTTCCAAGCGTCGGGGTTGAACTGGAAAAAGTTTCGATACGAGATACGTTGTTCAATCAACATAAGCATCCTTTTTTCGAGGCTGAAAGAGTAAATGCAATTATTAGTTTCGTTAACATCATCGTTAAGAAAAGTCCTTTAAGCGGAATACAAGTTGATAAAGGGCAGCTATACATTTACACCGATACATCCGGTTATACTAATTCTTACCTGCTATCCCCTAAAAGCAAACCAGATACAACGAAAAAAAACGTCAACAGCTAAAACGGAAATAGAAGAGATCAGGCTAAGAGACGTAAGACTGGTGATGGACAACCGGCAAAAACTGAAATTATATGATTTTGCAGTAACAAAATTTAACTGCACCATTAGCGAAACGGATACCGAATTAAAGCTGAAAGCAAAAAACGACATCCTTGTTCATAGTCTTGCCTTCAAAACTACTAACGGTGCTTTTTTAAAGGAAACACACTTTGAAGGAGATTTTAAGCTACTTTTTGATAAGAAAAATAAGCAATTGAACATTGATGATATCGATTTTACCTTAAACGATCATCCTTTTGCTTTGTCAGGGTTTTTCAATTTTTCTGCCGCTCCTAAATTTTCAATTAAAGTAACTACCGAAGACATAGCCTATAATTTTGGCCGCAGTTTATTAGCTGCTAGAATTTCAGAAGTTTTGTCGCAGGTAAAGGTTGAGAAACCAATAGATGAAGTAACTGCTGAAATAAGCGGCCCGTTTAGTGGCGCCGATCCTTTAGCCAACATAAATTGGAAAGTAAGCAATAACAATGTTGAAACCCGTTTCGCCAACTTAACAAACTGCTCTTTTAGTGGCTCGTTTACAAACGAGCTTATTGTAGGCCTTCCGCGTAAAGATCCTAATTCCCGTTTGCAGGTACATGATTTTACTGGCGACTACCAGGGCCTTAAAATCGTTTCGAAGAATATTTATATCGACAACCTTACTTTCCCCATGATCAACTGCGATGTTAAAACAGATTTTAATGCTGAGCAGTTAAATA
>Ga0115847_100118_pt1 | contig 18230 bp, 13 predicted proteins | sample InSIn5SAF170_FD_83861 | JGI IMG/M metagenome (GOLD analysis project Ga0115847, IMG submission 83861)
GTACACCTTGAAACTCAAGTCTAAGTCTCATGAAAAAGTAGTTTTCTGCGTCTTTGACGTATTGCATTGCTTCCGAGCTGTAGGAATTGGCGTTGAGTGTTCTGGTCCAGCTGTCACCCATTCTAAACTGACGTGTGATGCATTTCGGTGCCCAGCGACCTCTGTACTATATCATAGAACATTTAGTCAAATATTTTCGTCTTTGAATGCAAAGTGAAAAATAGAGTCTCGATTTCTTTATGTGAAGTAGAATGTAAGCGAAACTTACCCAAGCAGGACGGAAATTCACGAAAGGACCAGTCTGAACACATTGCTCACGCTCGACGGCTGTGACTTTTCCATTACCACCAAAGCCGGTTGTAGGGTCGAAGATGAGATCAGTGGTGACATCAGCTAATGTGTCAGATGCTGTCTCCCAATCCCAGTAAATGGCGTAGCCGGTATAATTACATGCTCTGAGCTCATTCTCGTAAAGTTGGATGAAGTATCTGTGCCATGGCAGGAAAGAGCCGACTTGATGAACTGAGCGTATGTCAGCAAGACATTATACTAACGGCTGTTACAAATATCAACTTACTGTCAGGAGTCTGTATTTAGAGAAAAAAAGCGTTAGCAACAGAACTAGATGCAACTAGGAGTTTTGAAATACCCGAGTTGCATGAACATAAGTCTATATCATAACATTTGGTTAGCAAAATCCTCACTTTGGCGATCGATATTGCATCATGTTGCACAACACGTGCAGATCTATATGAAGGGTAGCTGACAACTTACAAAGTCGTCATACAACGTAGTGTTGTGGCCTAATTTGGATGGCTTCGTTGCAAGACAGAGAACGGCGTTGATATCTGGCTATGAATCAACAAATGCCATAGATGATACGTTTCCCAGCCTCAGCTCATGCTGTGCTGCACTCACAGCTTGATTTCTCTTCGGGAGTAGCAGCATTCCAACTCTTTCGTAGTGAAGGGTTGGTGCAAGTGGCACGCTCAACAACAGGGGCTGCAAAAACGAATGACGAAAAGGCAACTATGCCTGGAACGAAGATCGGGAACTTCATTTTAGACGGGTTTTATAGCTTGACCGTAGTCTGGATTTTGGAATGTATGTGAGAATATGAGTGCGGTTGGAATACATTCATAAAGGATATCACTATCTTATATACTCCGATCCTAGACTTCCTAGGTAGCTGGTCACTTCAAAATCTGTCTACGTATTTCTGCACCGGAAAACATGCGCATGTGAGAACATGGTCGGCAGGCGTTAGTGCTCACGTCTGCAGGTGCTGGTGTCCAGTATGTTGTTGAGACATGCTTATTAGATGACTTGTGGCATGCGCACTGACGGTGTGATGGTCATCTATTCGTAGGTGCTAGGAAACTTCACGTCTCCGTTATGGCCAACATAACAGCACCCATGCTCACTCAACAAGATGCAACAAAAAGGCACAAGGCATGCAAGGATGGCGAAGGCCCTGAACTTGTGAGCAATATATTGCGGTGAAGGCGGGCCAAGTTTGTCACTTCATGCAAATATGTCTCTCCGATGAAGCTCGATGTTTGAAACGCAGGGTTGTGGTGTACTGTCGCAAGACAAATATACGAAATACTGAGAAAAGTTCTTGGACTTGGAGGATACTCCCACAACCACCAGGAAAAAGGGAAATTGTGATTCGATTTTCAATGGTAACCGCAAAGTCGAGCTTCACAGATGATTTACATTTCCAACAAATGCAAGCAATGACCGCTTTACCAAAATCATGCATCACGATCATCCTTGCAAAACTATAAGATCGTACGGCCGAATATAGTGGTACAAACGGAGATTTGATAGATAGAAGCAGTATGGGAGATGCCAATAAATGGCACAGCCGAGCTGGACAATCATTGGGTCGTGCAGAATGGAACGTGTAAGTCAACATTATGTGAGCCGCATGAGCGAAAAGATTATTCTCTTGGCAATTGAATAACTCTGTCGCAAATTGTAATTTTTTTATGCTGAGTGTGATTGCATTGTGATTCCGTTATCCGATGCAAAGAAGTTTGCAACTACACCGCAAAAGTGGATAGGACTCTTAACTTCGATTCACGGTAGCGAGATGACAATCATCTCTTCAGTTCTAACGTTGCACCCTCTTGTGCCAGTTGTTCTTGTCCTCTAACACTTTCGCATGGCTGGATGTTCAATTTGTCGAGGCTCTCCGCGTACAGCTTCTCGTGGGTCACTCAACGCCAACTCGGTGGTAAGCCAAACATGTTTGCGTGTTGATAGATGTGCCAAAGTGAGCGTTGCTGGCGTGTTCTTATCCCCAGTATGGGATTGTGAGAGGTTTGAAAATGTCTACTGCATATTTCAACTCCCAAAGACATTGTTCTCAGACTCCACGTCGACATCCTGCCTGATCAATCTCTTAGCTGGCCATGATCTTGCAATATCGATGGATTTCCTCGGCGCCCACATTTCTAGAAGTAGAAAAATGATGTAGTCAATGACGCAGCAGAGACAAAACAGCTTGCCAGCCCAGACTCCGCATCCATAATATCGTTTCAACCTGTCTATTAGGGCGAAACTTTGCACGCCAGCTCGTCCTCGCGTAGCACTCCAGCTTTCCGCGTCAGTCGCACCAGATCCATAAAACTCCGCTTCGCTTAATGCGCCCGTGATACCATCGTAGACACGTTCCGTTCTCTCAGCCACATTCGTCCAGGAATACCATTTCTTCACAGAATCGTGGAACTCCCAAGGACGAACTTCACCGGCACGCATCTTTCGGATTGCCTTTCCTGTGGCGAGAACAAGATCATCTTCTTCTGGTTTTGCGAAAACCGTCATATGTGCGGGCAAGACTTCTGGAATGCCTCCAACTTGTGTACAAACAACATATAATCCGCAGCTAGCAGCCTCTACAATGACGGTACCGAATGCTTCCGTCAAACTGGGATGTAAATATATGTTTCCGCGAACCATAACATCTCGCACTTCTTCATGCCTGACAGATCCAAGCATCTCAACACGATCCTGTAAAACATGCCGCTCTATCATTTGCTCTAGGTCGATCTTCTTCGGTCCTGACCCAGCAATTATGAATCGTACATTTGGATGATTGGCGAGGATGCGAGGGATTGCTGCTACCAACAAATCGGTACCCTTATTGTAAAATAATCGTGAGATCACAACAATAGTAATAGTGTCATGTGGCCCAAGATGTTGATTTTGCGGACCGCGAAAGGACTCATTGTTCGAAGGATGATGTAGAGGTCGAAAGTTTTCTGGAACGACTGCGTTTGGAATTACGGAAACCATTAAAGGATCTAACGATGCTCGAAGAACCGTATTCTCTTTGCTGCAAAGCATTAGCAATAGGTTCAAGCTCTAATAATATCGACTGACCAAGTATGGCTAACACAGATAACATGATCCACATCACTCAGGATAAATTTGAGGAGTTTATTGGTCAAGATACTTGCTGCATCCGCAAAGCCAAACAATGAATGATCAGTGAAGACTGTCCTTAAACCCATAGTCCTTGCATGCAGAATAGCCTCATGGCACATACTGCTAAGACTACCATGTCCATGCACTATCTCGATTTGCTCTCGAATCACGATATTTCGGAAGATTGGAAAGAATGAGAAAACAGTTGGGAAGGTCGCAGCTCGATAGATGACTAGGAACGGAACGTGATAGACTTTCAATCCATTCGTGAGATATCGCACTCCAGTTCGACCTTCGTACGCGTGTGTTATGATCACCACTTTGTGACCGCGGTCGATCAATTTGGAGGATAATTGGTAAATGTGACTCTCGATGCCTCCTGACTGCGGGAAGAAGAAATCGCTGACCATAGCAATATTGTATGGCATTGTGATCGTGTCCAACTTATGTAGGGCTGTAGGCGAGTGCCTACGACCCTAAGATGTTACCAAAGAATGTTCATGTATGTTAAAGGCCAAATACAAAGGTTATCATCCTTGTCGTTGAGTTGCACATCGTCTGGCTAGAGACGACGCGATGATGATGATGCACGCGGCCGAGCGAGTGCAAAAAGATTTCGGCCTCCGTAAAATTTCTCTCATCTTTGAAAGCTCCCCTCCATGAACTTTTACTACAAACCACTAATAAAGAATGCATACTCGCAGCATGAGTAAATAATGTCGTCACAGATATACGCGCGATATGTGCCACCTGCAAAGAAAGTCCAAAAGGCCTCCGAGCACACACCAATTCCTCCTTCAAATCGAGCAACAACAGAAGCAACCGAAAGACCGGTCATCCTGCCTACCACGAAAGATGCTTCTTTAAACTATTCACGTTATACTCCTCCCTCGAAAACGAGAGTCGTAGCCCTCCCTGTAGCAGATCCTTCTCGGAACGAAAGCGAACAGCTTTCCCTGGTGGACGGTAGCAAACGAAAGCATGAGGTAATCGAGGGAGGGGAGAGTGTGCCAACCACGTCAAAGAAGCAGAAGAAGCAGAAGGAGAAGAGTGCGACCATAAGGCAGAAATTACCGTCATCATCTTATGACCGGTCAGCGTCCATAGATGAAAGCCTTGACGATACAAATAACGATGTCAAGGTCAAGAATATGTGGTCCAAATCCAAGCGTAAGGCGAATGGAAATGTGACAGAAGATGCAAAAGAAGATGATGAGGAAGAGGACATGAGGCATAGTAGACTGCTTGAGAAGAGAGACAAGTCATTGAGGAAAGCAGAAAAACTTGCGAAGAAGGTTGCGACTGAACCTATGCTGGAGGAAGCTTCAATCGAAGAACCTTTAGAACTGCACGATCTTGTTCCTTTACCACAGCCCGAGCCAATTCCCGAACCTGCACCACAGTCACTTCTGACTTCATTACCGTCATGGCTTGGGAATCCAATACGGGTTTTGCCTACTGCTACCGCAAGTTTTCGAAGCGTTGGAGTTTCTCAAAAAGTGGAAGAAAGCCTTCAGAAAAAGGGGTTCAAGCACGCATTTGCAGTACAAGCTGCACTATTGCCATACCTTCTTCCAGGTAAATCACATCAAGACGGGGATTTCTTGGTGTCCGCAGCTACTGGTTCTGGAAAGACCTTGTCGTACGTTCTGCCGATGGTTGAAAACATCAGTCATAACCAGGTCACAAAGTTACGTGGATTAATTGTTCTCCCAACAAGGGAACTCGTGAGCCAGGCGAAAGATGTATCAGAGATATGTGCTGCAATTTATTCTAGCACAAGGCGCTTAAAAATCGGCACTGCTGTGGGCAACGAAACATTCAAAGTAGAGCAATCATCTCTGATGGAACAAGAGTTGGTTTACAATCCGATTAAATACCGGGAACAGGTGAAGCGATTAAACAAGAAGTGGGAAGGATCTGAAAGTGGCAGCGACAAGGATTTGTGTGATGAAGAGATTTTATCAGACCTTGTGGACCATGTTAACAATTCTATCTCCAAGATTGATATTCTTATATGTACCCCAGGACGGCTCGTGGAACATCTTAAAAGCACACCAGGATTCGATTTGAAGGATGTTCAATGGCTAGTCGTTGATGAAGCAGATAAACTGCTCGATCAAAGTTTTCAGGAGTGGTTAGATATCGTTATGGTTTCACTGCAAAAGCCACGCAAAATCATTCTCAGTGCAACAATCACTAGGGATGTTGGCAAGTTAAATGGTTTGAAACTTGCTCGACCACAATTAGTGGTTGTAGAAGAACAACAAGACGTCCAGTCTGACGCACTATTTTTGCCGGCAACACTCAGAGAAAACGCTGTTAAGGTCGAGGAGGAAGGTGTCAAGCCTCTCTATCTTATGGAAATCTTACAAAGAGCAGGGTTGACAAAAGCAGTTCATCATGTCTCATCAGACTCGAGCGACGGCTCAACCTCGTCGTCTTCGTCGTCAGATGACAGTTCAAAAGAAGATGAACAGGCTCGGTCAATACAGTCTGTTACCAAACAATCTCAGCATGGTGCTCTGATATTTACCAAGTCGAATGAGTCCGCTGTGCGCTTGAGTCGACTTATCGCCTTGCTCAAGCCTGATCTAGCTGATAACATTGGCATCCTAACATCCACGACGAGAAGTTCAGACCGAAAAACTGCAATTCGATCATTTGAGGCTGGAAAGCTGTCGTTACTCGTCGCTTCTGACCTGGTATCTCGTGGTCTAGATCTGGCAAATCTCGCCAATGTGATCAATTATGACATTCCTACCAGTCTCACAAGTTATGTGCACAGAGTTGGACGCACTGCACGAGCTGGGAAGGATGGATATGCTTGGACTCTGCATACATCGACCGAAGCGCGTTGGTTCTGGAATGAGATTGGAAAGGCTGAAGGAGTGAAGAGAGGAATGAAGGTGGAAAGAGTCAAAGTTAACACAGGGACATTTGATCGGGATGCCTACGAGAATGCCTTGGGAACTCTCGAAAAGGAAACAACAGAACGTTGAGTCTACATTGCCCTCGTCAAGTTCGCAAGGAGGATTTTCCATGATGCTATGGCTCGTACATACATGAGCGTCAAGTCATGGCAATAAACACTTCCCCGTGCCGTAAATTTGACCGATGGGTGAAACAAAGTGCAGCATGAGTTCTGAGTTATAGAGATAATCAGCAGAAGTTTCACACATGTGAAACCTGAAGACTCTTCTGCGAACATGTCTGGCTCCGGCTACTCTATACGCGCACCTTACGAGGCATGTTCCCTCCTATGCTGCAGATACCAGGAAATGGAACCGTGTCTGAGAACACAACTGGGCGATGCGTCCAAACATGCATATCTACACAATACTTTTAGGTCATGTCGAGTGTTATGGCACGTAGAATATAATGACAGTCAGTGTAGTAGACAGCCAATCATAAACAAGCTAGAGATATCGTATCACATGTGTGAATACCTGCTCCCGATCTAGTCACGGAATAAGTGAACGGTAACTGCACTGTAACATTCTCGCGGTCAGCAAAGTGGCCAGGCGTCAATCGATTAGATCTGCTTTTCTGTTTGAGGCACATCCGGGCTGCTCAAATTTAGATGTTGGCTAAACTTAATAAATTGACATTTCAGCCTATGATGTTGCAATTTGTCGCCACTAGCTCATGAGATATGATGTTGTTGGAGATACCTCGTACTCGGCATGTAGTAGAGACACTTCTGGAACCAAACTCAAGCACGTTGTGAGCCGAAGCCTACCCATCTTCGCACAAGTAGCAGCTACAAAGTTGGCATTAGGGATCCTTCTGGCGCAAGTCTATAAGCCTTCTGTTCTTTCAATCTTGTAAAACGAAGACTTCACTGACTTCGTCCAGCTCTGAGTCTAGATATCTTATATGCTCACGGAGAGGGTCATGGTGGTAGGTGACAGATCAACGCCATAAATTTTGCTTGAGGTACAGAGAATGAATTGAAAAATAACGCTGAACTCAAAAGAGATGCTTCTGGAGCCCACGAGCGTGAACGAACTTGCCTGATGGAGCCAGAAATTGCATCTAAGTACTCCGGTGGAACGGCTGGTGAGAATTTGGGTGCTAATATCAAGATACGCTGCCAGAAACTTTTCCCATTCATGTAAGGCAGAAGACTTATACATCTAGATAATTTTAAGTGGTTCCAATGCTTACCATGCATTGATACTTCAACTGTGGCTTGAAATAAGTCAAATATGTTTCCTAAAGCACAAAGTCTCAATGTAGTAGTTGTTGAGCAGATGCCGCAGCCTCTCAAGTACGATATTAACAGCAACGTCCTTAGTGACTACACGGCTTCCTTGCTCTTTTCCCTGCCTCTCTTTATCTTCCTAACAACAAAAAATGTCTAAATATCTCAAATGGTAACCAGGATGTTGCACAAGCTGTTCACCCACTTATTTTCAGCTATAACTCTTTGATGGTAAGCACTATCTTCTGGGAACGATCCGGAAGAACGCCGCATCCTGTTGGTATGTAGTGATTTGTTCACGAAGGAATACCTCTGGCACTTGGACATATAATGCTACGTAAGCAATGGCCAGAAGGATAGTACGCGTCAGGGATTGTGATGTCAAGTAGCACAATCAGCACGCCGTCAGATTCTCAAGAACGCAAACGTCACCAAGCAACACTCATTGACTTCAACCACTTCGACCATAATGCCAAAGGGGCTTACAAGCACTAACAGAAGGTGTTGAGCATACTTCGCAAGTAGAACTGAAAGGGCATCCTTCATGAAGTTCACACTCGGCCAGACCGTCAAGAATCCGTCCGGGATGAGACGTTCGGTCATCATGCTACTTTTCGGCGTCATTTGAGTCTGAAAAGACACAAAATTTTCTATTATGTTCGACATTTAGGTATATCGCATACGTGGCTTGAGACTTGTTGATACTTCTGTTTACGAAACTTCCCTGGGGCTTCACAATGGCTCAGCTTTTTCGACCTTGAGGCAAGATCTGGAGGTGAATGAGAGGACAATCATAAACGCATGATGGAAAGTAACAAACATAGCTTGAAGTCGGAGCTTATTACATGTAAATAAGTTACTGTTACTTGTTTTGAGAAACACCAGGGAAGAGAGTTGTGACATATGTGAATTAAGATTTGCGTATTTCTACGAGCCCGTAGAACCCTATTTTTGAGTTATACATGCTAAATGAAGATACTTCTATATCCAGAATTATGAACGTCAATCTCTAATGCTTGGCTATAAAACTCACACCTGAACAGCAACTCTATTAATGGATAGGTGATGACATTCCATCCAATCATACATCAGGACAAAATCAGAGTCCGTTACCTGCTCGGCCAAATGTAGACGACAAGCATGTCAAGTGACAAGACCGTAGGAGTTCATCGACAAGGCGCTTGTTTCCTTCAGCTTCAGCTCAAGCTGAATAGAAGAGCCGATACGCCCATCGTGTGCGAGTCACTTTATTGCCTGATGGGGTAGATTGATGATTCAGGATACAGCCTTGTGATGTTAAGTAGAACGATAGGCAATCCCGAGATCACCGCCTAATTGTAGCAGAAGTGGAGAGTCTTGGGTCAAACTTCGTACCTGACTTTGATCTTCGTTAGGCTAGTTAAGGAGTGGTGGAGTTGCCGAGAGGAAAACCAAGTGCGGAGCATGTAAGAATTCTTAGGATCAAAACTCATTTCTGGCTTGGTTGTCAACAACAAGGAGCAACTCTCATTGCTTGAAAGGCGAGTTCGACCACGATCCCCGCGGAACGAATGCGTCAACCGTCGTCTTGAGAGTGGATCGATTTGGCACCGAATAGCGCAGCTGCAGACGAGAATATTCTACAGTACAGTACAAATATTGATTCTGTGGTGGAGAAGGCTAAGACAGCTATTTTGGTACAATACCAACAGCGCGGACGCACTCTAAGGCCTCGGGTAAGTAAGCTGTCACTTTTGCAGCGGTTTGGCTGTGTACGATTGTATGCTCCCATCAATTTTCTTACTCTCCAATACTACTCTCTTCGCGCCCAGCTGATGCCCGTTATGCAGATGTAGGTCGATTCCACCTAGAACAGTCTACGCCAGTGGCCATGTCTCAGCCATCAGGGTCGAGAATCGATATGCCTGACAATCTACTCAGGGTCTCCCCATCCCTGTATCTGCAGACAGAAATCACACGTGGTGCGATCGGACACAATAGTTAATTCCCATCACGGTGTTCACCGTTCAAGGATCGTGGACGGGATCTCGTCCAACGAGTTCCAGTCATGTTTGCTAAGCAATGGTGGCGGGCTGGGCTGGAGAACATCATTTCCTTTTCAATGGTCTCTGCGCTAATGCAGGCCCGATCTGGTAATCTGTTGTGACCCCCTAACCGAGCGCATTGGCCTCGCTTGCTTTTTTGCGGTCAGCTTTCCCAGCGCCACCATGCGACCATCGACTCGTGGCAGTGGCTAAATCCGTGGCTACGACTTTGTCGGTTAGTCGAGATGTCGATACTGGAACTTTCAGGCAGTTTCTGTAGCGGTACCTGCATTGGTCTCCGCTGTCGATGTGGGATGACTCCATGGCACATCCGACGTTGAAGAAAGTGTACAGACGATTTCATGGGACAGCAAACGTTACAACAACCTCAAGAGTGGCTCTAACAAAGATGTATCATAGGATCCATTATACAATTGTTATTACGAGCATCTATGATCTTCACTCCCCAAAGCCTCCGAGATTGTCGATCTCCCGGGCGACTGGCACGTACCCTTGCAAGCGCTTGAAGACCCACAGTTGCTTTCCAGCTCCTGAAATTTCCCCATGGCCATTGCTGCATATTTACTCATCCACTTTGCACGAAAGCAGCCAGGCTCAGCACCTGTTCAACTCCGGTGGCTTGCGATGTTGCTTCTTTGGGGTCTCTCACAGTGGATTTTTGCAAGCCACAATAAAGAAGCACTGCCTAGAGTGTACGTGGACGTCCTCTGCCGCGAGCTAGACAGAATCATGTCAACAATATCGTCGGGTCCGCCGGTGAGCCTTGATCACATTGTGAAAGGATAAGTACTGTAGCTTTCGCAGCGTTCATCGTTTCTTTCTCCTCATCCTCTTCATCTTCTTCATCATTCGAAGCCTCAGTCACTCACTTATACTCCTTGGCTCGTTTTGATTCTTCTTCCTGGTTTTTGCAAACATGCGTTACCTTCCTTTAATCCCTGCCCTTATGGCAGCAAGATCTCTTGCTGCCCCGGCACCTCAACTACCTGACTTCGCTAAGATCGATGAACAGCTTCCAGAGTTGACCAAGACCATTGAGGTTACAGCAAAGCCAACAATCATCAGATTCGATCCTACAGCTGCCATCTCAAGTGTTGCCGAGGCTGTTCATACTGGCGGTGTTACAAAGCGTAACGCCAACCGTGTCTTGGACAACTCTGGTTGCGGTTCCTGCAAGAACGAACCAACCATTCCTAACTCTTACAACGTCGATCTCACTACCGACAATGCCTTTCTTGCCGACGCCAACATCGCAGCGGCTGCCAACGGTGCTGCTACACCAGCTGGCTACACCAGTGTCTTCACCAACCAGAAGGCTTCCTTGAATGGATATGTCTATATGGGATACACTGTCTTGGAGTCTTCCCCAGCATATGACCCATCGGTCTGTGCCAGCAAGTGTGATGCCATTGCAGGGTGCCAATCCTTCAACATTTGTATGGACAACCATCTTTCTCGCTTCAGTGTTGATTTCTAACAATATATAGTCTTTGAGCGCAACCCAGCCATTGATGCATGCAGCTCGTCTTGCGAGAACCCACCTGCATTTGCCAACATCAAATGTACTTTCTGGGGCGGACCCGGCACTTTGGCCGCAGCAAGGAACACTGGACAGTGGAGACGTGAGTTCCACGTCGTCATTGCCGGATCCAACCTATACAACAAGAACGGTCTTCCAACCGTTACAGGCTACAGCGAGATTCAATCCCTTGGTGAGGGAGCAATCAACGCTGAAAGAGATTGCAACGGTGTCGACACCTACATGACCTACAAGCTTTTCACAAACACCCCATTCGACATCAGACTCTGCGCAGCTGCTTGTGACGCTGAAACCGCATACGCTGTCGCTCACCCACCAGCAGATGGCAAGGTCAGAAAGTGCAACTTCTGGAACACCTACATCTTGAACCGCAATGGCGAGCCACAGGGACAATACTGCTCACTCTATACCGAGCAGCACGCCAACTCTTTCGCCACAAACAAGGGCCAGTGGCGTGACAATGACCAGTAAGTCTTTCGGCATGCTATCTCGACATACTTGCTAACTCTTTCACCAGATACACTATCTCTGCTTCATACTCCTCCTTCAACCTGACCTCACCAGGTTTGCCAGTCTGCCCAAGTGATATTTCCTACCTCCGCGCTGAGGGTGGCGATTTCTGCACTTCCTTCAATGCTTACGCTGCTCCACACACTACCACTGAGGTTCTCGGTACTACTAGCGCCACTTTCCTTCAAAACAACCTCCGTACAGTCACTCAAACCATTACTGAGACCGCTGCTGTTGCCGTTCGTCGTAGCGAGGCTACAGACGCTGCGGACGCAATTGCCGTCGAGACCTTCCGCGTCGTCTACCCAGGTAAAAACGCTGCTTACCCCAACGCCACTGCACCAGTCACCGTTCACGTCACCGACGATGCTCAGGTCGCCAAGCGAACTGTGGCACCTACTCCAGCTTCAGTCACCGGGTGGGATGCTGCTCGTCTCTCTGAGGCCTGCTCAGCTGTCGCCACTGGTACCATTACGGATACTGTAACTACCAGCGTTACCACCGTTTTCGTCGCGACTGTCACTAATGACGCTGTCGTTACCGCAACCACTACTTTCACCATTCCCGGTGTTGCACTTTCTTCACCTACTCCTCTCTTTGGTAACTTGAATGGTGCACCATACGACGTGGATGATACATACTATCAACTCACTCTTCCATTCGCAATTGGCGCATTCGGATCGTACAGCACAAACGTTTTCCTCACCACCAACGGTGCCATCAGTATCAACTCAGGTTCTGCAGAATACCGTAATGATAATTACGGCTTCCCGACCAACGCCATGCCAGATGTGACCATTGCTGGTTTGTGGGACGATCTTTACATCTACCAAGGAACTCAACAAGGTCTTTACTATGAGATCTTTGGCCAAACTGGCAGCCGAAGCGTCGTCTTTGAGATCTATGAGTCTGCATACATGCGTTCTACCGAGTTCTACCACTTCTCTATCACGTTCTACGAGAACCAGCCAGGTGTCACTCTCTTCAAGTACTACACAGTCTCCAGAAATGGTGACTCTGGATCTGTTGGTGCACAGAGAAGAACACAAAACAAGTCCCTTGTCTACTCTCACCTTCAGCCAAAGATCCACGCCGGTCTCTGGGTCAAGTTGGACACCGAGGCTGGACTCATCACTGAGGGTACCTTCTAAACTGTCAGACACACCTGATAATTTTCTTTTGTCTTCATGGCGGGAATGCTTATGATGGGAACGAGATGTCTCACATCATTCGCTGATTTTAGCGGAATAGGGGAGTTTATGGCTTGGTGCAAAATAGAAATTATATAATGTCATAATTGGGAGGCTTCAATGGTGATTACTTCGGCGTGAACATGTGAATGGGACATAGACTATTGCATATACTTTAAACAAAGGTTCACTCAACATAACTTTGTGCTTGAATCACATTTGTGCATGTTGTTTTTTTTAGTGATTTTTGTGCCTGGAATGCCTAGTAAGTTTGAATCTTCAGCGGGCTTGATTTATGATTCAAACATCAGGTAGCTGTTTGTAATTTTCATAGTTTAGGACGCTCAGTTAACGCTTTTATTCCACTACTTGGAGCACTTTGAATTTGTAGTGCTCAATAACGAAACTCTCTCAAGAGGTCCAGTGATATGCAAGATCTGAGCTTAAATGTACCAATATCAATAAACAGGCCTCAAGCCTTCTCATAAAAAGAACGTGCCGAAGAAGCGAATGTGCCAAATCAAACAAACATGAAAAAAAAAGGCCACGGAAAATAGTCACGATCGAAAATCCACAACGTCTAACAAATATCCTTGCGAGCATTGCCAGTAATGGCAAAGTTGGTATTCGTTCCACAAGGCGACTCGCGCACGCTGGTGTTATCGACGTGTAGCGTCAACGAGATGTCGCGGTTGTTGGCGAACTCGGAGCGAGCAGAAAGACGGACTTCTCCGCCCCCATTGACTGTACCACTGCGGATGTTGACGTTGTAGCAGTTCTCGATCAAGACGGCGTTGTTACCAGTATTTTGCACATCGATCGCATCAATCACGGCTCCACCAGATTGTGAGACGCAGAAGACACCACGCCCTCCACCACGAGCAACCACTCTCCGGACACGTACGTTGGTATCCCATCTACCATTCGAAAGTCTACCATTCTCGTTTGCCATGCGGAAAGCTGCATAGCCTGTGCCTGTTCCAGCATTGTTGGCATCGACGAGACCGACGTCTGCGTTTGTTGTCTTTTGGAGCAGGAGACCACACTCGCCGACGTCCCTAGCAATAACTTCGTTGATCTTGAGTCCATTGATATTCCATGTCTCCACAGCATGGCTACCAGCTCCACGAACATTGATAGAGTCCATCACAACATTGGTGTTTGCTGGCTCATCGCGATGAAAGCGGATACCAATGCCCGAGCCACTGCTGAGATTCATGGTGATCTTTCCCAAGGTCAAGTCCCTTGTGCCATAGTGCAACATTCCGAAAGAAGGGGTTCCAGTGAGGGTCAGATAACGGATCTGAGCGCCTGTAGTACCGGTAGACTCGATGGCGCCGCGACCGCGTCTGTTTCCAGCGTTGATGGTACCGCAACCTTCAAAGATTTTGCCACTGCCCACTGTGATAGTGTTTGCTCCAATCGAGCCTGATGCGAGGACTGCAATGCGCTGACCGCTGCTAAGTGCATCAAGACCACGTTGAATTGCTGCGTGGTAGTCAGAGCCGCGATAGACTTGTGTACTGCCTCGAGACGTAGTGTATGAGCCACTGCTGCCTGTAACCACAATGTTTGGTGTTCCACTACCGCATTGTGCGCTAACAGCAGTTGCGACAGCAAGTAGCACTGTCAAAGCAGAGAATTGAACCATAATTGCTAGGCGTCTGAAGGAGAATGCCTTTGAGGATAGAAGAGAATGTGTTGGTGATGTGTTTAATGCATCAAGGAGAAGTAAGAGTCGTCTTATATACTTTTTTCTAATTTGGAGCCGTGTCTTTCTGGATTATTGTCAAAGTCTCGGTTCTCATGAGATGCGCTTTATGGGTATTGTTGCGAAAGTGTTCTCTTTGGCATCAGGTTGATCGATTGTATGGTGTTCGACAGAGCCCATGCGGTCCAGCCTCAAAATCTCCAAGAGAATTGATTGTACACGAGATGAATCAGGACTCTTTCTTGCAAGGAGCAAAAGTCTTGTTTTCCGGGTCTCCCGATATTCACGTCTCGGGAGAAATAACACACATATTACGTGAAGAGTACTAGGAGAGAAGATCACTTGCATGGAGGTGATTGGCTTGCCTAAAAGATCTTCAGTTACAACGACCATCTTTTTGCTTGTAAGCTGCATGCCGCTGTAGTGAAGCTGAATCAGTGATCTATTACTGACATGTTTCGAATATCCCTTGCCGATATTTATCTTAATAAGATATGTCGTTTAATATGGTTTGACGACGCCGGATTTGTGTGCGGTACATGGAAGACTGTCTACTAGTTGATCGAGGACAATTTTGAATCTTGCAAGCATCGCCACACATAGAATTTTCGTAAGTCAATGATTTCTTGGGCATTTCAAAGTTGTGGTCTTGGGACAATTCAACCCTAATTCTTACCCAGTGGTATTCTAGTTGTCAGACATGGAGGTAATCATAGAGTTATCGTTGTCAATAAGGTATCGGGTACTTTAGCGCTTGTTCGCTTCTCCACATCTGTCATCTTGCAGATGCCGTCAATGTTCATTGATCACAAAGCTTCTGGCAATCGGAACCGTTAACATGGCGTCTAAGCGATGCTGGCTTTCAGGGACAATTCTTATTCGTGAGGACCATTTGATCTGCTGACAGTACCTGCCGAAACAGTATTTATTGCCAGAAGTCGATTCATTATAACACTATGGCCTGCATGGCATCATCCCTGTCTGTGAATCTGAGAGTATTCGGTCGCACTTGTTACAATGTTGATATTGTTGTCTCATAGACGAGGTAGCCAAGATATATCACAGGGTTATGCCTACCATAACTCGGGTGAAAAAACTCCGAGATGGCGAATTATCCAATATCGAACTCAGATCTGATCTGCAGTTGTTGGGTCGGGTGTCGCACCCGAGCAAAACAATATATGTACAACAACCTTATTTCCACAATCTGGGGTCGATAGCACCAGGTCTTTGTACCGAAGGCAATTATGGTTAGTGTATGAACTCCAAGCATATAATCTTCCCCTCGATATCCCAACAGGTGGCTTGCTTTAGTACATTGTTTATCGGCCCTTCAATGCCTATAATGTAACGTGCTAAGCGCTTGAGGTCAGGGAAGGACTTTCAGCAAGGAGCGTTTGTACGGAAAGAACGGGAAAGTCCCGAATTATGAGCATCACCCAGCCGTATCAAACAGTATTTTCCGGCTGGCAGCTCACAAGATATATTCTTTCGTTGATATAGCTCATGCAGAAATATGTGACATTACTTTGAAAACCCTCAATCTATCCATGTACCCCTCTTTCATAACGTTCCCAGTAAACGTGTGATTTGACCAGGTTTTCGAGAAGGTGGACAAAAAAATTAACATATCCTCGTCCAATTTTAGGAGTCTTTGACAATTCAAATACATCATTGCTTCTTAATATGTGTGTTGATAACGAAACTCTAACGTTGACTTAGTGATGAATGAAATTCACTTTATTAAGCACTGAGATGCCGGACGTAGAGTGCAAGAGACGCTAATCGATGAAACTTACTTAGTGTTATGAAATGTTCGAACAAACGTATAAATAAGTGTTTTCCAATCTCTTGATTATCATCACATCATCACATCGTCATTATCATTCCTATCATTAGTTGTTCATAAGGTTCAGCAGTCTCAAGTCATTGCCAATCACCAAGATCAATCCACAACACTGTATCGCCATAATGCAGTTTTCTAACATTATTCTCACCTTGACCGTTGTTTCGGGTAGTAGGTAACACAAATAATTGGAGTTTTGTAGGCACGCTAAGTAGAAATAGTCTCCAGCGCGTGTTACTGGGAGGTCAGATCTTCGACCGTTGGCTCATTTCGCATCAGCCATTCTGAGCCTAAAGGCACGTGATACATATGTTGTGCGTAGAGAGGTAGCTTGAAACTGATAAGTTGTTCTAGACCATGGTGGCGCACCACAAAGCATGTCAGGAGGCAAAGGAGCGTGCCGCTTCACTGCTGGTATTCAGGATGGCTGCAGAGTTACTGTCCGGTCAAACCGCGGCTGTGGCACTTTGACCTTCAGAAGCACTGGAGCCAAGAGGGATCTTGAGGAGTTCGTTCAGGCCGAAGAGGTTGAACAAGTTTAAATCATCGGTTAACTGTGTTTGTCCTGATCTTATGCGGAGCGCATTTTCTACTTGACTTGCTGGGCAAGACATATAACGTTTGCTTCATCAATAGCTATGTACTTTAGATTTCAACAATCAAACGTGGCTAGCAGAGATATTCACATCTTCAAGCACATATAGGGGCTATTGAAATGTTATGTTTGCTCGGAAATCAGGTCCATGCAGTGGATAAAATATCCCACAATGAGACAGTCAAATCAACCTCGACCATTTTTGATTACTTTGGTAATTCTGTGAGATTGGGCCTAGATTAACTCACAATTTATGAATAGCGAAATGGTGTATTGAAAATATGTCAGGTCCAGATTTTTTCTTTGTAACAACCATCTGACAAATTCGCCCCTTAGTTTACATTTCGAATTACAAATCCTATTACTTGCCAGTCTAGTAACAATTTCATGTCTGTGTATCTGCATCGTAGAAGTCCTAAGGATGTAATCTGTGAGGCTATGCATGATTGGATTAGGACATGACGATCAATCTCCCACGTTGAGGACGAGCGAAAATTAAGAAGCATCTCAACACGAGGAATACTAACACCGGTAAACCCCTACTATTTTCAGCATGCCTTGAGTACTCGGCTATTAATGACCCGTCTTGAGTTACTTGTATTGCCCATTCGGTACATCGTTGAGAGATTGATAAGAAAAGATAGTTTATGCAGTCAGTCCGCTGCCGAAATGTAACATCGTAATAAAGTAACTTTCCAGCTGAATACCAGTCAAAGAATGACTGTACCAGATTGTCGCTCGTAAGCAATCTAATTGCTGGTCAGGAAGCAGCCTTCAGCTGCTTTCTTTCGAACAGTTTCTTCATCCGGCAATTTTCAGGCATACGGTCCGACAAGACTACGTCCTTCAACTCCAACATATAAGCAAGAAACATACTAGGCGAGACAATTAAATTTATGTCAGTCTGAACTCCATATTATTTCGTGATTAAAATCCAATCTACCGCGGTAGTAGAAGTGGGTGTGCAATACGTATCGGACGATAGCTGCATTCCTGACCCAGCTAAACAACGCCACTAGACTCTACTGACGATGTGATGATGTGATGATAATCAAGAGATTGGAAAACACTTATTTATACGTTTGTTCGAACATTTCATAACACTAAGTAAGTTTCATCGATTAGCGTCTCTTGCACTCTACGTCCGGCAT
>Ga0115847_100119_pt1 | contig 18201 bp, 22 predicted proteins | sample InSIn5SAF170_FD_83861 | JGI IMG/M metagenome (GOLD analysis project Ga0115847, IMG submission 83861)
CTGATGCATCTCGGACACTGCTGACTGTGATACCGACGCTGGTAGAGTGGTAAAATAGGGTGTCGTACGAGGTAATGCGTAGCTTGGGCCGATTCCACGATTATTCTGTCTTTTGGCTATCTTTTTGAGTCACAGCCATAGAGACCGTTGTGTCGGCTGCAGTCCCTTGACAAACTCAATCAAGAAGAAAATTCGTCACCCTTTTCAGCATACGCGCAGACGAAGGCTCAAAATATCCAAACCCCATCGCACCAACCCATCGAGACGGCTTCCAACAATTTCACAAATCTCATTTGTGTCGCTTGAAGAACCGAAGCATATCCTGAATCCCAGCATTACACGAGGTTCCGCCTCTTGTACGAGTGCGCACATTGTTTGCCGCTTCGGGCAATCTAACCTCAGTCGCTTCGGGACCCTTTCAGGATTCGCAACCCCAGCCATCTAATCGCATACTATTGCGCGATCTGTAGATACGTCCCTAGGTTCAGCAGTGCTCCTGGCGGCGTCTTTGTACCTGGGGATGTAAAGCAGGCACCAGATTGCATACGAGCCGGTCCATCCTGATTTCTGTACGACTGTGCGACCTCAACTGTGATCTTGCATTCTGAATTGTCCGAAAGTGTTGCAAAAGCCCTTGGAGCCTGAATTGTTTCTCAGACTACGACATAGCTGGATATTTGCCTGCTCAAGTTGGCATTGACGTCCATCTCCACGAATTATCTCTGGGCCAGAATACGTCGGTCTTACAGACCAATACACTCGACCTTCTGAGTTGTTTCAGAAACAGAGATCGCTCAATCGACCTTCCTCTGCATCTATGGCTTCTCATTCGGGCCAGGCGCCATTACCTGGCATAACATCACCAGATTCAGCCACCTGGAGCAGTACTGAACAGTCCGTCCATTCTACTTCTGGGAACTACGGTAAGCGCGGCCCTCTCTACCCCTTGAGTTACCCATACTGTTTTGGCTGGACACAGGAAGCCACAAGTCGTTATCGCAATGCATGGTAGCCTGCTCCGACCAGCTCTTAACCCGGCCAAGCCGACACGTTAGCTTTCCCTAAGGCTCGCAGAGCTCGTATAGCATCTGATAGGATCGATGACAAATCTCTTTGGGCTCTACTTGATCGCTACTGCTCATTATCATATTCTTTCCTTCTACCGCCGACAGACAATTTATGAACAATCGAGCATCTATACTATTCTCAGACGCCATGATGCTGACTCATATCTTGCCAGGCAATGGGTCACCACATGAAAGCAAAAGCCCGCAATTCTCGAATCTCAACTTCCTACGCGGCTTTGCCAATCCGATGCAAAAGAAGGTGACAAGAGGTAAGAGTTAAGGTATCTGCTACGCATCGCATGCTAAACCAATACAGATGGGCAACCTGCGAAACGACGAGGCCCAAAGCCTGACAGCAAACCAGCGCAAACCCGCCGACAAGAGCTAAACCGGCAAGCACAACGGTAGGCAGAGTATGAGTCCAGCCTGCAAATGCACCTGCTTATCTATTTTGCAGAACCCATAGAGAACGTAAAGAACACTACATAAAAGCGCTCGAAGCGGAGATTGCACGCCTCAGAGAAGCGTTCGTGACGGAAAGTGCAACAGTTCAGAACCATCTCAGACACTCTGAAATTTTATTGCGAGAGCAGCAGCAAGAAACCATGCTATTGCGTGAAATCTTGAATTCCCGAGGCATTGCCTTCGAAGTTGAGCTTCAGCAGCGCAAGAACTCCCTTGGGATTGGGGGCACGCAGAATAATCGTGGAATCGGCCCAAGCTACGCATTACCTCGTACGACACCCTATTTTACCACTCTACCAGCGTCGGTATCACAGTCAGCAGTGTCCGAGATGCATCAGCCTGGATACCCCAATGGCGCGAGTAGTGTTATTTCAGGTCACTCGCCAGGCTCGCAGAGCAATCCTTCGCCACAGACGCATCATAGTCACTCGTCACCCGAGTATCAGGAAACGGGTGGCTATAGAGACAAGAGCATACCGGATATGCCAGGAATATTCGAGAAGGAACCTCAGCTTGGTATTGACTTCATCCTTGCGTAAGTCGTCCGGCTATTTATATCAATCTAGTACTAATGTTGTCATAGACTTGAAGAAACTTGTCGAGACCATGGCGAATATCTCGTCCGCCGGTCGATGAATTCGCCTGACGACGAACAGGCATTATTTTCGGGTCATGCGCTGATGGCATCAGTTCCACCACCAACCCACATCGAGAAGATCCCCGCGCAACAAGGTGGTCTGAGACCGACATACCCGCACCAAGCACCCCAAGCATCAATGCAAGCTCTGAATACATTGCTGAACCTTAGCAACGTGATCAAGTCGGAAGGATATGTCGAAGGCGGTCAAGTCACTCCGATCATGGCCCTACAATCGCTGAGGGGACATCATAACTACCACTCACTGACACGGGAAGATGTCGTTGGCATGATCGACACGATCAAGAACAAAGTTCGATGCTATGGGTTCGGAGCAGTGATGGAAGACTTTGAGCTTCGAGATGCGCTCGGAGCGATCTTCGCAACCAAGCCAGAAGCGTATGAGAACTTTGGGAACGACATAACGAACGAGATTGGTGAGATGTACTCGTGAGACAGGAAGGCATGAGGATGACGACGGATGGGAGTAATTGAATAGCCTAGTAGTAGCCTAATTGCTTGTGCACACGGTCAGGCTCACAGGACGATAGCTCCCAAGCGGCGCGATGACACAGATGGCTATCATACGTGTCAGAAATGCGATATAGACATCAATTACGGTGTTGAAGTAGGTCTAATAAGCATGAGTCGGCTTTCGTCTGCTTTTACCCACCGTCCCTGCGGCAGAGCAAAATCTTAGGTGTCGGTCAAATCGGGACTAGCGTGATTGGCGGCCGCAGCTTCCTTCTCGTCGAACTGACTTCAACCAAAGGTGCAGAAGCTCAAAGTCGACCACTCCCCGCTCCTTACGTGTATCTGCATCGACTGTGACTCTATCGACGAGCTCACTTTACCCAAGATGATGTCCTCCAGAATAGCACGGCCTGCTTTGGCAGCTGTGCGCCGAACGGCTCCCCGAACCGCGGTTCGAACATACGCAGCTCCTGCCGCCGATAACACGAAGCCTCCCGTTGCTCTGTTTGGTCTAGATGGCACATACGCCAATGCTTTGGTATGTCAGCGTATTCTTCTTACGCCGGAGAGAGAGCTCGGAGCACAGTCATAACAAGAAAGCGCGGAAATGAACGAACAGGAAGACAATCATAGCTAACAATATTCTCTTCTAGTACACCGCAGCAGCCAAACAATCAGCCCTCGATCCCACCGCAAAAGCCCTATCCTCCCTCGGCCAGGTCCTCAAATCCGACCCCAAGCTCCAGGGTATTCTATCCGCTCCCATGCTCAGCGACAGCGACAAATCCCAAATTATAGCCGAGCTCCAGAAACACACCGGCGGCCAAGACAAGTCTGAAACCGTTAAAAACTTCCTGAGTGCTTTGGCTGAGAACAACCGATTGGCGCTGTTGGAGGGTGTCTGTGAGAAGTTTGGGACTCTTATGAGTGCTGCTAAGGGCGAGATTGAGTTGTTGATTACTACTGCTCAGGTACGAATATTGTTTTTTTAACGGAGCAACGTAGCGTGAAAGCGATCGATGAAGTTAATACGTGCTACAGGACCTCGACAGCCGAATGCTCAAGCGTCTCGAATCCGCCGTTTCAAAATCCGAATACAGCCAGGGCAAGAAGTTGAAGGTCACAACCAAGGTCAACCCGGAGATCCTCGGAGGCTTGATTGTTGAGATTGGCGAGCGAACGATCGATTACAGCGTCGCGTCCAAGATCTCAAGGATGAACAAAATGTTGACTGACTCGGTGTAAGGGATCAGGACATGTCGATGGGGTGCAGGAGAACGAGCAATTGTGTAAATAGAAGAGTGCTACAACACGTCTCGCCCGGTCTGGGGCATTCAATTTCATGGTTGTTCCAAATGCTTTCAGGCGGTTTTTACTTGCATGGTCAGGGGGCAGGTAGAAACGCTAACTGGGCAGCCACGCAGAGCAGAGCCAACATATCAGAGCTATGCCGCACACGTCCTTGGTTGTGCTGATTGTACTTCGGGTTGAGAAACTCTCGTTTCGGGCTCTATCAATTCTATAAGAATAGATTCGCAGACCACAGTGTGCGGCGCACTGTGCAAAGAACTCCGCCGAAACGCCATGCTAATCATACCACACCTATTCCCATTCACACCACTCGAACCAACGTTTTACTCACCAGATCTCCGTCTCATCAGATAATACACCAGAACCATTCTCTCCGCCGATCGGACATTCAAACACCTGCCTGGAAATCCCATTTTCTCACACCGTCACCCACCGTCAGCTTGAGCCCCCTAATCTCTATCTCCTCGTACATCCTCCCTGTCACACCCCTCGCCCTCTTGTGCCATGGTCCCTTTCCACCTGCTACTGCGTCGGGTTTGCTGACCCAGAGACCTGGGGTTGTCAGCATTACTCCGGGAAGCACAAGCACAGGGTTGCGCCTTGCACGCTCAGCATAGTAGACTCACAGGTTGCTAGGTTTCGGCGTTCGGTGTCGGGCGAGCCGTACCAGTACTTCAATAGCCCGCCAGAAATATTCGCTTCGGCGTGAGAATACTTATCCAGATCGAATAGCAATGCGCGATCTTCAGGAGTGAGCACTCTGAGCTTCGATCTGAACTCGACGACGTAGAAGCTTTGAGCGGTCCACGTATAGTTCTGTGCTGAGCAGAGGTCCTCTAGGTGAGCGAAAATTGTGGGCCAGTTGAGGGCTTCGGAATACGTTGTCGTGGCATAGAGTGGTGTGACTGGTTCGAGCGCTATGAGGGCGCGGGCGAGGAGGGAGGATTGAATGTCTAGGGTTGCGAGGTCGAGGAGATGGGATGGTTCGAGGTATGGTGAGGAGATAAAGGGGGCCGAGATGGGAGCCGGGAATGTTGCAGCACTGGTCTTTTTGGATTGGCTTGCTGGGACTAATAATGGCTGGGTGGCCTTCCTGAGAGAGATATCTGAGCTGCCGTCTGAGTTGGGAGTGGCCGAGGTTGTGGTTCGGGCCAAGCTGGGAGACGAGGTTAAGGTTTCGAAGCTGGAGGGGCTGTTCTCTCTGACGTGAGTGACGGGACTGCCTTTGAGATTTACGTTTGGTATCGACTTCTGGAGGGCGTCTGCGAGCGGCAACTTCTCCTGTGGGAGGATGAGTATGCTCATTTTGTTATTGAGGCGGGAAGTGCCAAGATGCTGTATGATAGTGTAATGAAGGATATATTGGGTTGAATGTCTCTATTTCAACGGGTCTACGCATGTTGTATTGTGGATGGGCAAGGTTATGAAAACGTTCCTTTGTATCAAGTCGGCTTGTCGCCAAGCCTGATGTGATAGCACGCCATAGTGAGCAATCAGAGCTGTCCATGAGGAAGTCGTAATTGCATCGAGTTCATGTGGGCTCACCGTGATTGCCAGTATGTCCTCAGCTCAAAGAGCCAAACAGATTGGGACATTGGGTAAGCTTCTCGGACTGCATATCTGAGTCTGTGATATAAGTATTTCATACAAAAGGCTGACCACCAATCGTCAGAGTCCTCGCGGTTTTGTAAATTCGTGGAGGCTGCCGTTCCTGGATAGACCGTAGTATCCTCCTTCGACCAGGTCTACAGATAGCAGTATTTGCAGGTATTTGAAAAGACTCGAGGAGTTTCCAAGAGGGCCAGTATCGTCAAACACAAACTAGCTCGTACGCAGACAGCGCACGTTCCTTCTTCCCGATCCACTTATTCTGAAAGGTGTTGGTGCATGGAAATTCATACCTTGAAAGGTGAAGATACTCGGATCAGGTATCATTGTTGTTTCGAGTTATGACCGACAGTAGTGCTGGGTGCTGATAAAGATAAGGCATTATTTGCTCTCGTAAAGTGTTCTTGATGCTTGTTCTTCTCTTCACTGAGTCTTTCGTGCCTCGCCGCTATGTCCGGCGTAGACTCTTGAAAGCCGTCACGTCAAAGGCATATCTGCAGCTGAAGTACAGCATGCTGTGCAACATCAGATCTGAATGTTTATCTAAGCGGTTCAGCCAACAACGAATGAGAGATGATGCGGCGGCGTATTCAAGCTAAAATCTGCCGAGAGGACCCTGTGGTTGCTGGGCTGCTTGGATTGGAGGGGCAGACACGGTGTGAAGTCGCCGCAGATGAAAGTCTCCAAAAAGTTCTCAGAGAAAATCGGACGACTGTTACAACAGTTCCTCCGGCTTAGACATTTTACGTCCCCGATACACCTCTGTTTTCTTCTGCTCATCTACGAAACAAAAGTTTGCATTCTATTATCCGTTATCATCCCTCATATTTCTTCAAGAACAAAATTAGCACAATCGTCAACATGGGGTCCGCCGCTCCAGCTCAGAAATACAAGGTGGCCGACATCTCGTTGGCCGCCTTTGGTCGACGAGAGATCGAGCTCGCCGAGATTGAGATGCCAGGTCTCATGGAGATTCGAAAGAAATACGGTGATGACCAGCCTCTTGCCGGTGCCCGCATCGCAGGTTGCCTGCACATGACTATCCAAACCGCCGTCCTCATCGAGACCCTCGCAGCCCTCGGTGCCGAAATTACATGGTCGAGTTGCAATATCTTCTCTACGCAAGATCATGCCGCGGCTGCCATTGCTGCAGGCGGCACACCAGTGTTCGCATGGAAGGGAGAGACCGAGGAAGAGTACGAGTGGTGCTTAGAACAACAACTGCAGGCTTTCCCATCTGGCAAGTCGCTCAACCTCATCCTCGACGATGGTGGTGACCTGACCGCTCTCGTGCACAAGAAGTACCCAGAAATGCTCAAGGACTGCTATGGTGTGTCCGAGGAGACTACCACCGGTGTCCACCACTTGTACAGAATGTTGAAGGGCAAGGGTCTGCTCGTGCCAGCCATCAACGTCAACGACTCGGTCACCAAGAGCAAGTTCGACAACTTCTACGGCTGCAGAGAGTCTCTGATTGATGGTATCAAGCGAGCTACCGATGTCATGATTGCTGGCAAAATCTCCGTTGTTGCTGGCTTCGGTGACGTTGGCAAGGGCTGCGCCCAGGCTCTGCACGGAATGGGCTCGAGAGTCCTGGTCACCGAAGTCGACCCCATCAACGCTCTGCAAGCCGCTATGCAAGGCTACGAAGTCGTCACCATGGACGAGGCAGCCTCGATCGGTCAGATCTTCGTCACCACCACCGGCTGCCGAGACATCATCACTGGCAAGCACTTCTCCCAGATGCGAAACGACGCCATCGTCTGCAACATTGGTCACTTCGACATCGAGATTGACGTGGCATGGCTCAAGAAGAACGCAAAGAATGTCCAGAACATCAAGCCCCAAGTCGACCGATACACCATGGACAATGGCCGAAACATTATCCTGCTTGCCGAGGGCCGTCTCGTCAACCTGGGATGTGCCACCGGTCACTCCTCCTTCGTCATGTCCTGCTCTTTCTCCAACCAAGTCCTCGCTCAGATCCTACTATTTAAGGCTGAGGACGAGAAGTTCGGCCAGAAATACCCAGAATTCGGCAAGACTGGCAAGAAGGATGTTGGCGTCTACGTTCTGCCTAAGATCCTGGATGAGCAGGTTGCTCTGTTGCACTTGGCCCACGTCAACGTCAAGTTGACCAAGCTTACCTCTGAGCAGGCTGACTACATGGGACTCGACGTTGAAGGTCCTTTCAAGAGCGATATCTACCGATACTAGAGTCCTACAGAGGGTTGTAAGGCGGCGTTTTGGGAGATGGGTACTGCATTTGCTCAACGCAAAGTGCTTGGGAAAAGGATTAAAAGGTTGCATGATTCGATCATGGCAAGTACGACTCAACGATGTAATGATCTGTTAGACGTGGAAGTTTCGTGCAGGTAGGCATATTGGCACAGCTGCCAATTCCTGCATTGATGATCGTCCTTCAACGGATGATCCGTAAGCCAGCTTCATCAGCGCGGCTTGCATAGTATAGACGATACCCAGAATACAAAAGCATTCGAACTTGGTCATCACTGTTTCTGGCTGTGTTGATGCTGCGCATACAAGAATGAGATTATTGTAGGCATGATTTTTTGTTGCGCCATTTTATTCATTTGCGACATTATGCGCCTTAGACCAAACGATAATTTGGGATCGTGCATCCAAGCTGGACAATGGGGTCCTCGCGCCACTCGAGAACTTCACACGAGGAAATCATGGTTCCATCGGTCGTCCAGAGTCCACCAATGCCTGTTCGCATACATCGTTCGTCGTTCGTGATCACAGCCTTGTCCTGCGTGATCCTCATCCGAGTCCGGGGAGACCCACCCTGCCACCTTCAGACGTCAAGCGCGGCATCATTGGTCGCTTCCTTGACGCTAGTCTTCCGGTAGCAGCAGCTTTGCCGATTGTCGAGTGATGCTTGTGTCAGGTTCGACGTGAACCAGCCTCTTGCACATCAATTATCTACGCATTATGTTTCATTGATATTTCGAGACTTATTGTTGTGTCTGTCACTCGGGTCGCGTCGTTTCCGAATCAAGGCGACGACTAATTCAACAGTTTTGGTGGCCAACCCATTGAGCGGAAAAGCCAGACCCAGACGTCTAGTACAAATCAACAACCCACCTCGACCAAATCCTGCCCACTCGTCGAGGCTCGATACCTTCCCACGGCGCCCAACGAAGAGGAGAGCTCTGGTAGGAAACACTCTTCACCCTCTCTTGACATATCGGCGCCAAATACCAGCTGTGCGGAGGGTCTCAATTCCATCTTCTGCAATCCATTTCATGCGCATCTCTATGTGGAAGAGACGGAAACCCAGAACTCTTTCATCTCAGCGTTATGGAACCTAGGTTCCATCAAGGACCCTTCTACCCCTCTCATCACTCGAATCGTAACCACAACCGCGCGACCTCTCCTCAAGGCCGTCGTCCTTTCGCACACGATACACCTTCCCCATCGAGATCACCTGCCGGCAATGCCATGGCACACAACTTTGGAGTCTACAGTCAGAATGGTTTCCAGCAGCAGCATATGATGAATGGGGGGCAGAATCATCAGAGGTTCAATGGCATGCATCTGCCAAAGCAACAGCATGCCTATCAACAGAACCAACATCACAATGCCCAGCAGCACGGAGGGCATATGGGACATCAACCCAATCTGTCTGGAGGTCCATATCAGTCTAGTACACCGAACTTACACCCATTCGGACAAGATCAGCTACTCAATGGCACGAGGGAGGACGGCTTGGATGAAGAGTTCAGTCACAATGAATACTGGCAAGAGCAACGCAGGCTGTACGAGGATTCCAAAGAAAACAGCGATAGCCACCAACGCGCGAAGACTTATGCCCAACAATCCAAAAGTCTGACATTTGGTGGACCACTCGGTGCGGGAGGAGACGAAGTCACAATGGAAGATAAAGTGCGCTCATTGACAACTCAGTCGCAGCATCGCAGTGCTTGGACCGAACTAGACATGGGCGGTCAAGGACTGCGTGCCCTGGCCATGAACCTCTACAACTACGCCTTTCTGACTCGACTTGATGTGCCTCACAATCAGCTACGCGAATTTCCTGCCGCGATCGGCCAATTAAGGAACCTCGAATACCTTGACATGTCGTTCAACAGCCTGACCAGTCTTCCAGAAGAGGTTGGCATGCTCACCAACCTGAAGACTTTATTGCTTACTGGTAACCGACAATTGCTCGATCTACCTTCGTCAATAGGTTACCTCTACAAGCTCGAGACCATAGGTTTGTATGAGACTGGGTACTGGGAGAACATGCCAGATGATCACAGAGAAGCATTGCTGCAGGGTGGCACAAAGGCGTTTGTCCGTGAGCTGCTAGAGTCAATGTCGGATGATTGTAAGTCTACTTCCTTGACAAAACATGATCTCAAACTGACCACTGGATATAGACATCGAACCTCCTCGCGAACGCGAATGGCACCAACTCGAAGATGTCACGCATACAGAGGATGCACCGCCGGACACTTTCAGGGCAGTCACATACAACATTTTGTGCGAGCGTTACGCACCCAAGCAGAAATATGGCTATGTGCCAGAAAGATACCTTAGTTGGCCTTCAAGAAGACAGTTGATTCTCGCCGAGTTAGACGACCTGAAAGCCGACATCATTTGTCTGCAAGAACTCGACCGCAATTCCTACGACGAGTTCTTCCGCAAAGAGCTGAGTCTTCTTGGGTACAAGGGATACTATGCGCAGAAGAGCAGAGCGGAGACCATAGGAGAGAACGCAAAATTCGTTGATGGATGCGGCACATTCTGGAAAGACAAGACCTACACCGTGCTCGACACACAACACTTCGTCCTTGGCCGCAAAGCCGTCGAGAGAGCGGGCGCCAAATCCTCTGCAGACATGCTCAACCGTGTTTGGCAAAGAGATGATATCGCAACAGTGGTCTTCCTGGAGAACAGATACACCGGTTCGAGGATGATCGTCGGAAACACCCACACCTTCTGGGACCCCGCATTCAGAGACGTCAAGCTGATACAAGTGGCCGTCTTCATGGAGGAATTGAACAAACTAGCCGACAAATACGCGAGGCACCCAGCCGCAACGAATAAGAAACCATCATGGCAGCACGACGATGATGACACACGCGAACCAGGCCCATCACTTGAGTATGAACGCGGCTCACAAATACCGATGATCGTCTGCGGTGACTTCAACTCAGGTCCAGGCTCTCCAGTCTACGAGCTCATCACGAAACAGACTCTCGACGCAAACCACGACGATTTCTCCGGCCGCAATTATGGCGTTTTATCGAATGACGGAATGTCGCACGCTTTTACTCTGAAGTCGACAAATGCGCTAATGGAACAACCGTTCATCACGAATTACACGCCCGAGTTCGTGGATGAGCTTGATCATATCTTCTACAGCAGCAAGTCATTGCGCCCGATAGGCGCGCTCGGCGAGATTGATCCTGAGTACCTGAAGCGTGTGCCTGGATTCCCCAACCAGCATTTCCCGAGTGATCACTTGGCCCTTATGGCGGAGTTTAAGGTTGAGAAGCAGAGGGGTGCGAAAGCGGTCGAGGCAGATTTCGGGCCGAGTTCGAAAAGAAGTTAGGTGAGCTCTTCGGAACAACTGAGGTCCTAGTCCGAGTCTGAGAGTGTACCTGAGTCTGAATTTCAAGTCGAGGAGGGCGGTGACGACAGGAGCTGGCGAACATTTGGTCAATCTGGTCAGGCTTTGGTGCAATCCAGACTTTAAAGCGTAACATCTACGAGACCGAAGCAAAAGGAGGACAACTAGAAATAGGGACGGAAGGATGATTTACGACGCGAGAGAATTTGGCTCTACTCTATTGACCGGCGCATCACGTGTGTATGTAAAGAAGGCAAGAGAGGTATCTGGTGAGGGTACCGGTGCATATGGTAGTCGATCGTGTTTTACTGTACTTCAGGGAATGGTGCGAATTGCAGAGGAGGGGAGGTGAGCTGTTTTGATATGATACGCGGCAGCAGCATAAAAGACCTCTCCGGCCATATCGCGAAGCAGATTAGACAGAATCTTGGACACTAACATTGTGACGGGACCGCTGTGAGCGAGGCAATTGAAACACTTTTGCACTTTTTACCCAGCGCCTTCATCTCTATAGTGTGCGCTGCGAGCTTGCAACCCGTCGCACGTTTGGCGCCACAAGCTTCCTTTGCCTCTAGGGTGCCATGAGGTCCTTTTCGTCCTACTGGAGCTCCCCTGACTGCACAGACTCGGCCGACGTCTTTGCTCCAAAACGAATCTTCTCGTGACACAACCCTATCTGCAGGACAACGAGGCTTGGGGCCCACGGTTTTCGGCCTTAAGGACATGAGCAACTCACAATTTCTCCTTTGAAAGCGCTAACCGGAACCAGCCTCCACGTCGCTCGTTCCACCAACCGTCTGCAAGCGCCTGCCAGATTCGTTCTAGTGTCACTGGCTAGCTCGACCGCTCGCATCATCGATCTCGCAGTTTGTACGACAGCCTCGATCAGCGAATACGCGAGGAGGATTGGGTGTGGGTGAAGGATTTCATGATTACTCACTGCTAACGGGTTGCCCTTCTCTACGCCATCCGACATTTCCATCCCATCTCAAATTGCTTCTTGCCGTGGCCTTGAGCTGAAAATCCGGAGGGCATGGTTAGTGCCACTCGGATGTCGATCATCTCGGGTTTTCGCTAGCTGGAAATTCTTGTACGAAGCTAAGCCTAGAAAATTGTACATTAGAGGCGAAGAAGCGACCACGAACGAGCAACTTATTTCTGCCACAGGCCCTTTGAGACATCTCGAGCTCACATCTACCGAGTGCATAACTCCAAATGACAAATACATACCACGACGTGGCGACGCAGGCCGTGCAACAGCGTCAAGCAGAAGGCTCTCTATTGCCGTCACCACACACGAACACAATGGCGGAGACCGCCGAAGGTGAGAAGCACGACTTACCCGCTGCCACCGCCGTAACAAATTCACCACCCGTGAAACCCTCACCATCACCGACACATCAGCAAGGCCTCTCAACAAGCTCAGCATCCTCCTTCAACACAGAAGTCACCTCCTCCCCCAAGCGAGATTCTCCCACTACTAACTCCCCAAATGGCGCCGACACTGTCGCCGACGCCGCCACTGCCGAGGAGTCCCCCGCCTCAGACGGCAGACCAGACCTCAGGCGGTCCGAATCCCGCGCCGATGAGTTCTCCAAGTTCCGAATCATAGTCATAATGTTCAGTCTCTGCACAGCCCTCTTCCTCTCCGCGCTGGATGTGACGATCATCACGACCGCTCTTCCAACGATAGCTCAGGACTTCCAGGCGAGTAGCAGTGGGTATACCTGGATTGGGTCTGCGTACTTACTCGCTAATGCGTCTGCAACGCCGTTGTGGGGAAAGTTTTCTGATATTTGGGGACGAAAGATCATGTTAGTGTTGGCTAACGTGGTTTTTATGGTTGGATCTCTCGTTGCGGCGCTGGCGAAGAGTATCGGCATGTTGATTGGCGGCAGGGTTATCCAGGGCTTGGGTGGGGGCGGGCTCATCATCCTTGTCAGCATCGCCATCTCTGATCTGTTCAGTATGCGGGAACGACCGAAGTACTACGCCTTTGTGGGACTCACGTGGGCTGTTGCGAGTGGCGTGGGCCCGATTGTGGGCGGTGTGTTCACGGAGAAGGTGAGCTGGCGGTGGTGTTTCTGGATTAATCTGCCGCTCGATGGGTTGAGTTTGATTTTGTTGGTCTTCTTCCTCAAGCTCGAGACGCCCAAGACGCCATTTTTGGAGAGTGTCAAGGCTATTGATTGGGTCGGGGGTGTGACTATTGTGGGCGGTGTTATTGCATTCTTGTATGGGTTTGAGAGTGCGGGCGTGACGCATGGTTGGGGATCGGCCTTCGTTCTGTGCCTTATTATCTTTGGGGCGGTGCTGATTGGGCTGTTTTTCGTGGCGGAATGGAAGCTGGCAAAGTACCCAATTATGCCGGTGAGGTTGTTCAGGGATCCAAGTAACATAGCGGCTTATGGTGTTTGTTTCCTGTTCGGGTTTGTGTTTATTGCGCAGAGTTATTATCTGCCGTTGTACTTCCAAACGGTCATGGGCCTCAGTCCGATTTTGAGTGGGGTTACACTTTTCGCGTTGGTGGTGCCGTTGAGTGTCACGAGTATTGCGAGTGGGATTTATATGAGAAAGACGGGGAGATATCAGGAGGTGATCTGGGTTAGTGCGGGTTTCTTCTGTTTGGGCGCTGGGCTTTTGATCGATTTGCCGGCGCATACGAGCTGGCCGAGGGTGATTGTTTATCAAGTTATTGCTGGGATTGGGACGGGCCCTCTGTTCCAGGGCCCGCTTATTGCGCTTCAATCGCATCTCAAGGGGTATGATGCGGCGGTTGGGACGGCGACATATGGCTTCATCCGGAATATTGCCACTTCTATGTCTGTGGTGCTGGGCGGTGTGGTATTTCAGAATGAGCTGGCAAAAAAGCAGGGTATGCTGGAGCAGGCGCTGGGACCGGACCTTGCACAACAATTTGCAGGATCGAGTTTTGGAGCCACGACGAATGTTCTAAGGACACTTCCTCCGGAAGAGAAAGAGGCGCTGGACCAGGCCTACGCCAGCTCCTTGTCGATTATGTGGATATTCTATGTGGCTTTTGCTGCGTTACTGATCTTCGTGTCGTTCTTCATCACGAAAGTGGAACTGTCGAAGGAGCACGAGAAGACTAAGACTGGTGTTGCTGAGCAGGAGAGGATACGGAAGGAACAGCAGGAATTGAAGAAGCAGAGGAGGGCATTGAAGAAGGGGGAGAAAGATATTGAAGCAGTATGAGCTTGGTGGGTCATGAACTGGTGTAAGCAATTCTTGACAGGTCGTCTCGTGTTACAAAATGTGAGACTTGGTTGCCTGAAGGTGTGGCCTTGTGGGAGACTCGAGCATGGCGTCTAGCGGTAAATTTGACAGCACTCATCTCCTCTGGCCAAGACGTAGGTTCCGTACTGGCTGTGCTCACAGCTTAACGTAAAGGAAGACCTTCGCAGCCTTCTTTCAGCATCGCGTTCAGCTCCTTGGGCAAGTACGCGCATTCAACGTCAAGTTCGTGCCTTCCTTTGTCACTCCCATTCGTGCCTGCCAATGACACTGTGTATAGGACTCACGTCATCTTCTCATTAGCGATTATCCTGCTTGACTCAATCGAATCACGGCGTGACACGACACGCTATCACAACTCAAACAAGATCCGAAGGTGATAATGGTGAGCTCCTTTATTGGAAGGGTACTCGATGAAACTACCTAAATCGCACATGTCAGAGTTTCGGGGGCGACGTCATGCAGGTTCCTGATTCGGCACCAGGAGGACAATAGACATTATTCGGCCTCGCGTACCACGTATCATACGAGATACGGCTGTTTCTTCGGGGAGTTCACTACTTCAGGTACCCGTCACTCATGATGCAGGTACATTCCTGCCAATGTTAAGTATCAAATGACATTGGCATGTGATCAGCCTCCTCTTCCTCGTAGTACTATTTTTCCAATAACACCGTCGCCTTTCATGGCTTCCGCGAAACCCGTAGCGCTCCCACACCGCCCTCCTCTGATGCGACATCTATACCTTCTCCTGTCGAGGTCACGATGACAAACGCTGCCACGAGCAGGGACGACCCGGGTACCTACCGTGAGAGAGAAAAAGAATACGAAAAAGCCAGAAAAGATGCGCTCGAAAGACAAACCGAAGCACCAACACTACTATGGCGCAGCGCTGCGAAGACGGTATCACTAGCCACTGGCGCAACCACATTCTGGCTGAAGACTGGTGTAGGCGCAGCCAAGTGGGGGTTGGCTGCCGGACGCCAGACTACCAACGCAGTGCTTGGGGTCAACCAGGCAGTTCTTGAGTACGTTTTGCAGGCCGGAGGCAGGGATGTGAACAACAGTACTCAGGTCGCTCTACGTCAGGGAGAAGCTGAGCATCTGGTCGACAAATGGATATCGTCGCTCCACCTAACACTGACTGCTGCCTCGCTGCTGGCATCTACTGGCTTCTTTATCGCTGAGACCACTCTGAACTGGTCTTCCGAATCCTCGCTCAATGGTCTTCACTTCTTGAATGCTCTCTTTGGCTCTACTGATGCCTCGAGAGCAGTGGCAGCTATCGTCGAAGTCATGAAGAAAGAGATTGACAAGCCTGAGCCTGATGGTCGTGTTAATCAAGTACATACCTACGAATTATTGACCACTGTTGCGAGCTTTCTGTTTCTGCAACGGAGCGGGAGAAGGAAGACGGAGATGGAATGGCGTGCTGCCAGTGGCGACACAACTGTCTGGGATATTGTTATTGACGACAAGGGCTTTCGCGCCGACGTGCTGGGCACGCGCCGGCCGGAAGTGGTCGCAAGTGCCGATAACATGGTGCAGTCACCCATTGCCGAAGATCCAAATGATGAATTCGCAGCAATAGCCGGACCTGTAAAGCAAGATCTGCTGACGGGTACTGTGGCACTGAGTGCTCATGACCAGACTAGTCTGTCAGATGAGGAGATTCAGCACAGGATATTAGAGCAATTACCAGCTGGTTCGAGAGCCACAATTACAAGCGAGACAATGTTAGTCAAGACCATCAAAGTCGACATACATGGATCCGAGACCACCAACATTGAAGCACCGCCTGGGATGGTCATGGTGTCGGAGCATCCCAATTTTGACAACAGCTCGGATGTCCAAACTGTCATCTTTCGCACAGCATCCAAAGTCACGTCTAGAGCAGATGTTGGACCGAATCAACAGGTATGCTTTGACACCGGTGATACTTCGGAGCCAGTGGAAGCAGACGAAGTGACAACTCCAATGCAAGCTGGACCGTCACGTCTTCCCACAGAATCCACGTCCCAGCTGAACGCGAACGGTGCTGGACTTTCGTCCGAAGGGCATGAGTTCCATCAGCAAGCGCCAAGCGCCGCTCCCCACGGCCCAACAGGACCTATAGCAAACCAGAAGAAGACCAGGAAAGCCGTCCACGAGGGCACACCGCCTCCGCCAAACCGACGAATAAGGCCATCACAAGCCAAGCGTGAGAAAGAACGAGGGCCAGAAAACCACAAACCTGACAGAAATGAAAAACCTGGAGTCTTCAGGAAAGCACTGCAGTCATTGAGTCCTACTCAGTCATCTGCTGCATTGAGCCGGGTTGTGCCTAGTTCTTCGAGAAGCCGTAGAAACTCCGGGGGCGGCTTCACGAGTCCTCTTTCGCAAAACCTTAGACCTCTCACATTAGCTAAGGATACCGCGCGAAAGCCAGTCTTCCATATGCCGGTGACACAGCCAACTACACCTTTGATGAGCCCAAGCGGAGCTACACCAACAGCATTTGAGGGTCAAGGCTCAGGGTACTTCACTGTACATGAGTAGCGACGGGAGTCTACCTATTCACAAACCGACACCTATTCGTTGCATTCGAACGACAGTAGGCCGCCATCTCCTACCATGTCTAGAACCCATCTCAAGGCCTCAAACTCCATCAGCAAAACGCGCTCGCAGACTGAAATTTCTATGTATCAGAATGAGGACGAGATGGCCGAGCACATGAGCTCGCATCACCAAAGGTCGCGATCTTTTCAGCCAAGCCTTTACTCGATGGGCACGAAGAACTCTGCAGAGGATCCTCTGGTGTTAGCGCCCAAAACACCTATGCTAAGACGCTCAATCTTCGAAGACAACAAGATGCTTTTAGCTCTCGCTAGAGATGGTATTGTGCCTGGCCAATTCCCATGCCGTCACCTCATCTGGACATTACGCAGGTTTGGACGGTCAGCAACCGCTGCGTATGGCAAGGGCTTTCTGAGGTTTATGGGACTTCCGGTGGAGCCGGAGCTGCTGACCAAATCGAGAGAAATCTCTCAAAAGGGCACACACCATGAGCACATCTCATTTTCAACCTATACCGGGTTTCCGGAAGAGACAATCATCAAGTCGTCTTATCTTGAGCCGCAAGGCTTTGAGCGTACGTATAGTGGCGAGTTTGCACCACTGATACACTTCATAACCATTGACTTGGAATCCAAAGCAATTGTGCTAACGTGTCGCGGTACCCTCGGATTTGAAGACATACTTACCGATATGGCTTGCGACTCTGATGATTTGTATTGGCAAGGACAAGCTTACAAAGTGCATCGAGGCATCCATGACGCCGCTCGACGTCTTATGGACAGTCGAAACGGCAACAACATCATGTTTACCCTGAAGGAAAACCTGGAACAATACCCCGAATTTGGCCTTGTCCTGGCCGGGCACAGTCTTGGCGGTGCGGTAGCTGCCCTGCTCGCCATCATGCTGTCGGAACCATCGAAGCACGAGCCAGGCGAAGCAGATAAGCCATCGTTCATCACAGCTAAGAGGCAAAAGCTCTTACCATCCCTCGCTCACACCGCTGCCATGAATGACATACCACCTGTCGCTCTCCCAGCCGGTCGACCGATTCACGTTTACGCCTTTGGTTCTCCAGCCTGCGTGTCACCAGCCCTGCGTGTTGCCACGCGAGGCCTCATTACGACAGTCATCAATGCGAACGATATTATACCGTACTTATCACTAGGCACCTTGCAAGATTTCAAAGCTGTGGCGAGACGACTGAAGGAAGATGTATCTGGTGCCTT
>Ga0115847_100121_pt1 | contig 18068 bp, 18 predicted proteins | sample InSIn5SAF170_FD_83861 | JGI IMG/M metagenome (GOLD analysis project Ga0115847, IMG submission 83861)
GTGAGGGAAAGGTGAAAAGCACCCCGGAAGGGGAGTGAAAGAGATCCTGAAACCGTGTGCCTACAAGTAGTCAGAGCCCGTTAATGGGTGATGGCGTGCCTTTTGTAGAATGAACCGGCGAGTTACGGTTCCATGCGAGGTTAAGCCGAGAAGGCGGAGCCGCAGCGAAAGCGAGTCTGAATAGGGCGACACAGTATGGGGCCGTAGACCCGAAACCAGGTGATCTACCCATGTCCAGGGTGAAGGTAAGGTAACACTTACTGGAGGCCCGAACCCACGTATGTTGAAAAATGCGGGGATGAGGTGTGGGTAGCGGTGAAATTCCAATCGAACCTGGAGATAGCTGGTTCTCTCCGAAATAGCTTTAGGGCTAGCCTCAGGCTAGAGAATCCCGGAGGTAGAGCACTGTTTGGATGAGGGGCCCATCCCGGGTTACCGAGTTCAGACAAACTCCGAATGCCGGTGATTTATGCCTGGGAGTCAGACTGCGAGTGATAAGATCCGTAGTCGAGAGGGAAACAGCCCAGACCACCGGTTAAGGTCCCCAAGTGTCTGTTAAGTGGAAAAGGATGTGGCGCTGCCCAGACAACCAGGATGTTGGCTTAGAAGCAGCCACCATTTAAAGAGTGCGTAATAGCTCACTGGTCGAGTGGCGCTGCGCCGAAAATGTACCGGGGCTAAACAGACCACCGAAACCGTGGATTGACACCGTTGGTGTCAGTGGTAGGAGAGCGTTCCAAGGGCGTCGAAGCCAGACCGGAAGGACTGGTGGAGCGCTTGGAAGTGAGAATGCCGGTATGAGTAGCGAAAGACGGGTGAGAATCCCGTCCACCGAATGCCTAAGGTTTCCTGAGGAAGGTTCGTCCGCTCAGGGTCAGTCGGGACCTAAGTCGAGGCCGAAAGGCGTAGACGATGGACAACAGGTTGATATTCCTGTACCGCCTCCCCGCCGTTTGAGTGACGGGGTGACGCAGGAGGATAGGGTGAGCGCGCTGTTGGTTGCGCGTCCAAGCAGTGAGGCGGGGAGTGAGGAAAATCCCACTCCCGTAACGCTGGGCTGTGACGGCAAGGGGTCTGACCCCGGAGTCCCTGATTTCACACTGCCAAGAAAAGCCTCTAACGAGGCGGGAGGCGCCCGTACCGCAAACCGACACAGGTAGGCGAGGAGAGAATCCTAAGGTGATCGAGAGAACTCTCGTTAAGGAACTCGGCAAAATGACCCCGTAACTTCGGGAGAAGGGGTGCTCTATTAGGGTGTTAAAGCCCGAGAGAGCCGCAGTGAATAGGCCCAGGCGACTGTTTAGCAAAAACACAGGTCTCTGCAAAACCGCAAGGTGATGTATAGGGGCTGACGCCTGCCCGGTGCTGGAAGGTTAAGAGGAGGGGTTAGCGCAAGCGAAGCTCTGAATTGAAGCCCCAGTAAACGGCGGCCGTAACTATAACGGTCCTAAGGTAGCGAAATTCCTTGTCGGGTAAGTTCCGACCCGCACGAAAGGCGTAACGATCTGGGCACTGTCTCAACGAGAGACTCGGTGAAATTATAGTACCTGTGAAGATGCAGGTTACCCGCGACAGGACGGAAAGACCCCGTGGAGCTTTACTGCAGCCTGATATTGAATTCCGGTGCAGCCTGTACAGGATAGGTAGGAGCCGTGGAAACCGGAGCGCCAGCTTCGGTGGAGGCACTGGTGGGATACTACCCTGGCTGTATTGGACTTCTAACCCGTGCCCGTGATCCGGGCAGGGGACCGTGTCAGGCGGGCAGTTTGACTGGGGCGGTCGCCTCCTAAAGAGTAACGGAGGCGCCCAAAGGTTCCCTCAGAATGGTTGGAAATCATTCGCAGAGTGCAAAGGCATAAGGGAGCTTGACTGCGAGACCTACAAGTCGAGCAGGGTCGAAAGACGGGCTTAGTGATCCGGTGGTTCCGCATGGAAGGGCCATCGCTCAACGGATAAAAGCTACCCCGGGGATAACAGGCTTATCTCCCCCAAGAGTTCACATCGACGGGGAGGTTTGGCACCTCGATGTCGGCTCATCGCATCCTGGGGCTGTAGTCGGTCCCAAGGGTTGGGCTGTTCGCCCATTAAAGCGGTACGCGAGCTGGGTTCAGAACGTCGTGAGACAGTTCGGTCCCTATCCGTCGCGGGCGCAGGAAATTTGAGAGGAGCTGTCCTTAGTACGAGAGGACCGGGATGGACACACCGCTGGTGTACCAGTTGTCCTGCCAAGGGCATCGCTGGGTAGCTATGTGTGGACGGGATAAGTGCTGAAAGCATCTAAGCACGAAGCCCCCCTCAAGATGAGATTTCCCATAGCGCAAGCTGGTAAGATCCCTCGAAGATGACGAGGTGGATAGGTCCGGGGTGGAAGTGTGGCGACACATGGAGCTGACGGATACTAATCGATCGAGGACTTCTCCTCATGGCACATGAAAGATTCGGCAATACACAATGTCTCGTTTATCCGGTTTTGAGCGAACAAGCTCAGGTCCAGTGATGAAGGCGAAGAGGTCACACCCGTTCCCATCCCGAACACGGAAGTTAAGCTCTTCAGCGCCGATGGTAGTCGGGGGCTTCCCCCTGCAAGAGTAGGACGTCGCTGGGCACAAGGCCGTCTCCTTATGGAGGCGGTTTTTTTGTGCGTAAAAAGTCCGAAGGACTATTCACAGAAGTGCTCATAGAAACTCGGCGAGCGCTCATAGAAGACCTGCAAGCGCTCGTAGAATGGACGGAAGCGCTCGTAGAAATCAATGAGCGCTTATGTGGTGGTATCGATTTTCAAATCAATGCAAAACCATCTCCACAAGGAGATGGTGCTTTTTGTATTTTGACCTTATTTGCAGAGTGAAAAGACGGAAATTGCCGAATTATCATTCTAATAGGTCTTCCTTTATGGTATTGTGGAGGGGGATAATTCTAAAGACAGGGGGGCTTTTGAATGAAGGGGTTTAAATATCTGCTGACACTGGCGGCGCTGGTTCTGTTCCTTGCAGCTTGCGGCACCAGTGATGATGGAGCATCTGAAGAAGAGGGCAGCTCGGGTGACGGCGGCGGTGACGGCCAGACGTATACAGTCGGCATTGACACGACCTATCCGCCATTTGAGTTTGAAGACAGCAGCGGGAATTACAAGGGGATTGACGTCGACCTGATTAAGGCCATCGCAAAAAATCAGGGGTTCGAGGTAAAGCTTGAGCCGATGGACTTCGGCGGAATCATTCCGGCTCTCCAGGCAGGCCAGCTGGATGTTGCGATTGCCGGGATGAGTATTACGGATGAACGTAAGGAAATCGTTGATTTCTCCGAACCTTACTTTGAAGCGGGGCTGACGCTTGTCGCCCAGAAAGACAACAATGAGATCGAGGCACTTGAAGACCTGGAAGGCAAAACAGTTGTCGTCAAATCCGGCACGACTGGTGCGCAGTTCGCCCAGGATAATCAGGACGAATATGGCTATGAAATCACCGTGCTTGAAGACAGCCCGTCGATGTTCCAGGAAGTGTCGAACGGCAATGCGGATGTCCTTATCGAAGACTATCCGGTGATCGCGTATGCCATCGCTGAAAGCAACCTGGATCTGCAGATTGTGGGTGACCGTCTGAACGGGGACAACTATGGTATTGCCGTCCTGAAGGGTGAAAACGCGGATCTTCTCGACAAGATCAATGCGGGGCTTCAGGAACTGAAAGACAGCGGCGAGTATGACGAGATCCTGAACACGTACATCTCGGAATAAGGCGGATAGGCAAACGGCGCGCTGGTGCGCGCCTTTTCCATTTACACAACAGAGATCTGCAACGACGGGGGAGTGAATAAATGGATACGATCATTGAGTCCCTTCCCATGCTGTGGGAAGGCTTGAAAATGACGCTTTATATTTTTGCAATCGCCATTGTCCTCGGATTTCTCATCGGCTTAATCATGGCGCTTCTGCGGCTGGCGCCATTTAAGGTCCTGAACTGGATCGCCAAGATTTTCATTGACGCGATACGGGGGACGCCATTTATTGTCCAGCTGTTCTTCATCTACTTTGGGCTGAACTCGTTTTCTTGGGTATCCCTCGATAATGTTTGGGCCGGAATTGTAACCGTTGCCATCAATGCGGGGGCTTACTTCGCGGAAATCATCCGTGCCGGAATCCAGTCGATCGATAAGGGGCAGACGGAAGCGGCAAGGTCGCTGGGACTGAACCAGTCCCAGAACATGCGCTATATCATTCTGCCCCAGGCTTTCCGGCGGATGCTGCCGACGATCACGAACCAGGCGATCATTTCACTTAAGGATACTTCTCTCCTTTCGATCATCGGAGTCGCCGATCTGACACAGCGCGGGCGGGTTATCGTCAGTGCGACATTCGAGCCATTCACCATCTACCTTGCGCTCGGTGTCATGTACTTTATCATCATCTATCTGTTGTCACTCTTGTCCAGTTATCTGGAAAGGAGGTTTGTCCTGCGATGAGTATGATTCAAGTAAGCAATCTCAAGAAATCATTCGGGGATCTGGAAGTCATAAAAGATATGTCAACTGCTGTCGAGCCTTCTGAAGTGGTATGTGTGATCGGGCCATCCGGTTCCGGGAAAAGCACATTTCTCCGGTGCCTGAACCGGCTGGAGGAGATATCGGGCGGTCACGTCTATATCGATGGTGCAGATATCACAGATCCGAAAAACAACATCAATGAAATCCGTCAAAAGGTCGGGATGGTGTTTCAGCACTTTAACCTGTTTCCGCATATGACGGTACTGGAGAACCTGACACTCGCCCCGGTCAAGCTTGGCAAGCTGAAACCGGATGCCGCCGAGAAAAAGGCGCTTGGCCTGCTGGATAAGGTCGGTCTGGGTGCCAAGGCAAAGGCTTATCCGGGTGAATTGTCAGGCGGCCAAAAACAGCGCGTGGCCATTGCAAGGTCCCTTGCCATGGATCCGAAGGTGATGCTGTTCGACGAGCCGACCTCGGCTCTCGACCCGGAGATGGTAGGGGATGTTCTCGGCGTAATGAAGGACCTTGCAAAAGAGGGCATGACAATGATTGTCGTGACGCATGAGATGGGCTTTGCTGCCGAAGTCGCAGACAGGGTACTGTTCATCGACGGAGGTTACATCGTCGAAGAGAATATACCGAATGAACTGTTTGGCAACCCGCAGCATGAGCGGACCAAAGCTTTCCTGAGCAAAGTGCTATGAGAATATTTTAAAACCGTCTCCCTAGCAGGAGGCGGTTTTTCTGACTTGGCGGCAGCCGGTTAATATTAGGTTCACAAACGACCGTGAAAGCCGGCAGATCGTCGGAGTGCCCGCACCTCTCCTGCTTGTCCCGTTTCCCGCCATGTTGCACAATGGAGTCAGGAAAGAAGGGATGAACGTGAAGATTCTGGTAGTCGATGACGATCCGGGAATCCGGGAACTGGTCCGGATCACCCTGCAGGATGCCGGATACGCGGTCGCTGCTGCGGCAGAGGCCATCTGCGCACTCTCGATGCTGGAAGCGGAAAATCCGGATCTGGCGATTGTTGATGTCATGATGCCCGGCATGGACGGTTTTGCGCTCACAAGGGAATTGAAGTCGTTCAAAGATATGCCTGTGCTGCTCCTGACTGCGAAAGGAGCGCTGGAAGACAAGGAACGGGGTTTCCGGGCGGGGTCCGATGACTATGTCGTGAAGCCGTTCGAGCCGAAGGAGCTTCTGTTCCGGGTGGAGGCGATCTTGCGCCGCTATGGGAAGGAGGAGGAGGCGCCGATTTTGGCGGGTCCGCTTGAAATCGACCGGCAGAGCTATGAAGTGACATGCGGCAGCCGGACTCTTCTGCTTCCCCTGAAGGAGTTTGAGCTGCTGACGATTCTTGCATCGCGTCCCAATGTGGTATTTGAGCGAGAACGGCTTCTGGAGCTTGTGTGGGGGCTTGATTATGAAGGGGATGGCGGGACGCTGTCCGTGCATATCAAGCGCATCAGAGGACGCCTGGAGGGGCTTACGGATCGCGTCTCGATCGTAACCGTCAGGGGCGTCGGCTATAAGATGGAGATCCTCCCATGAAATCGCTCTATGGCAAATTCGTCCTGGTTTCTGTTCTCGTACTTACAGGAGGACTGGTTTTGTCGTACCTGATTGTCAACTCGGTGTATCATCGTGTGATGAAGGAAGACAATGACGCAAAACACGTTGCGATTGCAGATTCGATGGCTACATTTATCGGGGAAAACAGCAATCTCGACCTTGATCAGTATATGAGAACCCAGGCGGATGCCGGCTATATCCTCTATGTGACAGACCGTGAAGGGGACGGCAGCTTCTACGGCGGACCCTTTGATGACAAAACCCTTCCTCCCGGAACGGTCGAAAAAGTGCTGTCCGGGGAAACCTACCATGGCATGCGGGACCTGCCTGCGGAAACATTCTGGGCAGGGTATTTTGCCAATGACCTTGCAAACACAGCAGGAGCTCCATTCACATATGACGGCCGGCCGCATGCACTTTTTATCCGGCCGGATATCGGTCTCCTGTTCAGTGAGCTGCACTGGCTGACGGCGATTATGCTCGTATCGATCGCGGTGATCGGTTTTCTGGCGGTCCTGGTTACGGCCAAGCGTCTGATCCGTCCGCTCACAGAGCTGACTGAGGCGACCAACCGGGTGGCTGAGGAGCAGTTCACGGACCTGCCCGATATCCGCCGGGCAGATGAAATCGGCCAACTGTCCGACAGCTTCCGGAGAATGGCCGATAAGCTAGCGGAAAATGACCTTGCGCGAAAGGCCTTTATCAGTGATGTTTCGCACGACTTCCAGTCACCACTTCAGAATATGAGAGGGTATGCGACCCTTCTCATGAATCCGGAGCTCTCCCGCGACCGGCGCCTGGAGTACGCCAAAATTATCCATGACGAGTCAGGAAGGCTGTCCGGACTGTCCAGGCAACTGCTTTTGCTCACTTCAATTGACCAGTTCACAGCACTTCCGGAACGGGTCAGCATCAATGTGACCCGGCAGCTCAAGGAAGCTGTTCGGAAATTCCGGTGGTCCTTTGACGAAAAAGAGCTGTCGGTCTCCATGGAAGCAGAGAATATGGAGATCTGCGGGGACCGGGAACTTCTGGAGAAAGTCTGGGAAAATCTGTTGTCGAATGCAGTGAAGTACACACCTGACGGGGGAGAGGTCGCGATTGTCCTGAAAAAAGAGGATCATCAAGTCACCGTCACAGTCGAGGACTCGGGACCGGGCATCGCGCCGGAAGACAGGCAGCGGGTTTTTGAACGGTTCTACCGGACGGAAAAAGCCAGAGGCAAGGAAGGTGGGACAGGGCTCGGCCTGTCCATCGTGAAGGAGGTTGTCGGTCTGCATGGCGGAAGTGTTGTGGCCAGTGTCAGCGATCTGGGAGGGGCCAAGTTCACGGTTACTCTTCCGGGACGGTAATCCAATAGTTTGAAAACCGGCACCCAGTACCGGATCGATGGCGGAATGGCTGCTCTCTGAACCCATCCGCCGACCAAACCGCATGGAAACATGCGGTTTTTTTCTATATTGTCACCCCGAGTTCATCTTCCGTTCAACTTGGAGATTTATAATGAAACCATCAAGTGAACGGAGGGATTCAACATGCAAGAAAAATGGAGTCTGCGCCTCATGCGCATCGCAGCCATTTTCGGGCTGATCGGTACGGTGATCGGCTCCCACATGGCAGGAGCGGGATCCTATGCGTTCCGCCCGATCCACGCTCATATCCTGCTCGTCGGCTGGCTGTCGGTGTTTTCCTGGGGCGTCTTTTATAAGCTTTACGCAGTACGGTCTCAGAAACTGGTCGCCATCCACGGCTGGACAGGAATCCTCGGGGCGATCGGCCTGACCGCGGGGATGTGGCTGCAGTTCATGCAGCCGTTCGGAATCAATGAAACGTTCTCGCTCATCTTCTACATCGTTGGCGGGACAACTCTGCTCGTCGCATTCGCATTGTTTGTTGCGATAACCTTCATGACTGAGAAAGAAGGAAATCGCCGATGAAAGGAAAACGGAAGTATTGGGCGACCCTGCTCATCTGGATCATCGCGGCGTCGGTGCTGTCCATGGTGGCACCCGGGGCAAGGGACTTTTTCGAGCCGAATGAAAACTCCGGACTTCCTGCGGATGAGCCGTCGATTGTCGCTTCCGAGCGGATCAACGATTACTTCCCTTCGGAAGAAGGGGTTCCCGCTATCGTTGTTGCAGAAAACTCGGATGGGCTGACCGAAGAACAGATCACCGCCTTTGCGGAAGCGATCGGCGGGCTTTCCGAAAACGGGTCCTATGAAGACGTGACGGTCATCCCGGCACAGGCGCTTCTTGGAACAAGGGATACGTTCCTCTCCGAAGATGGAACGGTATTTTTTGCTCCGGTCACCCTGCCTGGCCTGGAAGGGACGGAGCTGAAGGTTCTTCTGGACGACATGAAAGAAACCGTCGCCGCGGAAGCGGGAGACGGCATGGAAATCTATTGGACCGGGCCGGCGGGTATCGCTGCCGATGCTGTCGAGCTGTTTTCACGGGCGGATGTCGTCCTGATCCTGTCGACTGTCGCCATTATCCTGGTCCTGCTCCTCATCATCTACCGCTCGCCGCTTCTGGCGCTGATCCCGCTTATCGGGGCATCGATCGTCTATACGGTCGTCGATAAAGTGGTCGGACTGGGCGCGTCGGCCGGCTGGTACGTCACCGAGAACCAGTCCATCTCGATCATGCTCGTCCTGCTGTTCGCGGTCGTCACCGACTACTCGCTGCTTGTATTCTCGCGATTCCGCGAAGAATTGCGGACGCATGAGGACACAGCGGAGGCCATGGATGCCGCTGTACGGGGCGTCCGGGAACCGATCTTCTTCAGCGGAAGCACCATCTTCCTCGGTGTCCTTACTTTGTTCGTCGCGCTTTATGAGTCTTACCGGAACTTTGCGCCGGTGTTTGCCATTGCTGCTGCGATTATCCTGATCGCCGGACTGACACTGCTTCCGGCACTTTTCGCCATTGCGGGGCGCAAGGCATTCTGGCCGAGGATCCCGGCTTACGGCGAACAGAAGTCAGACAAGAAAACCATCTGGGCGCGCATTGCCGAAAAGGTCACGGCCCGCCCGGTTGCATTCCTGATTCCTGTGCTGGCCGTGCTCGTCATCGCTTCAATCAACACGGTCAACTACAAGGAATCGTTTGACCTGATCAAATCGTTCCCGGACGATCTGTCTTCACGCCAAGGGTTTGAAGTGCTTGGTGACACGTTCGGCGAAGGGGAGCTGGCCCCGGGAACGGTCCTTGTCGTCTCTGAAGGCACGATTACGCCGGACCAGGCGGCAGAACTCGCAGACGCCATCGAAAAAGAACCCGGCATCGCAGGAACCTCGTTCCAGGGCATGCCGGTCTCTGAAGACGGCGAGGCGGTCCAGGTCACGGTCACGTTCGACTCGAACCCGTATGAAAGCGATGCTCTTGATGCGGCGAACCAGTTGAGGGACCGCGGCATGGACATCGCCGAAGAAGCTGGGATCGATGCCGCCGAGTTCCATCTGGCGGGCCAGAGCGCGATCAATGCGGACCTGAGGGACATCAATGACCGTGACACGCTGATCATCATGATTGCCGTCGCGCTCCTGATCACGCTCATGCTGGCGTTCCAGACCCGCTCGGTCATCGCGCCGCTGTATCTGATCGGCACGCTGCTGCTGTCATTCGCTGCGACGCTCGGATTGTCGATCTTCCTGTTCGATGTGTTCTTCGGGACGGATGAAATCAGCTACCGCATCCCGCTTTACACATTCGTCTTCCTGATCGCGCTGGGTGTCGACTACTCCATCATGCTCATCGCCCGGATCCGTGAAGAGCGGAAGCATCATGAGCTGAAGGAGGCCGTCAAGCTCGGTGTCGAGAAAACGGGCGGCGTCATCAGTTCGGCAGGGCTTATTCTGGCCGCGACATTCCTTGTGCTCGGTACGATGCCGATTTATGAACTTAAGCTGTTCGGCATCATGATGGCACTCGGCATCCTGATCGACACATTCGTCGTCCGGCCGCTGCTGATTCCGGCCATCATCCTCCTGCTCGGGAAAAGGAGCGGAATCTGATTAAACGAATAAAACCGCAGGCCTCGTCACGTTGACCGGGCCTGCGGTTTTTTGCATGGTTATTCGATGATGATTTTCTTGGACGGCATGGTGTGCTGGCCGCGGGCGGTTGTATGAGGGATCACCTTATAGGTGCCCGGCTCGTCGAAGGTTTTCGTGATGGGGTAAGCTTCTTCTCCGTCGAATTCGGCCACGATCATTTCGCTTTCTCCGGCCTCGTTCTGGATCTCGTACTTCACTTCATCCGCGTCTTCAACCACTTCATCACCCAGTGTGACGACGGTGCGGATGGTCACTTCTTCCCCGACAGCCGCTTTCTTCGGCAACTGCATATCCACGGTGAGCGGGTGCACGCCTTGTTCGGCATCCGTCTCTTCGTGTCCGGCATGGTCACCACCGGTTTCTCCCGACTGGTCATCAGAAGTGCCGCACGCGCCGAGCAAGAAAATCAGGAAGGCAGACAAAAGAGTGAAAGTCATTTTTTTCTTCATGAAAGTACCCTCTTTCCATTGATCTACTGACTCTATCAAACCATATGGGCATCCGAAAAACATGACAATCAAAAGGCGATTACGGCGATTCAGTGACGATGGGCGTGGCGGAACGCCTCCGTTCGAACAGCGAGGGCACGATCATGCCGATGAGGATGACGATGATACCCACGAGCTGCACACCCGAGAACGGTTCATGCAGGAGCAGCACGGAAACGGTGACCGCGACCGGCAGTTCAGTCGAGCTCAGGATCGAGGACAGGCCGGAGCCGACATGCGGAACAGCCATTCCGAACAGGACAACGGGTGCGATGATTCCGAAGACACCGAGCAGCAAGCCGTACATCCAGAGGCCGTCAGTCAGGCTTCCGTTCCAGAGAATCTCCGGAGACTGGAAGATGGAGATGATGACAGCTGCGACAAATGATGTGATGAGCAGCCTTGTGAGCGTATCCATACCCTCGACCGTTTTGCGATTCGAGAAGATAAAAAGAGAGAAGGTGAGTGCCGCGGCCATCCCCCACGCCCAGCCCTGCCAAGGAATGCCGGTCAGATCGGTGCCGATCAGTCCGGCTGCAAGGACCGTGCCCATAAAGAGAAGGACGAGCGAAATAACTTCCGCCCGGTTGGGCAGCCGCTTTCTGGCGATGCAGTCAATCAGCATGCCGATCCAGGTAAACTGGAACAACAGGACGACGGCAAGCGATGCGGGCAGGTAGACCAGCGATTTTCCGTATACGATACCGGTCGCCGCCGTGAAGACGCCTGCCGGGATCAGTGCCGCTGCTCCTTTCAGGCTGGGCAGCCGCCGGTTGATGACGGCAAACAGGATGAGCGCCAGGAAAAAGCCGGTCATATATTGGGCGGTTACCGCCTCGGACGCCGTAAAACCGGCGTTCATGGCGAGCTTGATATTGGTTGACAGGATGCCGTAGCAGGACGAGCCCACTGCGATCATCACGGGATAAATCCATTTAGGCATTTCTTTGTTTCCTCCATTCCAACCGATAGTATAGCATGGCCGGAGGGTATGGAGGGAATGGGAGCGTTACTGAAGCGGAGCGGCAAAATTTTCTTCCGGACGAAACTTTGCCATCCGACGGAACGTAGAATAATCATCATGATTTTGGAGGGATTCCCATGTCCTTTACGGAACAGCTTGCAGAGATTCCATGGGGGCTGATCTGGCCGCTGATCGTCATCCAGCTCATCCTCATGACGGCAGCGCTGATCGACCTCAACAGAAAGCGTTCGACAAACGGGCCGGTCATTCTTTGGGTATTCATTATCATCTTTATTAATACGCTCGGACCGGTCCTTTACTTTACGGTCGGGAGGCGGCATTCGTGAACATGGTGCTGGAGGTATCCGGGCTCACCAAGCAGTATGACGGATTCCGTGCGGTCGACGGGCTGACATTTTCGCTTGCGGAGCATACGGCGACGGCACTTATCGGGCCGAACGGCTCAGGCAAGACGACGACGCTCTCCATGCTCGCGGGACTGCTCCGGCAGTCATCGGGATCGATCCGGTTCAGCGGTACAGGGAAGGATCCGCGCAGCGCCATCGGATTTCTGCCCCAGTATCCGAATTTCTTCCCCTGGATGACAGCAACCGAGTACATGGAACTGGCGGCAGGCCTGAGCGGAATGGGGGGACGTGATGTGCGTTCCGAATGCGAGAAGACGCTTGGGTTTGTCGGGCTCGGGGATGCCGGGAAAAAGAGGATTGGCGGATTTTCCGGAGGAATGAAGCAGAGGCTCGGTCTGGCCCAGGCCATCATCCACCGGCCGGCGCTTCTTCTACTGGATGAACCGGTGTCTGCACTTGACCCGGCGGGACGGCGCGAAGTGATGGAGATGCTGAAGGAGCTCGGCGAATCCACGACGATCCTTTACTCAACCCATATCCTGAACGACGCAGAAGAAATGACCGATCAGCTGCTGTTTTTGAGGGGCGGAAAGCTGATTGAGAAGGGGCCTCTCCGTGAGGTCAGGGAAAAGCATGGCGGTTCGGGGTACAGGGTCCTATTCAGCGGGCAGGAGGCCGCGGAGCGGTTTGCAGATGCGGTCCCGTGGGCTGCAAGTGCCGACGGTTCGGCCGTCATGATTTCCGGGGAAACGGTTACGATGGAAGAACTGCTCCGGTTCGCCTCGGAACATCCGGCCGGCATCACAGACATCGGCCGGACCGCTGTCCGGCTGGAAGAAATCTTCATGAAGGTGGTGGGGAAGCCATGAGTCAGTTCAGTCTATTTCTTGGCAAGGAGTGGCGTGAGCAGGCAAGAAGCTTCAAACTTGTCTGGGTTCCGCTCGTCTTTATCTTTTTCGGTGTGTTGGAACCTCTAACCTACCACTTCCTTCCTCAGATACTGGACAGTGTCGGCAACCTGCCTGAAGGGTCGGATTTCACACTTCCTGAGATGACGGGAGCTGACATCTACGCTTCGCTCACCGGACAGTATCAGACAGTCGGACTGCTAGTCCTCGTTCTGGCATTCATGGGTTCGCTTTCCGGAGAACGGAAAAGCGGCACCGGCACGCTTTTATACGTTCGGCCAATCTCCTATGCGGCCTATTACTTGTCGAAATGGACTGCCGCCGTGCTGCTCGCGGTCGTTTCCCTGTGGCTCGGATACGGCATGGCGGCGACCTATATCGTGCAGTTGTATGATCATGTGCCCGCTTTTTCGGATATGGTCCTGTTTCTCCTGGTCCTTGCGGTATGGATCAGTTTCGTCGTGACACTCACGCTGACGGCAAGCTCGGCGCTTCCGACGGGAGGTGCTGCCGGAGCGGCACTCGGCATCCTGTTTATCGGCATGATGATCGACAGCCTTGTCGGGACGTACTGGACATGGTCTCCGTGGAAGCTGCAGGCTTATGGTCTGGCGTTTCTCACAGGCAGTCCTGATTCCGGCGATCTGGCAGGTGCGCTCGTCATGACAGCCGTCCTGGCGGTATTATTGGTGCTTTTCGGCATTCTGCAGGCCCGAAGAAATGCGGCAAAAGCAAAAGTATAAGAGGGGGAGGAAGATGACAGCCAGAAATTCCGAACGGTTCCTGGTCGCCTTTAACCGGATCGAAAAGGCACTTGAGAAGATAACCGGATCCGGCTCTTATGTCTCTTTTTTCAAGCTGATTGACTTTGCCAAGAAGAAGAATGCCATCGTCCGCCGTTTTGAAGATGACTTGCGGGAATATGGTGACTTGCGCAATGCGATTGTCCATCACCGGACCGCCGTGGAATACGCCATTGCCGAACCGCATGATGAGGTTGTGGAGAAGATTGAGCGGATTGACCGCACGCTGACCGAACCGCCTGTTGCAGGGGGTCAGTTCCGCAGGCGGGTTCACATCTTCAGTCCGGGCGATTCACTTGCGGAAGCACTCAGGATGGCAGGGAAGAAGAAGGACTTCCAGATTCCGGTTTATGATCTGGGTGAGTTCCGCGGACTGATTTCTCCTTCCGGACTCATGGAATATTTGGCGGACACAATCTCTGAAGACGTCATTTCCCGGGAAATGACGACGCTTTCCGACATTCTCCGGCATATCCATACCTCGCGCTCATATGAATTCATCCCAGCCGGCCTTTCCATTTACGCCGCCGAGGAAATGTTTTCGGAAGCCGTCGTGAAAGGCCGCCGGCTGGATGCGCTGCTCATTACGGAAAATGGCAGGGATGACGAGAAGCTCCTTGGTATCATTACGCCCTGGGACCTGGTCAAAATCGAATAACATTAAGAAAAAGCCTCCGGGTGGCGAATATGCCGCCCGGGGGCTTCCATGTCATCTGTTTTAGTTTTCGTCTTCCAGCGTTTCCTCATTTTGCGCATAGTCGGCACCGGGGAACTTCTGGGTGGTTGAAGAATCATGTTTGCTCATCCGGTTATGATTCTCCTCGATCTCTTCCTGTTTCCGGTCCTCTATCGGTATCGCATCGACATGCTTCATATCCTCGTCCTTTTCGTAAATGCTTTTGCCTTCCAATCCTTTCATGTTTTCAGGGTTGTCCTTGTTCTCGGGAGTCAGGTCCAATTCCTCTTCGACTCCCCAAGTTTCCTCTACTTTTTTCTTTTCTTGACGATTTTCCACATTACGCACCTCTTTCCTTTATTAACCGGTTGTTACCGCGTTTTGCACGGGTATTCCGGAGGTTTTCCTACCTTTATTATTTCCTTGCGTACAGTGCTTCAAACCACAAGCGGCGGGCTTCCCGCATGACGATTCTTTCATTTTTGTAATAGTTTCAGACTCTGTCACCCGGGTAAACATCAAGTAGTCGCACCTCAACATCAACAATGAAAAGATGGAGGGATTCAGAATGGTAAACAGAAAGTATATCGGTACGTATCGCACAGAAGAAGAAGTCATGAACAAGATCGAGCAACTGAAGACGGAAGGGTATGACGAGTCAAGCCTTTACGTCGTCACAAACAACTCGGACAATCTGAATACGCTGCGGGGACGGATGGACGTCGACGCACGTGGTACGGATGATGACCGCGGCTGGCTCGACCGCTTCATGGACTTCCTCGGCGGTGATGAATCGAACCGCGGAGCCTTCAACGACATGGGCTTCACGGAAGAAGAAGCGAACCAGTACTACACTGATGCACGCGACGGCGGCATCCTGCTGTTTGCCGATGAAGAGTACGGGCATGCCGGAGGAGATATGATGGACAGCACGAACGTCGGCCATTATGACTCTGGCGTGGTCAACGAAGACGGCATGACAGTGGATACACCTCCGCTCGGCGAGGGTCGCGGTGAATCTGTAGGTTCCGGCCGCTTCACTGAAAACGCCCATCTGCATACTCATGAGCATGATCACCACGACCATCTCCATGAAGACGATGAAGCCCGCCGGCTGCGCCTTCACGAGGAGAAACTGAATGTCGACAAGGAGCGCGTGCAGACGGGTGAAGTGGATATCGACAAACATGTAGTTACAGACGAGCAGTCAGTGGAAGTTCCGGTCACCCGTGAAGAAGTATACGTCGAGCGCCGCAAAGTGGACGGCGAGATGGCAGACGGCGAAGTCTTCGAGGATGATGACAGCATCCATATCCCGGTAACGGAAGAGCGGGTCGAAGTGACAAAACGTCCAGTCGTCAGCGAAGAGATTGTTGTCGGCAAGCGTGAAGTCCAGGACACTGAAACAGTCAATGAAACGGTACGCCGCGAAGAAGTAGACATTGACAAATCCGGCGATGTCCATGAAGAGTACGGACGGACAGGCGGCGAAACACGTGCGTTCAATGAATCGGCATCGGATTTCGATCTTGATGACGATCAGGATCTTGAACTGCGCAACCGCGATTTGAATAATCGCGACCTGAACGACCGTGACCGCCTGTAAATCACAGATACACATTCAACAAGGAGGAATGCAGCATGGCAGACAAAGACCACGGCTTTTCCGATAAGATGAAAGGCGCCGTCAACAAGGTGAAAGGCGAAGCGAAAGATCAGTGGGGCAATGCCACGGATGACACTTCCATGCAGGCCGAAGGCAAATATGATAAAACCAAAGGTAATGTTCAGGACAAGATCGGGGAAGTCAAAGACAAATTCTCCGACGGCGAGCGATAAACACCTTCAAACCGGGGAGGCCTAGCCTCCCCGGTTTCTCTTTGTCAGAGTGAGACGAAAGTCTGGTGTCGAGAAACCGAGAAAATGGGGGATTTTATTTAAAACATGACTAAATATGGTTGAAAGAATTTTCAAATAAATTTATACTGGAAGAAAAAGAGAACGGGGAAAGGCGGGAGTGGAAATGAAGTTGCGTAAGGGCAGGTTTGCCAAGTGGAAAGGCGATGATTATGAACTGGCTTCTTACCAGCGGACTTATTATTTAACTACGGATGATCCTTCTCTTTCAAGTGAAGGTTTCCATCCGCAGGAAGGGCGCCCGGGCCGTTACATCCGGGAAGTGTCCATCATAGATCTGGAGGATGCCTATGAAATCATCCCTTATACGATCTATAAGAGTCATAGGTTTACAATCGAAGGCGAGACCAAAGACGGGAAACTCGTCTTGGTCACCAGCGATCCCTATGTCCGGAGCAAAGTGGATGTAAAGCCGTACGGCAGGCATGAATTCATCATCGAGGTTCCGGCTGCTGAAGTCGACGTCACGGAGGAGCGCAGGAGAATCCTTGGATTCAGCGGATCCCCCTCTATTTACTAACAGCGCCTAAAAGCGGAAAAACAGTATATGTTATAATAATAAAAGGTTCACCGTATCGGGTGGACCTTTTTAAGGTCTTGTATATCAATGATCAAAAAGCAGACGGGGGTTTTGGAATGCTTGTATTTGATAATGTCTCAAAAGTCTATGCAGGCGGCAAGCGAGCCGTCGACCGACTGAATCTTGAGATTGAAGAAGGGGAGTTTGTCTGCCTGATCGGCCCGAGCGGCTGCGGCAAGACGACCACCATGAAGATGATCAACCGGCTGGTCCGTCCGACGGAAGGGAAAATCCTGCTGAACGGCGAAAACCTGCTCGACAAAAATGTGGTCAACCTGCGCCGTTCGATCGGGTATGTCATCCAGCAGATCGGCCTGTTCCCACACATGACGATCCGTGACAATATCGCGCTTGTCCCGAGGCTCAAGGGCATGCCGGCAGAAGAACGATACAGGCGTGCAGAAGAACTGATGGAACTCGTCAACATGCCAAAGGAATTTCTTGACCGCTATCCGCATGAACTGAGCGGCGGTCAGCAACAGCGGATCGGAGTCTTGCGGGCGCTCGCATCTGATCCGCCGCTGATCCTCATGGACGAGCCATTCGGCGCGCTCGACCCGATCACTCGGGATTCCCTGCAGGCGGAGTTCAAGAACCTTCAGCAGACGCTCGGCAAAACCATCATCTTTGTCACACATGACATGGACGAAGCGCTGAAGCTGGCCGATAAAATTGTCATCATGCGTGCCGGAAAGATTGTCCAGACAGGATCGCCGGATGAAATCCTCCGGAATCCGGCCGATGAATTCGTCGAAGACTTTATCGGCAAGGAACGCCTTGCCCAGGCCAGGCAGCAGCTGCAGACTGTCGGCCAGATCATGAATCCTGATCCGGTGTCGGTAGGAATGGGTGAAACCCTGTCCCAGGCAGTCAGGCTTATGCGTAAGCGCAGGGTGGATTCCCTGCTTGTGACGGACGGGGCGGGCGTGTTCCGCGGCTGGGTGACGGTCGAGATGATCGACCGGCATAAAAACTGGGATGCTGCTGTAGCAGACATTATGGAGACAGACGTCCCGACCGTGCGGGCCGATACGCTACTGCGAGACGCGACGCGAAATATCCTCGTACGTGGCCTGAAATATGTACCGGTTGTGGACGAGCGAAAGCAACTGGCCGGCATCCTCACCAGGACAAGCCTTGTCGATGTCCTGTATGACTCCGTCTGGGGGGATGCGGAAGACGAATCTTCCGGCCTGCCGGCTGACGGGGAGGGAGCCTGATGGACAGTCTCCAAAATTTCTTCTCCG
>Ga0115847_100122_pt1 | contig 18049 bp, 18 predicted proteins | sample InSIn5SAF170_FD_83861 | JGI IMG/M metagenome (GOLD analysis project Ga0115847, IMG submission 83861)
CCCCCTATGCCTGCTGCAGCATAACGCGCTTCGATGCCACCTCCTGGAGGTGGTATGATCGGTGTCTCCGGTGGAGGCGGCGAGCCCCGCTGAGCTCTCGTAGTCATAACTGATGCCGTGGAGTCCAACCTTCTGTTGATGCTTTCACTAGTTCCGTGCCTGAGGGCGCGCCAGCAGCCATCTTAAAGACTAATTGACTGCAAAATGAGAATCTGTGCCTAACTTGTTTGCTGGGACTCTGGAACTCTTAACGAGTAAGGTAGCCAGGCGCACCAGCATAGAGTGAACGAAGGAGGAGTGTTGCTGCCTGAGGCTCTCAGGTATCATCTCGATCATCATGTCGTTGCTAAACGATGGCATTTATTTGAACGTCCACTCATAGAACACCGTTTTCAAGTGAAGAGGTTATTTGTTCAGATCTCACGACTTGTGCCATTGGAATGCTCGCTCCAACTGCGGTCACCTGCCGGAGTCCTGCTCCAAGCATGCTACTCCAAGCAGTGCCAACTCTCTCGCGAGCAAGACTGGCCCCACTGAAGCCGCTGTGTGGGCGCCAGAGCCAAACCTGGGCTTTGCTGTCACCACAGCGGTAGCGCACTCTGTGCGCCTAGCAAGTGGCACCGAGTTCTGCTAGAACAAAATGTACAGTGTACCGTAGACGAACTCCACATTCACAATGACCAATTGTGAGACCCCGGCCAATATCCAAGCCTCGCTCAAGCCTCGCTCGGGCAGATCAACGCCGTGATTGGCTGGATGCCTGGTTGCCAGTCGTGCTTCACAGCTTATGCGGCTCGATGTCATTTGACGGCGCTTAAGCATGGCAAATGTGCAACTCCATAAAGCTCGCGGCGTGGTCGCAGAAGGGGTCAACGAGTCCTGAAATACTTTGTACATATTGACTACCCTCACTATTGCTATTGCGGTGCTGCTCAGCGCGCACGTACAGCTTGCACTTCGCGATCCCGCTATGCCCCGCGTTTGACCGTTCGGGCAGCAACATAAGACTCTAGATTCACCTTACCTAGCAGATCCGCATTCACCGAAGCGCTCAGGGAGGTTTCAAGTCCCCAGCACAAAAGTGGGCATCCAAGATGTCGCAGCAAAAGCATGGAAGACCTGAGGAAGAGCTATTTATGAACCGGCCCGCGGCCTCACCTGAGGAATCGACGGTTGCGCCTCTCCGCATTAACAAGTCCTCGACCTTGCCGTCATCCACCCCTCCTCCGCGAGTTCCCTCTTCTGGGTCGCAGACAGGCGCACAGCCTACCTTCCCAGCGCCTGCGTCGAGGCCGCCCACAGGTCCGCTGCCGTATCCCGATTCGCGATCAGGCTCGGCCAATCCGCCGTATCCAGTCTCGAATGCGCCGCCTGCAAGCACAACACCAGACTCAAGCTCTGGCAGAAGGAGGCCTTCCGCTTCTCAGGGCCTAGGAGGCTCTCCACGAGCCAAGTTCAGCGCAACCGACCCGAACAGACCCACCGCGGCTGGCTATGCAACCAACATGTCGCATGGATCAGGACAACCCGCATCGGTGGGGGAGAGGCGAGGCAACATCCCAGCGTCTCTCTCACCGTCATCTGGAACGCCGGCAAATGTTCCTGCAGGCCCAGATTCGAGCAAGGATGGCCTCTTTCAAAGGCCCCCTGGAAAAGTAGGCCAAGCAGGCGCGGACGACCAGCGCCGTCCTTCAGAAGGAGGTATCAACCCTTTTCCAGATTACCACCAACAATATTGGCCTCCACCATCTGCTGGTGGTAGTGCACAGCCCGGAAGCAACCCAGGAGGGCTTGCGATACCAACACCAGCAGGTGGAATAGGCAGGATGGACTCCACGGCATCAGTTATGACTACGAGAGCTCAGCGGGGCTCGCCGCCTCCACCGGAGACACCGATCATACCACCTCCAGGAGGTGGCATCGAAGCGCGTTATGCTGCAGCAGGCATAGGGGGTGCCTCTACTACCGCAGGGGTCAGTTCAGCAGCAAACGCAAGAGCAGCGCAGTATCCAGGAATGCCCCGTCCATCAGCTGGCCCGATCCCCGCAGCAGTGCAACCACAGATGGGTGCGCAGCCTCCCAGACGACCATGGACTCCTACTGAGACACCAGGCTCTCAGCCGCACGGCCCACCAGCCGTTTATCAGGGCATGAATGAGGTACCGTCAAGCACATCACCTCCGACAGTTTCCTCTTCACCTCCCGTTGCATCAGGCATATCGCAGAACCGACCCGGCGAGCATGCTCTGGAACATGACTTTAGTCGCATGAATGTTGGAGATGAACCACCACCGGCCTACCACACGGTGACCAATGGTGCGACAACGGCGCAAGGCTATCCGAATGAGAAGGCTCGAGCTGCAGCAGCGGCAGGAGCAGGAGTAGGAGCAGCGGCAGGAGCAGCGGCAATCGCACAACCTACACCAGCCGCACCATTCGCTTCAACATCCGCGGCGGCCTCGGTGGCAGCTGCACAGGGACACCCCGCGTTTGCGAACGACCCACGAAATCAGCCTGGTGCATCTCCATCGCCTGCTCACTCAGCGGCCTCTACTGCAGTCGCTTCAACTGCTGCTGTTCAGAATACCTCACCCACTCCACCAGGAGCCGGTCCAGCTTCGCCCCCGCCTCTTCCAGAGGGCTGGATTGCGCACCTTGACGGTAAATCTGGACAATACTATTATATTCACTTGCCGACACAATCTACGCAATGGGAGTTCCCAAAGGGACCAACGCCTCTGAATATGAATGAGCCTATGTCGCCGACAGGAACAATTGTCAGCCCAACTCAATCAAATTTCAAACAGCCATTAGCATCCCCAGGATTTCCCGTGCCACAGACGGCAACGTTTCGCCCAGACACATACATGAGCATGGCCAGTATCGCCACACCAACGGCAGCCGGATTTACTGGGCCACCGCCTACAGCAGGCGTGGAGACCTACAAGGTTGCACCAACAAACGGGGTATACTTTGGCCCATACCTACGCTACACGAACATGGACATCGAGCGCGGTATTTGGCTGGGCTCAATATTGCTTGTGACGGATGCACCTCAGCCGCCTACCATCCACATACATCAAAGCGTGGACTTGTCTCCAAACCCGCGTCAGCTGAAGCCCAATCCAATCTACAGTCATCAAAGGTGGATGTTCTACAGATATGACGTCGACCTCAAGATGGATGACCAAAGCACAAAGTGGACGTACGCAGTGACCTCACATCTTGGATGTACAAGATATGAGTTCGTCATTGCTGGTCGGTACGAAACGAGCTGGAGATTCATTGCGCATTCTGGCAACGACTTTGCGCTCAACGTCAATGCCAATGAGCGAAACAGACTTGGTGGTGTTGGCTACATGTGGAAGGATATTCTGCAGAAGCATATTGAGTGCAATGGTTTCCACGTTCAGCTTGGTCTGGGCGATCAGATCTATGCTGATCGCATGTGGAAAGAGTTGCCAGTTCTGCGGCAATGGACTGCAATGAGCGGGAAGGACAATCGTAAGAACGCAGCCTGGACGCCTCAGCATGAGGACGAGATCATGCACGCTTTCTTCCACTACTACACAAGCCACTTCGATCAGCCGCATATTCGAGAAGCATTTGCACAAATCCCTAACGTCTTGTCATTGGATGATCATGACATGTAAGTTTGACTGGACTGCTTCTTGTATCAGTGCCTGTACTAAAAGATATTGACAGCTTTGATGGGTTTGGCTCGTACCCTGAATACATGCAATTCTCGAACATGTTCAAGAACATTGGACGCATTGGCATTGAAATGTACTTGCTCTTCCAACATCACACGACTCTTGACATTCTACGTAACGTTAATAACGACCTTGACCTGTTCACCATTACCGGCACTGGCTGGCATTTCATCAAGTACCTAGGACCTTCAGTTGTGGTGGTTGGACCTGACACCAGATCTGAACGAAATCCGCATCAGGTCATGGCTGGGCCTACGTACCAGGGACTCTTCCCGAAGATCGCGGTGCTCCCCCCTAGTGTACAGCACTGTATCTTGATGATACCCGTACCTCTGATTTATCCAAGAATGGACTCGATGGAACATCTTGCAAGCACTGTGGCGACCGGTAAGAAGGCTGCGACGGGTGCTTTCAATATGCTTGGAAAGGTTACGAGCTCTGTAGCGGGTGTCGTTGGCGCGAAAGAAGTCGTCGGTGAAGGCTTTGCATCGGTCAAGAAAGCTGTGGGCAAGTCTGGTCTTATGAGCAGTGTCATCAATCCCTTCGGCGAGATTGGACCCATTGATGAAATGCGAGATCAGTGGACGCACGAGTCCAAGGTTAGTACTTCAAGAGCAAGTCCCTCTGATTGTTACTTACTGACAGCTGAAACAGGATCTTGAACGCACTTACCTCATCCGCACACTTCAGGGCATCGCACACAATAAGTCTTTGCGCATAACATTCTTCTCAGGTCAAGTCAACGCCTGTGGTGCTGGGCTGGTTCACGACCCCTCTAAGCCGCAAGACCACAAGACCATGTATCAGATCATCTCATCTGCCGTGGTGAATGCCCCACCATCGAACTATATGCTTAAGCTCTTGCACTCGAATAAACCGCTCTATGTGCCTGCCAATGGACACAGGAGTACGCACACGCCATCTGATACCAAGGAAGACATGATGGAAATATTCGGCCAGGATGTCAATGGACAACAACGGGAGCTGAAGCGATTGATGGGGCGGAGAAACTATGTTGCTTGCGTGGCCTTCGACCCTGAGGTCGTTAATCAAGGCTTTGGGTCTGCACCAGGCGCACAAGGTCAGGGCAAGCTCAGCTTGGCAATTGACTTTATGGTTCAAGGCGATGGTGGGTATGGCGGTGCGGTCAAGTATGGGCCTGTGATCATTCCGAGTCTTGAATTCGGCCGATGATGGACACTATTGATTGCAAAGAGTATGGCATTCTCTTCTCATGCGAATATTAGCGAGCGGAAGGCGTTTAGCCAGAAGGATGCTTTAGTGATAGAGTTTGACGTCGTTCATAATATATCGATTTCTATGGTGCATTGCATGTATGTGAGATAGGTCATGACTCGACTTATTCCCATTAATATCGTGCACACTAAAATCGGCCTCTCGCGAGGAGAAACCTCCTGTGAGGAGGAACCTCCGGTACTCTAGCTTCATAATTTTGACAACCTCAAAATTCAAACGAGAACGTTGCCCAACGGATCCTCGCAGGGGATGACACTGATCATCAATCGAGATCAAAATCTCCTGTCAATAGTCTGAAGATGCTAAGTTCCGATGGTCCACAATTCTACGAACGAAGGATGAGGGCAAACGTCCGAGTTTCTTCGTAGTTTGTTCGAAGCTAGCTCATTGCCTTACAGTACAGTAGTAGTCAAGCAGATCGTCTTCAGAGTCTACGCTAAGCAGCATTTTCATTTTGTAACAGAATTAAGGTAGCTTGTGCGCTTTTCGCGAACTTTCCAAATCTCAAGGTCGAAGAGTCTAAACATCAGAGAGCCAGAGGCTTGTCGTCGTCCACATCGGGGCATGATTTCTTCATCAGGCGATAGCGCACGTCGAAGATCCCTATTTCAGCCACATTTTCTTGAATCAAGTCCTGGTCGAAGTTACACCAAGTATCGTGCTACCGCTGTGCCGAAACCCTGTGCCGCCGTCGAATACTACGCTCGATTATTGCTGTCTGTATGTCGAAGTGTTTGATGGTCCATGGGAAGCTTCTTCCGCCCCTATGCCCGTAACAGAGGATGAGCGACTCCCATCTCCAGAGCCTGGCCCGCGTGCTGAAGCTTTCTACGCAAGCCATTGTATGAGCCACATTACTCAATGGAGCCGGGCATTCCCGCGGACCCGCTCCCGCGAAACGGATGAGGCTTGATCGGTTCCTTTAAATTGGATTGGGAGCATCAGCGGATTTGCTTCCGTGCAACATCCTCCCACTTTCAATTCTGTGACTGGCAACGGTCATATTGATCCGCTGTGCCATCTCTTCTCTCTGTGGTTTTTCTTTTCAATTGGATTGGACAAGTAAATGGAGATCAATACTGACTCCGTAGAAACGACAAGACCTGAAGACATGAATGAATTTAACCTTAATTTCCATGTTAGGGTGCAGTAGTGTTGCACCCCTTGAAGTTGCATGCTGCACCAGAATCGGCCCGCCCTACACGCAGTACAGAAACTCCGTACAGGTACATCAGCTAGCCGTAGCGAGTACAGGCTTAGCGATATCAAATTCAGCTGGAAGACCAGGGACTGCGTCAAGCATGCGCGTTGCCGAGCTTATTTGCTGTACACGGTACTCGCAAACGCGTCTGACGACGATGGAAATGCCCTACCCAAAGAACCATTGATCGCACACCGGGGACATCTCCATTCAAACAGCACGCCACGGCCATCTGATGAAGACTCACTTGGTTAATGCACGAATATCCTCAACGTGCGGCAGGGTTTTGGGCCGCACGTGTGAACTGTTGCCCAAAGGTAACTAACGCATCTCCACTTTCCACACCATCCCGCGTCTCTTGCTGTCGACAACACGTTTCAATAGGATACCGTTTGAACTTGTACTTTTTCGTAAATCTAATCTGCTCTCGCTAGTAGCGATAGTCCATGAGAATGCAGCCTGATTGGACTGCAGCGATCATTCACTACTACTCTTTCTGCATCGTGGCTTGCGCAAACAGACGGCTCCGCTTCTTGACAGGCCCTTATTCCAATTACCAGGGCGATGATCCGCCAAAGGAATGAATCCTGAATGTCCCGTGAGCCTGGTGCTTTGGGGCATCTTGCATATATGGTCTTCGATCAGGTTGCTGCATCTTTGAATTTGTCAACTCAGGCTCCACTCCTTTGCCTCTATCACACTTTCCCTTCGTCACAGTCGCTTCATTTCGTTTTGTGTCACCTCGACATTTGTCACAATGTCTATACTCTTCTACCGGAGGCCGAACTATGTGGAACGTCCCGCAGGCCCGTTGAACCAGGAAGACTGCCAGAAGTACGTGGAGAGGACGAAGAACAACAAGAATGCGATCCCTCCGGAGCTGTCCTTTGACAGAATCATCAACAATGAAGCGCTTCCAGTAAGTTGTCACTGCTTCCCGATCATGCACACTTGTTTCAAACCTTTATGCCCTACCGGACAAACCCAACACCTTGTCACGTTTGCTTGATCGACGACAAGCCTTCGGGTATCTCAGCAAAAGCCTCATACATCCATGGAAGCTGACTGAATTATAGCCATGCAGCCTCAACGATTTTATGGACTATCTGATCTACGTAAGTTCTCAGACCACCGTGTTGCCCTTAACTTGATGTGGGCTTTGGTTCAAAACCCTGTCATACTTGCTGGCTTCACCTAAACCCTATCGCCAAGATGCATTGGAACACATTGGATGATCTAACTAGTATGTTCAGGTTGCACATGATGCAGAGACACTTCAGTTCTACCTATGGCTTCAAGACTATACGAAGCGATACAATGCTCTGAGAAAGGAGGAGCAGGCGTTGTCTCCCGAATGGAAGCAAATGGTGGCAATGACCGAGGAGCGCAAGCCAAGGGTGAAAGCCAGCGTTGCATCCTTTGGCGACATTGATGTTGAGAAGGCAAATTCCAACAACGTCCGCCTGTCTGAGCTGGTCCCTGGTGCGAAAGACATCTTTGCAGACCCTCCAACATCGCCTACCATGAGCGACTATGAGTCGTTCATCACGAAGTCGATTCAGTCTCAGAGATCGATTTCAGAGATGACAGATGAAGCCAATGCCCAAGTTGGACTCAAATGGCAAGCCTGTTAGTAACGATCAGACTCCTCTTCATCGGCTATATCATTAACACCTCGCTAGTCACGTGCCAGCCGTTCCGTGCAGAGATTGCCAAAGTCATTGCTCACTACTTTGCTCCCAATGCTCCACGTGAGCTGAACATCTCCCATCGAGACAAAGCGGCAGTACTGCATGCGCTCCAGCACACTACCCATCCAAGTGCATTCCAAATCATCAATACAATGGTTGAAGCGACATTACGAGGTCAACTACATCCAAACTTTATCCGATGGAGCATCTGCAACGGCAACAAGCCCAAGGTGTTCTTCGTTAGGGTGATGGGCGTTACCCACATTGCTCTGGGTCTCATCATCGCTCTCCTAATGACATTAAGCTCCATTCCTCGCTGGTATCGTATACTCTCGGCACCAGTCACGCTCCTCGGCGCGGTCACGATGATTGCGGCATACAAGGGCTTGTGTGTTATTCTTCATGCAAGCGGCAAAGTACGTAATGTTCGACCATGGGAAGATGTGGACAGCGTTTTCACAGACAACACACGCAAGCTGGACGACGAGGAAGCCACCCTTGCTCTCTCCGATGCACAGTCTATTGCCGCCAAGTCCATTGGCAGCAAGAAATCTGCTCAAAGCTCACCAACCCTGAAGCGTCCAAAGAGCTTTGAGACTTTCGGCACTTCGAACACATATACCGACGAGCCTTGGGTTAAGGAATACGAGAAGCGCCCGTTGATGGAAAGAATTCACGAGAAGAGCGTATGGGTACAAGATGATGCCTTGCGCTTGGTCCAGGACAAGATTATTCGACAAAGTCAGATTCTGGGTTCAGTTTTCACATTAGTGATCACCGCTGCCTTTGTTGCTTTACCGGCAGGTAATTTCTACTAGGCAAAGTTCATTCAGCTTTTCTTCGTACTGTTCTTTTGTACATGGCGTTACTTGTAATTTGCTTCCATGATACCAGATGTCGTTGTAAGACAACATGTTCCAATTTAGGGTGGAATGTCGTCTCGGGATAATTTTATCCACCAAGCAGCCTTGCTGCTCAGCTTTTTCTACTGTAATCGAGTAACATAATTGGCAAATGATAACGATCAAATTGTGAATCTGAGACCTTCTCCAGAAAGTGACTCTGAAATCCTGCCAGCCTTTTCTAATGCCGCCTCACCGGCAGTGCTATGTAGTCTTGTGGGGCTTGTCTTTAATGAACCGAGCTCGACCTAATAATGGAATAGAAACGCACGGGCCACGAACAGATGAGGCTCATCCCGTGCCAAACAACCACCCTTTGGATGCCTTCGATAATTGAATCTATACCCAACACTTGTCAATGGCATGCTCTTCTTGAACAATGAAGACTTATACATGCAGATAGTCTCCAACAGCGTGATGTCGCTTCAGACTTCCTCACTCCGAACAGCACGGAGGCTCATAAATTTGTCCTTGGCCAAGTGCGTGAACGAGGCACAGCTCGAGGCCCAACGTAATACGAGAATCAAGTGGAACCACATCTCCCGAGCATCTTGAAGCTCAAAACTGGGACAACTGGCAAGGCAGATTGGTTGACACCGTGCATCATGCAGACTGTGTCGAACTAGATAAATCCAGTGACCGGTTAGTGGCTATCCACGTCAGACGGGCGTAGTGGACTATGGTTTCAACTCAGCCTAATGGCGAAGCGACGATATGCTCTTTTGATCTTGATCCTGGCCTCAAGTTACTGATAATACAGGCCGGTAGAGGTTGTTAACAGATCTGCTATAAGTTTGTCCTTTGACGTCTTGCCTTCACGCTCTCTTATTCTATGCGACAAGCATCAGCTTCATACTTGACTGCATGAGCTTCTTGACTTTGCTTTCATAATTTATCAAGGATTTGCCATGTCATCTCCACCGCCTTACTCGTCTCAACCTGTCGAAGCGACCAACAACGTCGTTGATGATGGCCTGCATTCAGCGCCGCACGTTGTATTGAATGGCCCAGTTCCTGTCAGAACTCCATCCACCATTTCGACAGCGTCAAGCGAGGCCACATTACCAGGATATGCCAGTTCCACTGTGTCCGAGGTGAAGAGGACAGGATCACTAAGGAAAGCCGAATACCGGACCTCAACTGCTTCGTCTCTAGCCAGCAGTGAGGCCGCTAAACGTCTCCGTGAGGCCGAGGAAGAAGTACGAAGATTGAGAGAGCTCAACCAAAGGCTCAGAACAGAAGGGGCCGCCTCATCTGGCCTCAGTCCAACTCGGATTAAGCAGCTACGAGAGGATGCTCGAGCGTCCAGTGCAGATGGACCAGGGCGTAGAGCAACCTCCGGCTTATTCAAGCAGGTGTGCTCCACTGATTTGCTATTTCTCATTGACACGACTGCTTCTATGTCAGGACATATCAATGCAGCCAAAGAGCAAGTTAAGAGCATCATCAACGACATCAAATTCGCATTCCTCGGCGAGGCTGAAGTTCGCATAGCTGTGGTCGGCTATAAGGACCATCAGGACAATCCAAACATTGAGAGCCTTGACTTCACAACGGATCCAAATGTAGTACGATCGTTCATTGATGGACTTCGTGCCACTGGTGGAGGGGATACGCCAGAGGATATGCTTGGAGGCATCCAGAAAGCACTTAATTCCACTTGGAAGAATCAGACCAGGTGCATTATTCATATTGCTGATGCTCCACCACACGGTCGAGTGAACCATGACCTGGTAAGTGAAAGCTTATGCTCGCAATGCAAGCGTAAACTAACGAGCTTGACAGGGAGACGGAGCAGATCGTTATGCGACACCCGGTACCGAACCACATATGCTCCATTACCAACCATTGGTAACTCAGATGGTTGGCTTGAATATCAACTACGCTCTTCTCCGAATCAACAACTTCACCGATAAGACGGCGCTCAATTTCCTCAAAGTCTATCTCGCCGCTGGATCAGATTGCGTGCTCCACTCTTCCAATAAATATTATAAAGAGGCTTGTGACCTCATTGCTGGGGCGTCTACGAGTTATCTCTCCAGCAACAGTAGCTTCCGAAGTTCCAAGGCCAAGTTGCAGTTTGAAGAATCCGAGTTGGGGACTTCGTATGAAAAGCTTCGCCACATGGTCGTTCGCAATGTCACGACATCTTCATCACGTACTGCCGTGAGATTGTCAGCAGGCTCCGGTTCTGGTCCACGAAAGGCCAAATATGAGTCGAAGCTCATGAGCACTGGCATGGGTGCTATCCAGGAAGATGAGGATGATCAGCCTCCAGAAGTCAAGTTGGAAGTTGTAAGAATATCGGTTAAGAAGTTATATGCTGAGTCTAACGCAACGCGCAGGTACCGCCACAGTGGGAGAGGACTGGCTGGCTCAACGAGACGCTCATACTGGAAGGGTTTTCTCCTGATGTTGGCGTTCACGGTGCAAGCACGCTCAATGACATGATGGAAGACGACGAGAACATCAAAATGAGCATCACTGAACTCACAGTCCATAAGCGCTCTACACCATTTGCGCAAGGAGCCATGCGTGTTGCCGCCTATGCTCGCACCAAGAACTCAACCAATCGCTTCGTGGTCAAGTCATTCAAAAAACATGGCAAGAAGCTTGCTCACCTTGCAGAGGATATGCGTTGTCAAGCTCTGTGCAAAGCATTTGCTCTCGAGTTCAGTGCGCTGGTTGGAGAAGAGTCGTCATTGGACTTCATTACCACCACATGCCTTCGTGCCCAGCGTCGTGGCGGCGCACGCGATGAACACTTGTCTCTCGAGCCGCTGATCTCGGGAAGTTACGTGAAATACAGTAATAATACCTCTTGGGTCAACAGGGACAATCCGGATGACCCCATCAACCAGGCAGCGCAGGCATTCTCGCACTTCACCTTCGAGCGCTCCCAAGGCCGTTTCCTGGTCAATGACATTCAGGGCGTTGGGCGTCTGCTCACAGATCCCGCCATCCACACACGCGATGAGGACCGCTTCAAGCTCTCCGATACTAATCTCGGTCGCGAAGGATTCAAATTCTTCTTCTCCTCGCACGAATGCAACGAAATTTGCCGAAAATTGAAGTTGCAGAGTGACAGGGCGATGTTAGTAGCCGGTATCTACGCGTTTCGCGATGACTGGCCGAGCATGGACAATGTGGTGTGCTGTTCGAACAAGCTGTGCGGCAAGATTCTACAACTGGCGAGTTCAAAGACCAGCCACGAGTACGAAGGGCACCATTGGTGCGCAACATGTTTCCCACAGCTGAAGAGCACGAACATGGACTTGCTTTGTTTGGCATCGGGCCCGCAGCATGAGTTCAAGGTGTCGCGATTCTTCTACGAAAGCCAGGGGCGACAGCCTCCTAGGTTGTGTGCTGCGCACAGAAGGGATGACAATACTTTGTTCAAGCCAGAGTTCAATGCTTCGACAGCAGTCATCACGAATGCGTATCGCACTATGCCTGGTGCATTCACTGATGGCGTAGAAGAAGATGCGATCAAGGCTATCATTGAAAGTCCTTCCTCCACCGAGAGTGGTGCTGAGGCTGTTGCGACTCCACCCGAGAGCCCACGCGAGACAGCCATTGAAGTTACAGACAAGATTCCGACGCCTTCTCCAGACATGACGGCGGTGCCTTACTCAACAGGTGTTTTTACTCCGACGAACCCTCACACACGCTGGGAACGACCAGAGCGCTTCAATTGGCCGTCTGTAGCCGAAAGCTCTCCCGAGAACACCGTGACAGTCTCGCTGGTTGCTGCCACCCTGCCGTACACGCCGTACTCGGCTACAACTGTGGCGAAGACGAAGAAGCGAAATGAGCAAAACCCTGCTGCTGCTTCGAGGTTGTCTCTTGCTGGCAATGGAGGGTTCTGGTCGAAGTTGAAGAAGAGGTCGTTGTCATTTAAGCCTTCGGTTGCGAGGCTTGGGAAGAAGGAGTAAGGGATGACGTATTGTCTACTTTGTCTTTGAAGGCATATGGACATGAACCTGTTCGTGCCTCAACACACTCCTTTTCCCAATCGATATGTTCACGAAAGCCACCAGAACCTATTTGGCCTGAATTGTGCTGCAAAATCTTGTCGTTGCTTACGAAGTCTCCTGTCTACCAAGATGTATCATATCGTAACTCATATCCCAAACGCCTGCAATGCTCGCTCTTCCCGTGCTTTGATTGGTACGGGTATGTTCTTTCCACTGCCTGACGAATCTCTACTGTCGCTCTAGAATCTCTCCTTCATCCTCGCGCTCACTGTTCTTAGATTGTTGTAAACCTTCCCAGGCGGTGCGCCCAATATCAGACTAACAACCGCCTCCCTCGCCACATTGATCTCCTTGAAGCCACCCAGAATGTGTATTTTCTGCTCTGCAACGACAATCCTCGTCCGCGTGGCATTCTCAATTGCAAACTTGGTCTTGCCTTCATGTCCGCACACTCTACCGATTGCACGTGAGATGTGATCACCCTGAAGCGTCTGCTTGACGTCCTTCAACTCAAAGGATGTGATGTACAATGAGTCGAGGCGGAGCATGGCTATGGCGTCTTGCAGGTCGAAGCCCAAGCAGAAGGCGCGGATGAAGTCTTCGCCGCGCTGCAGGGCCTCGGGGTCGACGGTGTGTTTCGAGGAGCGGAGCTCGACAGCCTTTTTGGCGACGTTCATGCGCACCTGGAGTTTGAGATGTTCAACGAGGGCTGTGTATATATTCAAAGTCAGAAATTTTGCACCCCCTGGGTTATAAGCATCATTGCGCCAACGTACGTGTGTAGATTTGTATCCAGTTGTTCTTGAGCGGGCTGAATCTGTGCGGTGGCACCGCAATCTTCCTCGTCTCCACCTTGGAGATGCCAGCTGCTGTGTCTTTGGCGGGTGCAAACTTCGGTCTCCCTTCCTCGTCTATTTGCATCGTGGTATCTGCTTCGTTTGCCGCTGCTTGTACTGGTAGCGATGCCGACTCTGGCGCGCTCGCAGTGGGATCGAGCAGTACGCCGGCGTCCTCCTCGATAGGTGCTTCCGCCATGGCGACCTCTTCGTTCTCGGTAAGCGCCTCTGGCGCACGCTGGAGTGCTGTGGGAGCGGGCATGGCTGCGTCGTTGTTGTCGCTGATCGTTTCCGCCGCCATCTCCAAACTTTTTTGCAAACCATCAAATGCCCCACGATTTTTAAAGTGGGTCTCAGCCTTATTAGGGTTAGGGTTAGCTTTGGTCGCTAATACCCTGCCAGTTTTAAGAGAGTGACAAGCAAGACACCGCACGATCATGCAATACCAAACATGAACGAATCTGCACGCAACACTGATGATGTACGGTGGATGAGTTAGAAGCAGTGGTGAAGATGGGAAGAGAAGCATATTTGATGCGGCTGGCGCTGGTAGGACTACTCTTTGCACTCTTTGGAAGTGTTTGCGACAGACGCTGAGTGTAGGGATAGGGACGTTCAGCTCTCGAACCACCAGAGGACTCCGAGACATTCACCGCTGCGAGAGCTGGTGACTACAGGTCTGCTCTTCATGCTCCAGGAGACATTGAAGGGTCAACATCAACCAACAATCAAAGTTCATCACCACCACGCGACACCCAGCTCTATGATGCACGTGGACACCCATTCAATCCATGGGCACGCAGTCGCAGCCGGAAGCTACGCGAGGCTCAGAATGATATCCTATCTGTAATTGGTGTCACCGAGCGCAAAATCCCTGTCGAAGAGACCTTTGGCCCTGACGGCGTGCATTACAAGCTCACGAGCCATGAGATCGACCCTGACGAGAACGAAGCTGGAGAGTTCATTGGAAATGCCGCGGATCTTGACTACCAGTTCATCAGCTGGTGGATTCATGCCTTGACTAATCGACTACTTGTCTTTTTCCCCAAGGATGGAATCCCCTTCCCTGAAATTCTGAAACTGCAATGGAGAGCTCTGGGCTGGCGGGACTTCACGTCCGCAGGTCTGTCGCCGTTCATGCTGGGCCACATCGTCAGCCCGGAATTGTGGACAACCAACGTGCTATACTTTGTTGATCGAGCCATCATTTCTAGTATATCCTCAAGAAGATGGCGGAATACCTATGACAGCATGCGTCCATTTGTCGCTGGCGGGTAAGATACATTGTTGATGCCCGAAAAGACCCTCAAGCTAATATCAACGCAGCATTGAGGTGGCACTTAATATATTTGTGCTCCCATTCCGACTGCACTCGATGCTACAGCTACTTGGTTTCCAGCCTTCTAGTACGTGGTTTGGGCTTCCACACCCGCAGTCTTGGGTCCCCTTGTGTGGAACGTCGCCATTGCGATTTGACGGGAACGCGTTACCTATTCTCTGGTTCTTCCTCTTTAGACCGCTGTCATCACTGGTCCATCAGTACATGTTCATGTCCCTGCGACCCGCGATCATGGGACCCTTAGACGAGGGCCATCGACGACGATCTAGCAGCTCACGTTATGCAGCGTCCGTGAATGCAGCACCATTGCTTGATTTGCCTACAGACCCAACAGTCTTGACTAGCGCATTCCAGTTCATTTTTGGGTTCTTACGATGGAGTCCTCCCACCTTCCCAACCCATAAGCGTGAGCGCCTTTTCCACCCAGGTCTTCGCCGCCGAGAAACGTGGCCACCAAATCATCACCATCATCAACATCACAGCATTGATGCAAACGTTACCCAAGCTGGAGACATCGAAGAGCCGGCCCCAGAAGTCGCTATCGAAGCAAATGCGCCCAACGCAGGCAGTACAACGCCACAATCTCGCCCACCCCCACTAACGCGCATCGACACAGTCGCTACCCTCGATGGCTTCCCCACCAACGACAACCCATCAGACGCAACAATTCGCGTAGCTTCCATAAACCCTGCCACCGGGGAAGTGGATCTCGAAATCGGCCTTCCCGACGACGCCTTCGCAGAGTTCACAGAGGACATGTTTGACGGCACCTCATGGGAGAGCCTTGAGGTTTCTGAGATCCTGCCAATGTCCGAAGCCGAACACGCGCGGCTTTCCCGTAGAGCTCGTCATCAAAATAGAGACGCAGAGCTATATGTCAAGCCGCACCATGTCTCGCGGCTGGCGCTGGAGCCAACCGAGTTCCTGGCCAGCTTAGCTAATGGCTGGGTGAGCGGCTGGGTTTTGATGCCTGTGCGAGTGTGGGTGTTGAGAGGGCTAGTTAGATGCGTGCTGAGATCGCCAGAGGCATTTGGTGTCGATGCTGGAAGGGCTGCTGTGCTACCCAGTCTGCTGGGTGGTAGTGCTGCTGGTGTTCTTGGGTTTCGACAGAACTGGTGGGCAGGAGAAGGGGTGAAGCATATTGTTTTTGCGTCGCTGCTCGATGTGAGCGTGGGGTTGTGTTACTGGCTCGCTGAGTACGCGGTTGTGAGATATGTGGGCGTGGGTTGCTTCGGCTGGGGAAAGTTTTGAGGGCTTCTCGCTTGGTGGCTCTGTGCCTTGAAGACAGGCGAGGAGTTTCACCTGTGTATAGTATAGATAGTGATACCCACCCAATGCATTGAATGTGTTCATATGAAGGCAGTAAATGTACTGCGTTTTTGTTGATTGGAGATTGCTGTGTCGAGCTATAGCTTGTTTCCAATGCCGCACAATATACATAAGGCAGGAGAACCTCACTTCCATCCTGCCTGGGGATGATGTTCTCGAGAAACAATGCCCATTCCAAAACAAAGCAAAAGAATCCCGCGCCGATAACCAGTGTGCCTTGTGATCCACATCTTGCTAGCAGATCCTGGTCTCTACAGCATCTTCCCTCTCTTCAGGTTGAATGCCCGTTGGTCCTTCAGCCATCTCCTGTAATCCCTCACACTGCCAATCTTCTCGCCATAGTAATCAGGCACCGGGTTCTGCATAGACGAGCTCGTAGGATCGACGCGGAACTTCTTGATGCGTTCATAGAACTCTTTCTCTTTCTACGCACAATTGATCTCGTTAGTATTCGAACAGACGAAACGGCAAGTGGTAAAAATCCAAACGACTCACCCTCGCAATCTGCGCCCTTATGGCCCTGTACCTCAGGTTGAATGCCGCATTGCCAAACGCCGGTCCCGCCAGCCATCCGAGCAACGCACTCCCGATAAAGGCACCACCAATCACAAACGTAGGGTCGATACCGAACTGCATGACGTCGAAGTCAGAGGTCGAGAGCACGGTGATGCCGATTGCGGCTCCCGCACCAGCGCAGAGGATCGACGCAACGAGCGAGATGCGCCGACGCTGCTTGCGGAGAGCAAGGAACCGGTTCCAGGTTAGTGATTCGGTGGTGGTGTTTGGCGAGGCTGAGGGAGGGGATGCGACGGCGGAGACGCTGCGGCGTTGTGAGAGGGCCTGGCGGGGCCGTTGGCAGAGGTCTCTTATTGATGAGCAGTGCGGTTGCGCGGCTCGCTGGGGCTGTTGCGAGAGGACAAATTGGCGGCTGCATGTCGCTGCTCGGGTGGCAGTGGTGCTGAACGCTGGAGCGGTGCTGGGGCGGGCGAGACAGGTTATCCGTGGTGCTGCGGCGCGTGGCAGCGCTCTCATCGGCAGGATGATTTGATGCATCGTGTGCGTGGAGAGTGGAGTGGAGATTGTGCTGGTGATGAGCGTGTTGCCGGTGACGTTGGCGTAACTCCTACGATTGCGAGGTGTGGAGAAGCTCGGGCTTCACTGAAAGGGCATGGCTTGGCATAAAGAACGAGATGTATGTAAGTCAAACGCGTGGACATTTATCGTGTCTGCAGTTTGATAGGGCTACTACAGTACTGCTTGCAAAGGCGTTGCATATGTTTTGTATTACAACTACAATAATGCTCCATAATTCTACTTGGTTGGAGATCACTTCTCCTCTAAGCAACGCCTGATTGTCAAGAGCACCTTCGTTTCTCGTACATCTCCATCGTCAGGTCGCCAAAGAGCGAAGCAAGGCACCAGCATTGCTACCCTGAGTCTACTGAGCGTCTGAGCAGATAGCGCCTGCATGGTATAGATGGACACCTCTTGGTAAGTCTCAACATCCTCGGAACTTCTTACGAAAGCCTCGAAATCCTCCACCTTGTCAAATGCCATGTACGAGAAGACGACCTTTGAGCTTGCCGAGACCTGAATGATGCAATCATGGACTAGATGGCTAGCTTCATTCCGATATCTTCTGTATGTGATGCCCTGGCTACTTGCAGCAATGCCCATGCTACACCATTCACTCATCGCTTCTCTGGGCAATTCCTGCACTTCCGCTGCAAAGACTGGAACAGTAGCCACGCCATACGTCTGGATCTTGGTCCAATCCGGCAGTGGAGGTCTCGTATCTGTCTCT
>Ga0115847_100123_pt1 | contig 17992 bp, 15 predicted proteins | sample InSIn5SAF170_FD_83861 | JGI IMG/M metagenome (GOLD analysis project Ga0115847, IMG submission 83861)
AGTCCCGTTTGTCCCTTTCCATAGCCGATATGAGCGAGATTCAGTTACGCGGTGAGATTGCATATTCTTTTGTGTTGAGATTGTATGCTGTCAGAGAACTTGATATTGCTCTATCCAGCACGTTTCAAGGGGGGTGCTTGTACATTCTGTAAGGGCAACGATCTTCGTGTCCAAAAATTTCGTTGCACTTCGCGTTGTTCTTGATCGTCGGATTTCGAGTGTTCTGGACTTCTAAAACATGGCAATCTTTACATGCTGATCCCTCATGTTTGTCGTGTGAAACAGCTGGTCGCCAACGCCGGATGATCAGTGATTTGCACAACACCACCAAAAATAAACTTCTGGCAATAGAATTTGTGGTGATTCATGATCAGGCCATCTTCTCTGTTCCGAGAATACTGTTGCACGTCGAAGTTCCGTTCATTGTCCATTTTCAGAAATAACAACTGAGAGCTCATGTCGGAGAAAGCCTTGCTCAGCAAGCCTTCGTAGTAGGCATGCGACCATCGTATGTTGTCTCACTTATGGTGTGTGATTCCAAATTGCATGGCAGTCCTGGGAACCATGAGGAAGTATGCACTGAGTATTCCGCTTGTTGCTGTAAGTCGCTTTAGCTTGATTGACCTTGTGCGCAAAGTTTCGAAGATCTTGTGTGTTGGCTTGACAAGATAGCATATCAAAAGAAGCAATATTCGACTATTTTGGGACTAGCAGAGCATCATAGTTGACAGTTCCGAAGTGTTCTGCAGACTAAGCAGTTGCTTGTGCTCTTCTCCTCGCGGCATACAGCCAAGATCCTCGTTAGATGCGAAGCCTTGATGTATACTATGTTATTCTTGGTATTCAATAGCAGAAAACATATGGTAAGATGAGAGATAATTGAATGTGTCCTCGATCGTGATGGTTTCATTAAATGTATCAACAATGTCCTGCATTGAGTCAAAGAGTGCCAATAAAAGTACTCGTTAACTTACTGAATATTCCTAGGGTGGTTGATGAGGGTGGTAGGATTCAGGTCATCGGGCATCCAACATTTGCATTCGTTCCAGCAGACTGCATGAGGTAGCGATATTCCCAATATACTGACTTTGAAGAACGAGCTTGACTCGAATGCCGTCAGATCTCAAGACATTATGGACTTTTGCTGCACTTCGCACTCAAATGATCTGCGAAGGAGGAGCGTTCCAGATTCCATAAGATGCATGAAAGACTAAACGCCTTGGCTGATTGCCTTCGCTTCGCTCTACCAATTTGGGCTGATGCACGGGGAACGACCACGTTTTTCTTATGATCTCATACCGTTCTCAGCCAGCGACGGTCTCATTCAACAGAAAACCATGAAACCCCGTTCAGGCCATTCGGAGATACCAAGACTTTGTTGACTGTCTACATTTCGTGATCGCCACGTTGACGGGAGGACTAAGTGTGTATGCTCTGCTTGGCCCAGTAATTGGGGTACGGCATGTCCGCTCTGTTCCAATCGCATCGGTTGAGGTCATAAACATCATTGGTACCAAATCTCGATGAGTGGTCGATCTGAGATGACATGCGCATGATGGGTGAACCCAAGTTTGAGCTTTGTTGCACACCGAACACGTTGCAATCGACGATCTGAGTTCTGCTCAGTAGCAAACGCGACAATTTCACTCAGAAAACCGCTCACACTCTTGTGGGAAACCAGTCCTTTACTCCATCTCACGTGGTCTACACCTTCCTGTAGAAATTATACCTCAAGATGTGTACATGTGAAAGATGTTATCAGTGGTGTAACTATGAAAAGGGTTTATTCCCGCAAAAGCTCTGGTCTGATAACACTCAGCAAAATCTATTGTTGCACGCCGACAAAGGATCAGCCAACGTTTCGAGCGCTCTAGACCAGGCGAGCAAGCCGAAGGGGCGCCTGACACAGTCTTGCCAAGGATCGTGAGATTGAGAGGTGCAGATTCCTGCTTTTGGTGTTGCACGTTCGAGTAGCTGCAAATCTGGGAGAAAACCCCTTTTCGCCTAAACACTTTGTGGCTCCAAAGACATGCACCGGCTCGAACTTATTGGATCACACGAATCGGAGCACCGTTTTGTTCCCTATCGTCTTCAGATCTGCAAACGGTTTGGATTGTTCTAGATGAAGCCGTTGAGATCACATTCCGCGCGAGATCTGGGACGTTTGGAATCACATAAAAAGCAACGATGAATCTTGAGATTTTCGGCTCGAAAGCCTTAGAAAGTTTTCGCATTCATTCGAGCGCAGGTGCATGGTCTTCGTACCGAAATGGCTGACCACAATGGCACTTCCGCATGCTTGCTCAGGAGGTAGCTCCGTCGTACTGCATACGGAGAGAGCAAGATATCTCATGTCGACGAGGTAATACTGTATTGTAGGTACTGTAGAACGATGTGCCCGGTCATCAAATGATTCCATCTTGATGGGACGCTGCCGCACACGGGCTCACACCCTATCCATTTTGTCGCATGTCGGATGAGAGATCAACCAGGTCAACAGCAATTCGAGCAATCTAGACCTCCTCTGCTCATCTCGGCAACATGCAGGTAAATTGCCGTCGGCGAATCCCACCACCACCTTCAGCTCTTCCTTCCAACAGACTTCGTGATTTCCTCAAATCATATCATCGTGCGATCTCCGAACCGTTCAAGAGAAGGGAACAAACATGACTTTTGTAGCACGTCGCAAGAAGATCGCCCTTCGTGAGGCTTTTTGCTGGTTGAGCCTCGCTCTCGCGCGGCGCCGACTCCCTTCATGGTGAGACACGAGTGCCAGGAGAAATCTGCGCTCAAAGTCGCGAGAGAGGATTATATGGAGAAACCTGCGCGATGATGTTGGAACTCGTTGAACCGGGGTCTTGTTGCAAGTCGCAGATATGCAATTCGTCATGTATGACATAGAAGGCCGTTGGTTCTACATCATGGCAATTTGCGCTGTGTAACTTTATGAAAACACAACATCTAGACGGCGGGAACCGCTCATTTCCTCGCAAACCCGTGCAATATTGGACCACCCACACTCTCTAACATAAAGGATGTCTAGCAATATTCATCAAGAGGTGTGACAAAATAAGGAAGGTAGCGTCGACTTATTTTACAGCTTCTGGTGTGATGTTGACCATCGTCGCTTTGTCGTCAATTTTAATGTTTACCAGTGGTGTCGCGTAAACACACGACCTCTATCGAGGATGGCGATACCAAAAGTACAGCAAATTCTCAAAATCACAAATCGCTCTTCATCCACGAGATCTGTCAAAATGTAATACTTTCGCACGCACAGAAAGTTTCGTGTCGAAGGATCGACTTGAGAAGAATTGTGTTACCATTTCACAAATCACTTCTAGCTTTGATACGCATGCATAGTGTCAAGTTTTCACTAGAGTGGTGGTGAATGCATATATGAGTATAACTCTCAACATCAAACACATAGGTAAAATGTCTTGTTTAAAAAAGTTATCTTTTCTTTGCTTGTTTATGGCAAAGATCATTCACTTGATCACCTCAGTCAACTGGACTTTGTCGGATGTAATCATCACTTGAAGGCAAAGTAGCTGGTGGTGCAACACTCAGTTCTCAGCACGAATGTTATTTGTTCTTAGCTTCCGTATCCTAGAGCTCTTTGATCAGCTGAGTCTTCAGACTGTGTCGAGACCGCCTCGTAAGGTTCTCAACCTATCAAGAAGACTGACAGATCATCTCTCAACAAAAGCACAAAAGAAGGATCATATGGTGCAGAGCATATGCAAAGTGAACAAAGCTGTGTACAACTCTTTACCTGCCAGCCTTTGGGCTCTGTATCGTCCATGATCGAGCTCCTGTGGTCTGCAAATCGAGCACCGGATGCCGCACCATCACTCCCACGTTCCTTTTGTTCAACAAGAGCATGCAAAGGTCTGCATTGAGAAGGGTGTGATCACTACTCCTCGTTGATTAGCTGCATTGAGTCCCAGTAGTCGACCAACGATTCGTGTAACATTAGCTGGTAGCGTCTGTACAGGTAGAGTAGATGCATGTGATTCCAAATAACTTTTGTCGCCACTTCCTTATTCTGTACACGATTCATGAGCAGGCACTGTGGTATCATTGACATAGCCTTGTTTTCTTAGGCACTGAGATGTGGTAACCTTGTCCGCTTCTACGCAGCAGAATACTCGAAGCACTGGTTGAACTGGTGACTCTGCCTGCATCGTTGAATGTTTTATTCTCTGACTCGGCAGGCGGAGGTCTTGCACCCTCAAGGTCCAGTCTGCGATTTCCGATAGAGCAGTGCATACGGTTTTACCATGGGAGATCAGAATGGTTGGGATCATGATCTCTGGTCAGTTATTGTGGTGAAATACTATCCCGGTCATCGACTGATTTCGATACCATTTTTCAAAACCGCATCATATTACACATGACATCACAGCTGCAACACCTCGCAAGTTACAAAATTACCATAGCCGGGATCATGTCGAGAGAAATTCCAGTTCATTCCCTACATTCACTCAGAAATCAAGCTAAGCGGATGCAGATTGAGTACCTCTTCATCGTCTATGGCTTCCAGTGTCCTCAGACTGCGTGCTATATCCTCTCCAAATCAATGACCGAAACTCCCCAACTTCAAAATCTTAAGCAGTCACAGATACCAATATCAGCTTTGTCTTATGTTCCACGCCATAGACTTACCTACGCACATCTCTCGTTCTCTCCTCTCCCTAGATTGAAGTATCACTGACTTCTCTCCTCTTTATATGAGAAACTACAAAGTATATCAATCCATCCCATCGCAGAAACTCTTGCAAAGCATGAACGCAGCAGGTGCGTTGATAAGGGAAAAAGAACAAAAAAACAAAGTCCATCTCCCAGCTCTTCACTGGACAAGATGAGAAGGAGCCTTCATCATGCTACTTTCAACAGATTGGATGATGAAAAGCACGAGTCCGGAAATGTGTCACAAAAGATTCCAGCTCGAGTCATCCCAAAAATTATCTGCCATGTCAAGTACCGCAAGGGATGAAGGGCAAGCACCACAATGATCTTCTCAGATATGATTACATCGTGCTGGATAGAGCAATATCAAGTTCTCTGACAGCATACAATCTCAACACAAAAGAATATGCAATCTCACCGCGTAACTGAATCTCGCTCATATCGGCTATGGAAAGGGACAAACGGGACTAGACGGATAATTGAGAAGCGTGTACTCCTGCGAGCATAGCAATAAGAAGGAGCAAAGGAAACAAGTCGAACTGGATATTGGACATTCAAACGCTTGAGCAACACGTACATAATAGCTTAAACATTTTCCATACCTCCCATTCCTAATCAAAGTATCAAGTACGACGAAATCAAGCAATATTGTATGTATCCATTTCTGTTAGACACCATAGACACCTACAACGCCTTGCTCATGTCATTTCCGTCAAATGACAAAAGCAAACCCCACTTGCCTGACTTGGAACTCTGAAATAAAATCTTATAGTACAGTTTTCCCCTCTCATCTACAGATTCGGTCTTTGGTATTTACAGTGATTATAATGTTGAGCTTACGCTGCCCATGCCACGACTTCAAGAGCACACATGACAAGCACGAGAGTCGATGGAAGGATCCTATAGGTGATATTAGTATAATGGAAGAGAAAAAAATGGCAGCGATAGGATGGACTTACCAGATAACATAACTCTGGAACAGCAGTTTACTCATAACTCCCTCATACACGCCGTTGATCTGACAAATTTGTGCCAACTGCAAAGCACTTGGTGCACCCACAAGCAAGAAGCATACAATGACAAAGATAGGATCGTCCAAGATCGAGACTGGGACGTATTTAGCGGCCAGTGCAAGAATGGGTGCCATGATGATCGTTGGAATCAACATTCGAGAGATCAAGGAGGCAATGAGCAATTTTGTACCGATCTTGTTTTCTTCCGAATTCTCGTCGAGTGATTCTTGTGGGAGAGTGTTGCGCGCCAGATTAGCTCCGAGGACGACCAGGATGAGAGGAACGGCAACGCCACCAGATTGTGTAACGGCGCGAGTCACCGAGTTGGAAATGAAAGTTCCATCCTCAAAGAAGAGGCGTTGAAGCTTAGGGATTGATGCCACAATCACAGCGATAAGCATTGCCCAAAGAGGCGGGTTCATAAATTCCCAAAGTCCGTTGAAGAATCGTGCAAGGACAAGGTAAACCTTAGTCAGAACACGTTGGACAGATGGAGGAAGTGCATGGAATGACTTTTGGCTGATAGTCTTGACCTTGCGCGAAATGTAATCTTTGCCGTGCTTGATCTTGCGGCTTGTTCTTGGGATGACACCACGAATGCCGGTAGGAAATTCGGCTTCAAAGACTTGTGAGTTGCTTCTGATACGTGGAAAGGACGTGATATCGTCATGGTCATGATGAGCGTTAGGGAAGATGTTGCCGTTTGTAGGGGTTGCTCCTGTCAACGTCTTCTTTGCAACATCTGGCGCGCTATCGTCTGAATCATAGGCACCATCATGTGTGGCATGTGTCACGGGAGTACGTCCTCCAGATTCGAACGATACAGTGGAAGCTTCCTGATCATGCTCAGAAGATGATCCAGAGTCGTTGCCATCCAAGCCTGGTATCAGATCTGGCTCATCCCGATACCGTCCTTCCTCAAGATCATCGGTTGGTTCTTCATAACTTGAAGGTGGTGCCAACAAAACATGGTAACCCCAACTCCATCGCACCAATTGTCCGAGTTGCTGGAAGATCAAGAGATATAGGATGCCGCGAGCTGCAACCTCGTCGTCGTTGTCACCTGGAATCTTGTCCCAATGTAATCCCTTCAATGTTTGTGATAGAGAAATGACGAGCGAGATGGGTAACGAGTTGGAATTTCCAAAGACCTGGTGCAATCAGTATGTCAATCATAAACTCAGCTCAAGGACATACACCCATAGCAGTAATGAAGTTTCCAGGTCTCTTCCCAAATCCAAAGGCCTTAGCCACAACTCTTGACACTACATAAGAAACAAAGGTCTGGATGACAAAGATGACGGGAATGACTGCGAGTTCGACGAGTTTATCGGCGCTGAGTTGCGATGCCAACTTCGTAAAGACTGCCACTCGTTAGATTACTTTTACGCAAGTGTCCGCGAGATAGACTCACTCAGGCATGGTGTGAAGAGAGCGACGTTCAAATTGGCGACAAACTTCTGGTTTTCCGCATTGAACATGCCCTGTCTCGCGACGATGTATCCAGGCAAACTGACACAGACGACCTCCAGTACCGCTTCGAATACCAGCAAGATCAGATGCCCCAGCTGCGGATGCCCAGGTTCGTCGACCAAGGTGCCTGCGAAGGACGCGATGTTTGCTCGTGCAGAGATGACTGGCCCATAACTATTTCCCGCCGCCGCAGCATTCAGGCGATAAGACGTAGGGGAGGTGAAGAGACCCATTGCCAGGGTTGAAATGTAGGATCGGCGTCCTTATAGTCGTCAGACGTGTTGCAAAGTCTGTTATCGGTTGTGTGATGGAGGAAGACAGACCTTCCTTTGTCGAGGTTTAGGATTGGAGGTTGAGGACGAAACGTGCCTGTTGTCAGTGTGGGTCGCGATGATGTTGCTGGGCTTGGGCTGACTTGTGGCTGGCGCGAGCGCAGGGTTCAGCGTATGGTCCTTGGAATTTCGTTAGTATAACCTGACGGAACAAATCCTTTTGCCTTGGCTTAAAAACAAGGCATGCTCGTTTCAATTGCGTTGAATTCAATCGATATCGTTATTTGACCATATCCATTGTCGGAAAGTCTATTGCTCATTGCGTCGTGAGAATGCGAGAAGAGGGTTGTGTTCCAATCTAACAAAGACGGCAGCAAGAAGTTGGGGAAACCTGAGGATCAACTGCAGGTTTCCGGGCTGTGGAACTTTGATTTGCTGGTGTTTTCAGCCTGTTCGAATGCAATTCGCTGATTCAACATGTTTGGGTGTGATGCACTTTGCCAAGGGACTTTCGACCGATCAGATATGTCCATGAGCATATGGACGTATGTGTGTTTCATATCAAAAATAGTTTGTCGTGCGTGGTTTCTCATTTCTCAGCTCTGCAGTACATGCTAGCATCGTTGGCTACTGTGTTGTGCGTTACTCTCGTCCTTACGCCGTCTTGCAAAGAATCGTCCAAGTCTACTACCATTCACGTCTATCCTTGTTCATACCTCAATAACCTGTCCACCTCTGAGACACAGACAGTTCCTTCTCAATGCTCTCTACTTTCGTATTCATTGTATCAGTGACCCAAATGCGCTCATGAAATTGTGACGGCTTGGTGAAGATAGACAAAGAAGAGATGTCCGGTCGTTAAGCGAATGTTTATTCCTGCATACAGTCACACGATTTCTAGTGACTGTGTCAACCTTTACAGCGTGTAAGGTTGAAGTGATAATGACAGCATCGAAATTCTTGCCCTCATGTAACTGGGTAGTATATAAGTGTGAAGTAGAGAAGCCATTCGCCAACATCGAGTTATGATCTAACCTACGGTCTTCCAAGACCTACAGCTTTCGTAAAGAGCTACGACGAACCAAGTGTCGACAAGTACTCATAAGAATCTTCACGATAACATAGCTCTTTGACAAAAGCTGTCATGGTGGATTGTCATGTTGAACCGGAGATGTTAGCATTTCGCACGATGATCACTGTAGTGTTGCTTGTACACGATCTGCAACGACACTGGTGAAGGATGACAGAGTTAGCAGATCATGACGAGATGTGATAATCATGCAGAAATGATTCTGGGTATCTTATTCTTGCAGAACTCTGTTCACCCATCCTATGATAACCCCTCACTATTTTCTGCACTGGCATTTGCTGCTAGTGACTGCGGTGAAGTGTCTATATGTGTTGTGCATTCAGGATGTACGTCCCGAAGGGGTTCACATACTCTAGCCATGGGATATGGATAATTACGTCGACGCTTCCATGAAGCATTTGCTTTACTACGTCCACTCCTCTATGGAGGATGAAGATATTCAATTACGCCCTGACAGCCATTATATCAGTTAGTTTCGGTGTGATATTGCAGTTCCTGGGACGATTCTCCAGCCAATGAGCGCAAGTGATAGGAGACCCTCTCCAGGCGACGTCATTTCCATGTAACAGCACGATGCAGGATTTCTTGTAATACCCCAATAAGTGATCATACTGCGGTTCCTGTGGGATTTGCAGAGCTTGTATGTTCATTCTATACTTCTTCCATCAGAAACGTCTATCAAATCCCCAATTATACTCTGCTGTACCAAAACTTTGGCCTTAGTTCTGTCACCGATCACTCACTCGATTGGCGATCTCGACGTCAGGCAGCATCGGACCCTGAATCGACAGTTCCGACATTTCGATATCCCATTATCACGCTTCAAGACCCAGTCTCCTCCACAAATCAGAGAGGGAAAGTCGCGCAGTTGCAAGCAAGAATCTCGATAGCATTCTTGTGGTGAACTTCAGTGCAATTAAGTCGGCGATTTGTTACATCTGGCGTGAACAATCGTTCCAACACATAGCAATATTCGCTCCATCAATCAGTCAAAACAAAATACCCCTCCATCAGCGGGCGAAGAATTTCTTTCGCATTCCGCCTCCTCAAACCTCGTGGTCTTAGTCATCCTGTAAGCTGGAGCCCTTTCGTACCTGATCCTTTACCGTGTCTAACAAGAATCCTGGTACCGTGTATCAAATAATTTGTCTGGAATGGTCCAGATTTAGCTGACATAACTGCTTGACAGAAAATCACCTTCGACGACGGTCTCATATTGAAATCTCGAGATCGTCACACATTGATGCAACTATCACGATAAACACTTCTTCCCCCATCATGTCGACATCGCCTGACGGTCCCCTCGTAGGGTCCAGTACTACGATCGACTTTGCGCCTCAGTCTCCTCCTGCTCAACAAACCTCGCCAAACAATCAATCAACTTCTCCTTCCGCCGCTCCTCGACTGCCCTCCCTCCCTACAAGTGCCGAGAATGCTGCATCAATGACTGCTTCGTCGACACCACTAGGTAATTTGCAAAATGCTCGCAGACCTGTCCAGCCGCCAATAGTGGGAAGTCCAAGAGGAAGTGCTCAGTTACCTGCGAGCATGCAAGAACGCATGAAGGCCTTTCATCTGTCACGACAAGGTGCTCCGCCCGTTCGACCTGTTCCAGGGACCACACTGTCGACAGGCTCCACGGCGGATTCGCCTGGTGGATTTGCTGGTCCTGCTGGGTTGAGATTACCACCAAACTTGCGGCCGACAACCACAAACACCGCATCTGCGCCGGTGGTTCCCAAGCTAGGAGGGGGGTTGAGTGCACGACGCGGAATGAAGCTGCCAGGAGGCCTACCAGGTGGACTGCCGGGTTCTCCAGTCAACAATGGAACTCCTGCTCCTAGTGTTAACTCTGACAAACCTGCCGCAACCTCCAAACCTGAATCCATGTTCGACAAGTATGCGGACATTGTCGACTCGAAGAATGGCACACTGAAATTTGCGGGGAAAGCAGTTCTACGAGGTGATGGAATTGACTTTAACAGTGGAAGCACGTTCAATATATCACTGGACGAGGTTGATACACTGGACGAGCTGGGTAAAGGTAACTACGGCACAGTCTATAAAGTACGACATGCAAGACCACGGATACGTCGACCGGGCCTAGGTCTGGCTGGTAATAGGGCCAGTAGTTCAATAAGTCTAGACCAGGATCAAGAAGTGGTCGAATCTTCGCCAAAATCGGGGAAAACCACCGGAATGATTATGGCAATGAAGGAGATTAGACTTGAGCTGGATGAACTGAAATTCAATCAGATCATCATGGAGCTGGACACATTACATCGCTGTATCAGTCCATATATCATCGATTTCTACGGAGCATTCTTCCAGGAGGGTGCAGTCTACATCTGCATTGAGTTCATGGATGGTGGTTCCATCGACAAAATCTATGGTGATGGAGTGCCAGAGAATATTTGTCGGAAGATCACTTATGCCACAGTACAAGGCTTGAAGTGTTTGAAAGACGAGCACAACATCATCCACCGAGACGTGAAACCGACTAACATTCTTGTCAATACAAAGGGCCAAATCAAGATCTGCGACTTTGGTGTATCTGGAAACTTGGTTGCTAGTATTGCAAAGACTAACATTGGCTGTCAATCATACATGGCACCAGAGAGAATTAGTGGTGGAGGCATGCCTTCAGCAGGAGCTGCAGCATTAGGAACATATGGTGTCCAGAGTGATATCTGGTCGTTGGGATTAAGTATCATCGAGTGTGCTATGGGTCGCTACCCATACCCTCCTGAAACGTACAACAACATCTTCTCGCAGCTTCAGGTAAGATTCCTTGTTTTTCCACCTGAGATATGTCTAATCCATCAAACAGGCCATTGTGGAAGGTGACCCACCTGATCTACCAGCTGAGGGCTTCTCAGAGCTCGCCCGTGACTTCGTGCGAGGTTGTCTGAACAAAATCCCCAAGTTGAGGCCATCGTACTCCTTACTGCTGCAGCACGGCTGGTTAGCTGGGCTCTCGAAACCGGCAGTCATCTCCGAAGAGGACGAGGATGAGGACAATGCTGTGGCGACTTCAGATCTGGGAACGAGTGGAACTGAAGATCCTGAAGTTGCTGCCTGGGTGATCAACGCTATTGATCGAAAGAAGAAAGGATTGATGGGAGAGAGCGCGAAGCCAGCACTCCACGCTGCGCCCTTAGACAGCGTCAGTCCTGTACAGAGTCCAGGCTAATCCCCTGGAGTGTATGATATTTATGTGTGAATGAAGGATGGTAGATGAACCGTATGCACGACCGGAGGATGTCTATGTTAGCTCGCAAAGCATGATCGGCGTTTGTCTTGTGTCGGTTTTGTGGTTGAAGAAAGTAGACGGACTCTTTTGACGGTAGGGCATGATAGAATGAGATGCATGGTTAATGATAGACTCATGTTTACGTTGATGGTTAGGTGTTATGATGATGGATTACACATATAGTGAACTTAGCAAAGCAGCGATCACGAACAAGTCCCATTCACAATCCTCAACTCTGTGTCCTTCCATTATCTCCTTCGTCCGTGACATGCACCACCATGCATTCCCATATCACATGAAATTCGCTTACCTTATGACGCTTCATTCTCAGCCAAGAGCACCAGCCACGAAGTGTTATGTCATATCTTTGTCTAGCGTTGAGGACCCTTGGAACACATGATAAAGAGGGCTCTTGAATTTTAGTGTGCAGAAGGCGGGAAACACACATGACCGCATTTCCATCGTGGATTCAAGAAGTAGAAAATACTTCAAATCTTAATTTTGTGAAGTACACAAATTCAATTCCATCTTTCACAGGCGGTGAATATTGTGGAGAAGGGCGCACAGATCTATCTAACATCGCCTCTGTCCATTCGAATTGCATGTGCCTGTCGATCAAAGCCAAAGCGACAACCCTCAGTCTTGCTGTAGATAAGCAGATCATATCACATCTAAAGTCAGGAGCATCTTCTAGATAAGAAGACGCTACTCGCGATTCTCCTTGTAAAGGTAATCTTCTAGAAAGAAGGAACGCTCTGCCACTATGGCGACTTCCACACCAAGAGAACATGGCTCTCCACTTGCCCTTCGGCCTGCTCTGCGCGAGACAGATTCAGACAGATACTCATCTCCCAAAACCGGACCTGCAAAAGGTAATCAATATCATTATGTCCACATGTATATCTCTGCTTGAATTCCTGAGACATGTGTTTCAACCTAGACCACACGATCCATCATACTTACAGTTACCAGTTGTATCCATAGCGCAAGACGACGAAGAGATCCCCCCCGCACCACTCGTTGAAGAACCCTCAAAACCGAAGCTCTTCACTGCAAGCACGGCAGGAAAAAGATTGACCGGCCGGCCGACCATGCCTGGCGGCTCCTCGAGAGCATCTCTTAGGAGTCAAACCAGTCTCGACGACCTCACCCTGCCTGATGCTGCAGATTTGCCGGCGGACAAGAAGCATTCTCATGCTGCAGCTCAACACCATACCCACCGACATGATCGGTTCGTGGCGCAGGTTACTGCATGGTTGGAGGCAGAAAGAGCGAAGCGAGCGATTCGACGCGAGAAGAAGAAGAGTAAAACTCATGGCCATGCTGAAGCGCATGCACATGAGGGTGCTATTGGGACAAAGCCGCGCTCTTCTAGTCAGGGCTCAGATGATTCGACTACTTCTCTTGAGAGATTGCAGCAGATCTTAGAGGATAATATCGCGAAAGCTGGACATGAGCCGCTGGTAGAAACCGGTTCCACTGCGACTGCAGCTTCGACTCCTCGTCGGCCTTCATATATCCAGACTGGGAGCAAGAGACGAGCAAGTTTGTACAAGAAGCTGGGTCTTGGATCAGATGCAGATAAAGCAGAACCTGAGGATGAGGTCACTCATGTCGACGTTACACTTGACAATACGAAGACAATGTCATATAGTGGCGGCGCTGAGGACATCTCGGATGGCACTGTAACTCCTGGCGAGAGCAAGCGAATGACCGAGGAGAGAGAAGCTTGGGCAACATTCAAGTTGGAAATCTTGAAGTTGACCCATACCCTTCACGTCAAGGGCTGGAGAGCGTTCCCGTTTGATTACAGTAACAAGATCGAGGTTACCAGGTTAAGTGGCGCTTTGACTAACGCAGTCTATGTGGTAACACCACCAAAAGAACAACCACCACCGGAACAACTGACAAGAAAACACCGCAAAGCAGATAAAGTACTCCTGCGAATATATGGTCCACAAGTGGACATCGATCGCGAGCATGAGCTTGGCATCCTGCGTCGGTTGGCTAGAAAGAATATTGGTCCCAAGATGTTGGGCACCTTCAACAATGGACGGTTTGAGCAATTCTTCAATGCGCAAACGCTGACACCAAAAGATCTGAGAGATCCTTCAACCAGTAGACAGATTGCTAAACGAATGCGAGAGCTCCATGACGGCATCGAACTGCTTGAAGAAGAAAGGGCAGCTGGGCCGTTGGTATGGCAGCATTGGCATAAATGGCTTGACAACGTTGAAAAGAGAATGACATACCTCGACAAAGAGGTTAACAGTGGAAATCCTGGTAAAGGTGAGATCTGGAGAAAAAGAGGTCTTGTGGCTGGAGTGGAGTGGCCAATGTTCAGAGCCACGATTGAGAAGTATCGCGAATGGCTTGATAAACAATATGAGCCAATTGGTGGTGTCGAGCCTGAATTGGTGTTTGCACATAACGATGTTTGTAGCTCGCTGCCCTCTTGTTACATTGAACTGACAGAAAATAGACCCAATATGGTAACATCCTACGCCTGGTTCCAGAATCAAAGGCTGGAGACGCCCCTTCCCCATTGCTACTTCCACAAAATAGCCATCGTCAACTCATTGTCATTGACTTTGAGTACGCATCTGCTAATACACGTGGTCTTGAATTCGCGAACCACTTTACAGAGTGGTGTTACGATTACACTCAGAAAAAGTCATGGGCAATAACAACCGAGAACTACCCTACCATCGACGAACAAAAACGCTTTGTTCGTGCTTATGTCAATCACCGCACACCAGCTAATCCTGAACCACCAACCGCCATCCCTCAGTCTGACACTCCATCAAGCACAGAGGCAAATGCTCATGACACGGGAGTTGTTAAGAGTACCGTTAATACAGTGGTTGATACCGTCGCACAGCTTAGAAATCCTCTCGGATTAACCGCCACCAACACCTCAGCAGAACGAGAGGGCAAGAAAGAAGCAGAAATCGAAGCGGAACTGGAAAGATTACTACGTGAAACCCGATGGTGGCGAGCAGCCAATAGCGCATGCTGGATCATCTGGGGTATCGCTCAAGCTAAGCTCCCAGAACTTGAGAAGCTGGTCGAAGGCGATGACACGGAGGTTGAGAAAGCGTTAAATGAGGAGGAGGAGACTAAAAATAATGGAGAGGATCCAGCTGGTGGTGAGGAGGATGAGGATTTCGATTACCTTGCTTATAGTCAGGATCGAGCGAGGTTTTTCTGGGGTGATATGATCAGTCTTGGGTTTTTGAAGAAAGAGGAGTTGCCAGAGGAATTGAGGGAAAAAGTTAAGATTGTAGAGAATTGAGAGCGAGATCATAAGCATCACCGCCAGTAGGGAGAGCTAGGGCATTGTAGTCTTCGACATTGTTGGAGCAGATTAGTCTCTATAATGAAACATAGTATAACCTTCATCATGCAACAGAGAAAGAGTTGTACCTCCGACTCCAGAAACGTCCCAAAGATCGTGCGACGAATGGCATAATTACTTCCTAGTAATTTACGACTCGAGCGATGAGACCCAACATGGTCTACGAACCTCAGATGGAAACAGTTTCTAGCAGCACAATGAAGAAGTGACAGGCTTCAGACATTGTGGATAGGATGGGAACTGCTGGTGTAGTCATGCAGACAGCTTTTGTGATCAGTCGTGAGTGTAGACTTTGCTGCGAATTATCTTCTGACAGGATGCGACTAGCGATTTTTTCGAGAGACCATCACGAAAGTCAACAGACCATTCTATTTATGAGGTGGAAGATACATCTACACTCCACGATGGCAGAGCGAATGGGAGGAAGAGTTTAGCCTTGGCCAGTACACATATGGTCGTGTCTGTGGCGGAGTATATCAATAATAGGAGGCATTCCGACAGTACATGTGAGACCACTGATACGAGCAAACGTGCAAGAGATGCTGGTGATAGGCACGCAGAAGTTGGGCACAACATATTGAAGTGAGTTGCCATCTCGAGGAAGTGCCTTGAGTGTCTGTTCTCAGACTGGCAATCAGAGTAAATGATTTTTGCTTGTAGCAGTTACGGATACTCCTTGAGAAGCATCTCGACCTCTCTGGCTCGCGGAGATCTGTTCAACAGAAGTCATGTTGAGTTCCTCTTCTGTCATTTTCTGTGACGTTTGCAGAGGTTACCGCTGTCATGGCAATGCTAGTAGCACTAGCTGGCTGGCTCTCTTGTATTCAGTAATTTCGCTAGTCGACAGGAGTTTTACTCCGCCGCAAAGACCCTGATATCGAGAAAAATGATCAAGTATGTAATTTTGTTTCCCCATCTGAGACATCTTCCGTCACTCGACGTCATCCTCATGCATATACTCACCATGCGCTGGCAAACTTCTATCTGTCGAAACAAACCATGACATTGTGGTGATTATCTGTGAGATTTATAGCATGAACTGGGAGTATATTCCTTTTTGTGTCACACAGATCACCAACACTTTAATTCTACGCGAGGAATGATGATCGTCAGATCGCAGAACCAGGATTCGATGTTTTGGAATTGGGAGCGAGTACGAAGTAGTAGCGTGCTGTAACTAAGGTTGTGGCTGGGATCTGCATGTTCCGCCAGGACGGCTGCTTGTGCCGCCACTGACGAATGCCACATTTTGAACTTGAAAACTTGTATTTTGACATGTATTCTTTGGGAGATTGTCAAGATGTTGGGGGTGCTGGTTAGAACAACTCTCCACGGATAGCAGAGCCAAGGGGGTTGCGATCGCTGGAGTAGAGCCCGAGCACTCCTTGTTGAGTGTGAGCTTGATGATGGGTAAGAATCGATGTAAATCATCACGGAGTCGTTCCTTTCGGAGTTACTTCTACAAACTCTCAAGAAGGTCGACAAGACTTCTCGTTTATCATCAACCATTTGTGCGTTCCTACTTGCTGACTTGGTGTGCTCTCGGCAACGTCTGAGTTAGCGCTTTCGAAACCGAGCTTTCCGTCATCGACAAGTCTTTGATGTATGGGTGCACAGAAGACGGGTTAAGCAGCAGGCTGGAGAGACCAACCTAGAGTCATTAGACAGTCAGGCGATGGAGTGGAATTCCAGACTATCCAGAGTATGCATGAACCGTAATGGAGCCAGACAGCTATCAACGGTGGGGGGGATAGAGCGAGTTGTCAAAGTCTAGACCTGAGTCGGCGGTGAGAGAGGTTGGGCAAATGTCAAAACTCCGTAGCGCTGTGTGCTCTCTGCTGTGATCGCCTGGACTTTAGGAAAGTATCTTCGTATCGATGTAGAGGTACGCGTAATACTTGTATTGTCTTGACCATATCCAACATCGGGAGCATCGGATGATCGATGCACAGTATGTATCTTGTGGCTGGTATAGAAGGTCCCTTGCCGGATCTCGCGTACACTTAATACTGTATGTGACCAAACAGGAAATTGCTAAATGATCACTTCGAGATCATTCGCTATAACTGGTGGTTTCGTTGTCACAAAAAAGAATGTAAGCAGATCTGCTTCATGGACAAGGAACAATATCCTTGCTAGACGAATATGGACGAACAGACTGGGATGAGAAGTCGTGATTGTTCGTTTGGCTAAATGGTATACATTGTGCGTGTGATTTGTCGCAATTCGAAGGGCGACGGCCACCAATGTTCAATGTCAAAAGAAGACTTACCGGATGTTAGAGACGTTCTTCATGGTTTGTCCGTGTCGTGATGCTGTTCAATGGTGGTGGAAACCCGGCACATGCACTCCACAGACACCAGCAGTCTCGACAGGCTCTTACATTCTGTCACTATTGGACGACGGGTCATGACACGACTTCGTCGTAAGGAGATATCGCACAGATCGATGGTCATTACCTGCTTGTGACGTGATACGAAAAGCAAATGTCTTGTATCACTGTGTAACAAAAAATGCTTGACCTCACACACACAGACTGACTGGCTTATTCTGGGCGCCTACCATGTTCCCTTGGCGTGGTTGTTTCCACCATTTCACACCCTTTTTCGATCTGCTCGCCCCGTCCGCTGGACATGGATAATTCGTAGATCCTGGCTAAGTTGCTCACCTCTTTTGGGATTCAGATATCCGAAGAGTGCGTGGATGGTTGATGTGCCCGATGTAAACATGGGGAAACAAAATTACATACTTGATCATTTTTCTCGATATCAGGGTCTTTGCGGCGGAGTAAAACTCCTGTCGACTAGCGAAATTACTGAATACAAGAGAGCCAGCCAGCTA
>Ga0115847_100109_pt1 | contig 17959 bp, 21 predicted proteins | sample InSIn5SAF170_FD_83861 | JGI IMG/M metagenome (GOLD analysis project Ga0115847, IMG submission 83861)
AAGGCAGAAAAGTGCCATCCACACTCATCTTCTCGACAGTAGATGATGCCATCTCTTGCTTAACACCACTACTCGCCCAGCCATCAACACTCTATGGCTTACAGTCTTTGATTCTTGAGTGCAAAGTGCAGATACACTACTCACCCGACGAAGAGAATGGAAATACAAGTATTGTATTGGTTACCGACAAGTCCAAGATGTTTCTCGAGATTGTTCAGTCTTGCATTGGCAATTGCATTTCGGTCGAGGTAGTTCATGAAGTACATCGCCCACAGAATTGGCATCAGGCGTTTGTCAAGCTTGCGAACGAGCGCGATTTCCTTAGGATCCGATTTTGCGACGGCGCCAGAGTAATCGCCAACTTGCTCTTGATACTGCTCATCCTTCTTCGCAAGTTCAAGGTCTTCGTCATGATGAGCAAAGTCGCTCTTCTCCTTTGATGGGTTTACCGACTGATCTTTGGTATCCATTTGAGCGGCGGAAGATTATCAAGCAAAGTGTTATATCAGAAGGGATAGGAGTAAGACCTGTATTAGAAGGCGATGGTGATGAAGAATTGTCAAATGGTATGAGGACATCATCGAGTTATATATCCTTTCGCAATCATCTTTCCCCGTTGTTATACCCCAGACCATTATCTTTCTCCAGATCCCCCGCAATAACCTCCACACTTTTGCCCACATTGGACGAGTTTTCATTACAAGACCATCGTAACTGAACGTGGCTTTACACAAAACTTAACGTTCGCCGAAATGAGATGTCCCAGAAACAAAAGTCAGCCTTTGAACGAGAGAACCACGACTCGTGTTGCAAAACACCGGTGCAAAATGGAGAAATGATCGGAGGAACGTTTCCCAGCAGACTGCTGCTTTCCCCGCTTGCCTTGCCACATTGCCCCTCTACCCCACAACGTCCGTTGTTTCCCGATTGAAACTCCAGTTTGAGAAGTGGTCCTCAGATAATACATATAATGACTGGTTCTTCGCGGTTGAAGAAGGGCAGAATAACCACAACAATCCAAACATCCTGAACAATTGAGCTTTGTCGTATACTTCATTCCTAAATATATCATCTTCTCCATCCAACATGAGTCCTTCACTCACACAAGCTCGTCCTAGCTACAAGATCGCCTCAATCCCTGCTGACGGGATTGGCCCAGAAGTTGTGGAGGCTGGTGTTACAGTGTTAAAGAAGCTTGCTTCAACACTTCAAACTTTCGACCTTGATTTCACAAACTTCGATTGGAGCAGTGAAACGTATAAGAAAACTGGAAAGTACATGCCAGACGACGCTTTGACGACATTGAAGAAATTTGATGCCATTCTTTTCGGTGCCGTGGGTGCTCCAGGTGAGATAATTCTTCATTCTATGAGTCCTAACATGCTAATCTCTCTAAGACGTTCCTGACCATATCTCTCTCTGGCAATTGCGCCTAGCTATCTGTCAGCCCCTCCAGCAATTTGCAAATGTCCGTCCAACAAAAGTCTTCCGTGGTACACAATCACCACTCCGAAACTGTAAGGATGGACAGCTGGACTGGGTCATTGTTCGTGAAAACAGCGAAGGCGAGTATGCCGGCCATGGAGGAGTGTCTCACCGAGACCAGCCATGGGAGACCGCAACCGAAGTGTCCATATTCACTAGACATGGCGTTGAGAGAATTATGAAATTTGCCTTCGAATTGGCACAAAAGCGACCAAAGAAGCATCTCACAGTTGTAACGAAGAGTAACGCCCAAAGAAACGGAATGGTAATGTGGGATAGAGTTGCTGCAGAGGTTGCAAAAGACTTCCCGGATGTGACCGTAGACAAGATGCTAGTCGATGCCATGACAACAAGAATGGTTCTCAAACCCGAAACCCTGGACACAATTGTGGCCACGAATTTGGTAAGTGATGGGTTTATTATGCGTCACCAACCTCAGACTAACTGTTTCCAGCACGCTGATATCCTGTCCGACCTTGCTGCGGCACTGGCTGGTAGCATTGGTATTGCTCCTACCTCAAATCTTGACCCTACACGCGAAAACCCATCGATGTTTGAGCCCATCCATGGCTCAGCGTTTGATATCACCGGTCTTGGTATTGGTAAGTAGATCATAGTCCAATCCTTGGATCATCGACTAATACGTTCAAAAGCGAACCCCGTTGCCACATTCTGGACAGCCTGCGAGATGCTTGCATGGCTAGGTGAGCAACAAGCGGCAGATCAGCTCTTGGAAATTGTTGAAGGTGTTTGTGAGGCTGGCATTATGACCAAGGACCTGGGTGGATCAGCAACAACAATCGAGGTTACGGACGCAGTGTGTCAAGCGATCGAAACCAAATTGGCGAAAAAAGCTTGAACGCCGGAACGGGTATGTTGTGCTCTTGAGTGGCATGGCTAATAGTGTTTACTTGCCTTTCTACTGGCAGCGTTTATATTGTATTGGATGTATCTGTAAATAGCGATAGACTTGATTATGATGAGATCAAAACACAGCAACATTTATCGTATCCAGTCGGATTCAAAATCGTGACATGTCAGTAATGCCTGGTTCATACATCTGTTCGCTCATCTGATATGAGACATCCATCAGTTGGAATATGTCGTTGAAACCTTGAGTATTCACTTCACCAACAGGACCCTGGTTTGCATTCAACCCAAAAGTCTGCCAACCTTCAAAATTGTAATTTGGGAAATTTTGACCAAAGTCATGTTGAGGTAGAGCCGATTGCGGTAATTCTTGTTGCACTTGAGAGAATCCTAAAGGATGTGACGATGTGTACGCCTGCTGATCAGAATGCGAAAATGATGGCATCACTTCCGATATGGAAGCTGCACTTGGGGATACGGAGGACATTGGATGGTATTGACTATCGCTTGCCAAGCGGTCTTGTCCGGTAGGATTGTGTGATTTCGAGCCGTGACCATTAACGTTCGCTAACGGGATGTTGTTAACAACATTATGACTATGATGGTTAGACCTGGACGCCTCGTGCAGACTGCTTGTCGCCGAAGTAAGCTTATTTTGCAAGGCTTTCTGTAAGTCTCGGAGAGCAGTTGCGCAAGCACCTGGCCTAATCATTTTCAGCAGTCAGTGAAGAGAACATTGAACAATTAATCCAGAAGAAGCAAAGGTTTGATCAAAGGAGAGACTCTGCTATACAGCAGCTCTGATCTCATCCTGAGACGCCTTGCTGGTGTTTGAACTTGTCTTCAAGATAAACACAATATAGATTACATACCAAAAGTTGCTTCGCAAAGAAAGAGAGTCAAGAATCTTGACACAACGCTCGGCTTCCCTAGCAGCAATTAGTATAGAAACACCCTGCGACCCAGGTGTAGTTTCACATACTTTTGTGCTACTTGCACTGAGTAATGCCCCTCAGATGCCGCATACACCAATATCAGACCGCTGGCAGTTGTTAGAGTTTGCATATTGTAGGAAAAGGTTTGTTACCTCATCCAGATACACCATGTGAATCCCGGCCAGAACAAAGGACTTCGTAGCCTACCATCTTGTGGGCTTGATACCCCCGCTTCTGATTGGAGATGTTGGTATACTTTGGACACAATTTGCTTTGAAGCACCAATGCACTTTTGCATAGCCGCTGAGAACAAAGAATTATTTTGACCGGAGCTGATTACAGGCCGATTGAGCAGTATTGTCGATTCATGTTTCTGGACCACTAGGAGAAGCTTGTGCGACGGCTCCAGCACCGGACTTTCAGCGTCCTGATCAAATGCTTCATCTCCCTCGAGAAAGTGTGGATCCAAGAGATCTTGTGCTTCATTCCACCATTTGGAAATTTCAGCTTCAATCTGTGCCACCTCGTCGGGATCAGTCACTCGATTCTTCACTGCGATGTGACGGAGCTCCAAAGTCAGCCCTCGGATTTTGCCATGCCGTGCAAGCAGGGAAGGAAGGAGCAAAACTCGAGGATCTTTGAAAATTTTAGTCAGTTTCTTACAGCTAGAAGAGAAATGCACCTACCAGGAGCCTGAGTATCTTTTGATGAAACATCTGATGTTGATTTTCTGTGATTCTCTTGATCGGGATAGCAAACATCAATGTCATCATCTTTCAGATCTAGAGGCAATCCAAGTGATTGAGAAAGGTACCTCTCAGTTACATAGACAGTCCAGAACAACCGCTTGCGCAGATCTACATCAGTCATAGAAAATTGATCATACTTAGCGGGACAACGATGGAGACCAAGATGGAATAAAATGCGGACAATCAGACCTCCAATTCGTGACGCTGCATTGAGATACAGCATGGAAATAAGGAACAACTGAATGGCCACCAAAGCCTGTAAGCCATAGAGTGTTGATGGCTGGGCGAGTAGTGGTGTTAAGCAAGAGATGGCATCATCTACTGTCGAGAAGATGAGTGTGGATGGCACTTTTCTGCCTTGCTGCTTTGGCATCTGTCGTCTATCGGCCAGGGATATTGACAGGACAGATCGAACGACAATTGCATCAAACGAACTCAAGTTTTCGACACCACTGATTGAAACCTTTTCAAACAGACTGAGCACGTTTGAGCCAAGGAGGAAGGGGAAAGGTGGATGCCAGTTATCAAAATATGCTTGGCTCCATGTTATCATCTCATCAAATGAAACTGTCTGTCCGACGGAGTCATTATTTTCCACCTCATCTGTTGTCCATAGTGATCCTACTGCTCGGCGTGAGTGGAGGCGGTCATCTTCGCCAGGGACGAGATCCTCATTAATTGACTCGCTTCCCTGTCGACTGCAGTTTCTTGCAAATGCAGCCTGAACTGTATGCACGAAATAAATGCCGCTCCCACTCCCTACGAACGACGAGGAGCCTTTAGCATGACCGCGCCTCATTGACCCGAGCTCCCCTGTCGAACTCGCTGTCTCACTCGCCCGTCTTGCCATGGGTTCATCAGAGTTGGTGTAACGTCGTCTCTTTCGTCTTGAGTCAACACTAGCGGGCGATTGCACGTCCATTATATCTTCTTGTCGGTTCTTAAGGTATTGAGCCAGTTCTGATAGTATGTATGAAAGCTGTATCAATATTTTGGATAGACGAGCCTAGAGGAATCACGTGTTATTAAAAAGAAGCAGAACAGGGACTATTTTGAGGTGACGAAATTTACCTGCACCTTTGGAGTAGTATTAATCTCTTGAGGACGATGAGTGGCAGTAGAAGTTAGTTAACCCACACTTAAACATTAAAAGCACGTGATCTGATGTTGTAACATCCACCTCCGCTTGTCCCATCAGACACCGTGACAATACACCGAGTACAAAATCTGAAAATTGCAAAATCCTGCTGGTGTTTCTTTTACTTCTGTTTCCGACTAGTTTCTAGGATCAAAATCGAAGATTGAATAAAAATCATGTGACAGATGCAGTGCGGGGACCGGGAAACGTTTTTGCGTGCGACTTAAGCATCATTCTTGCGGATTCTTTGATTGTGCACAAGCTTAATTTCTGGACCAGATCGTGGAGTAACATATCCCGTCAATGAAACTATGTTGCTTTGCTAGTCGTACAAATACTAAACAGTCTTGGTATTGATCTCAAGTAGCCATATGTCGATTTGACAAGCACAATCTCAATGGTGCGAAAGTCTAGGGGAAGCATGAGCGATAACTCTGGTGGATCCTGCGAGCCATGTAAAAGAAAGAAATGTAAAGTGAGTACGAATCAACGCATATCTTCCACCGTTTATCCTAATGTTCTCACTGACTTCTTTATTAGTGTGATCGCAAATTACCAGAATGTAGCAATTGTATTGGGACGAGCTTCAAATGCCTATATGCAGAAGGCAACAAAAGGTATGTTTTTCATCCCAATCTCAGTACCATATCCTAACATTGAGTAGAGGTATTCCTACTGGTTACCTGGGGACACTCGAGCAACGTTTAACAGAAACTGAAAATGCACTTTCAAGTGTGTTAAGAGTGCTCCAAGATTCTGGAATTAGCACAACATTGCTGGACGAATTACTTGCGCAGTCTGAGAGCACAACTGCATCGGGGCCTGAGACGAACATCAACAAAACTGCTCGGATGATCGAGTGGAAAAGGTATCCATTACAATCGAATAAAGAGCTGCTAGAGTGGCGCAGATTCTTTTCCAACAGTCTGCCAACAACACCACGTAAGTGAACACAACCAGTATAGTCTTCCGCATATTGACATGTGTTAGCCAACGAGCACAGATCAAGTCACAATGCGACAAACCCTGTAAGCCTTGTGGATAGTACCGAAGTCGCACATGCACAAGATACCACAACAGAGTCACTCTGGCAACAAAACAATCTACTCCAATCTACAGAAATGCCTCTTGTGGATCGCTTTGAGTCCAGAGTCTTGAGTGATTCCATTGATTCTGGTGGCGGATATGATATTCAGCTCCAGACCTCTCCATCTGCCCAGACTTCCTTTGTCCCAAGTCAAAAGGCTAGCGGCGTTCCCGAGCAATATCCAAAGCTTAAAGAGATACCACGCATGGCCACGAGCGTCGAGACGTCTAGACCCGATGCATTGGAACAACGAACGAATGCGGTGACAGAACTGAGCGCTTCACAACACTTGGCTACCACACGTCGAAATAAGTATTACTAAAGCATATTTATGCAAAAGAAAGTGCAACTTGGGAGACACTGGTTCTGAGAGGACACCAATGCCCCGTGCTAGATTCTGGCAGCTCTGACAGCTCCCGAAGGATTTCGCTTCGCTTCTGACCACTCTTTCCTGATTGCACCAAGCTTTGAGGGCGTTCTCGCCTTTACGGGACAATTTAAACCAGGAAAAACTCCGTATCCAAGCATGACGCCTTCGTGCTTGAACAGCTGCCAATTTTTCCAAGTCTGGCATTTTTACACGTGCAGGCTGTCATAATGTCTTAGCATCAGCATGGGGGTTGCATTCGTGCTTGGACAATATGGGAGGAAACAATAATTCCAAAGCAGAATCATCATCGACTTGAGTGAACTGAGAAGTCAGTAAGGCGAGCATCGCGCATCCCCACATCATATACTGTCGGGGTCTTGCATCCGTAGATGTCTCCGTGATCGATCGTAATCGCGACGATCAGTGCATGAAAGGCTGTGATGGGATCACAGTCTTCATCACCACAACTGCAGTGTAGTGGTCATTCCCGCTTAGTGGAGGGTCGGCGGATGTTCCAGAGAGAAAAGACCCTGCCAAGTGTACCAAGGGATCACGAATAGCACCCCAACCCAACAGAAAAGCAAAGATGTACATAGTCAAGAAGTTCGTGATTTGGTGGCATTTGTAAAAATGCAAGACAAACATCAGATCCCTTGCGCCCCCATAATGAGGTCAAATGAAGAGGTTTTGGAATCGTCCTGGGCATTTCCCAGATCAGTCGTGCTCGCCGTGGTGGGAGGTCGTCGAAACGTGGGTCTCCCGTCAGAACAGACCAAGTCGCACTCCCTTGGCCTGCGCCAGCATTGCAGTAGCGGTGGAAATGCCGGCAGCTGATAGGTAACCAGGCGTTGCGCTACGAATTGCGTGATGAAGCCAGGTTATTGTGTGAAGTCAATGCCTAGAAAGACAAGAAAAGGCAAAGATGAAGTTTGAGATATTGGCAAAGATTGGCAAACGTCGCTGTTGAAGTTATAATGTCTGTACCTGCCCTCGGAATTGTCTGACATTCTACAAGCGATTCTACCGTGTTACACCACCACTAGCTATTTTGGACGAATCAGAATGGTACACTACAAGGGTTCAGATGTCGACAACTACCCCCCGCCCACTGAGGACGAGCAGGGCCTCACCGTCGTCCGTGACTGGACGGATGAGGAGGAAAAGAGGGCCAAACGAAAGTCAGTGGATTGTTTCCATCATCGTCGGCGCATCAATGCCGTATAGCCTGAGTGCCAAAACTGACCGTCGGTGCTTTCTCTATAGGTTGGACTTTGTGATCATGCCCATCTTGACACTCGGATTCTTCTGTCTACGTAAGTACCACGGGTACTCACAATCGAAGGAACACGAAAACTGACTGCGGTATCACAGAACTCGATCGTGGCAATATTTCCAATGCTCTCACCGACAACTTCTTCAAGGATCTCAAGATCACCCAGAACCAATTCAACGTCGGACAACAAATGCTGTCCCTCGGTATCGTGCTCTTCGAAATCCCTTCCAACATGATCCTATACCGAGTCGGCCCTGGCAAGTGGCTCACCCTCCAGCTATTCCTTTTTGGTATCGTCTCTACTTTCCAATCATGGCAAAACAACTATGCTTCGCTCATGGTTTGTCGATTCTTGCTTGGCACCACTGAATCGGGATTCATTCCTGGTGGATTGTGGACACTTTCAACATGGTACACCAGAAAGGAGACTGCCAAGCGTGTCATGTTCTTCTACTTTGGCAACCAGTTTGGTCAAGCTTCTTCGAAATTGATTGCCTACGGTATCTTGCATATGCGAGGTGTCGCCGGAAAGGCAGGATGGTTCTGGTTGTTTTGTTTGATGGGATTATTCACAATCCTTTCTGGGTTCATCTTCGGTTTCTTCTTGCCAGATTCGTTCAAGAATCCACACAGCACTTTCCTGCCAAAGCGTCGAATTTTCACCGACCGAGAATTGCACATTCTCCGAAATCGTGTTGTTGCCGATGACCCAGCCAAGGGACGAAAGAAGAAGAAGATTGGTCTCGATGCTTTCAAGAAGGCTGTAAGTTGTGTCACAAGTAAAGTAAGATTCTCACTAATTTAATACAGTTCACCAACTGGCGCATTTTTGTGCATGTTGCAATCTCCATGAGCAACAATGGTCCACAGCGTGGTTTCGATACCTACTCACCATCCATGGTCAACTCTTTTGGTTTCAAGGCTCTGGAGTCTAACGCCTTGGCATCCGTCGGTTTCTACCTCCAAATTCCAGTGTCGTACGCTTTCAGCTACTTCTCTGATTATTTCGACAGACGTGGAGAGTCAGTTATCACTGGGTTGAGTTGTCACATGCTGGGTTATATCTTCAATCGTGCCTTTACAGAGAACCAACCACGTGGTGTCAAATATTTTGGTGTTGTCTGGACCCAGACTTTCGGTACATTCTCTCACCCACTTAACATCACTTGGTTGTCCTTGACATGCACGGATTCTGAGGAACGTGCTCTTGCCATGGCGATGTAAGCACCCATCATTGAAAGTTGATTCTCGCAAACTAATATGTCTTAGGGTCATTATGGGAGCCAACATTGCCGGTATCTATGGTGCCCAGATTTTCCGTCAAGAGGACAGACCAAAGTACCGAACAGGTTTCTCAATCGGTATCGGTATCCTCGCCTTCGCCATCGTCCTTTCTACCGTTCGTTACATCGACGACGTCTTCCGTAAGAGACGCCTCGCTCAAAGAGCTGGCTCCATCACCAATTCTAGCGAAGATGGCCAGGACATCGAGAAGATCGCAGTCCCTCCTGCAGATGGTCAACCAGCCCCAATCGTTCTTGGCAGCGAATTAAAGCCAGTTGTTTCTAACAAGCTTGTTACTGCACCTCGCTAAGTTGTCTGCATCAATTTGCTCAACTTATGTAATTGGATACTGGTAATGTCTTTGTTGATCGGTGCTTCGGTGCTCTTGCTGTTGTGATACCAAGGTTGGAAAGCGGAAAATTTCTAGTGACGGGATATGGATAGAACACTTTTAATGCTTTCAGGCTTACTGTTGAAAATATACCTATTATGAGACGATGACACTTTATCCCTCTGTGTGCTAGTTCTGTCATTACATGGACGTTTGAAATAAGATACACACTTCTCACATTCAAAACACTCTAATTGAGCTTTTGAGGGTTCTTTGTGATTTGATATTCTTGCTCTGGACGCCCACTTGAATCAGTAGACAGGAATTGTGACTTGACTTCTTAGACCATGTTGAAAGAGTCCAATCTAGAATTATTTTGCCGGGAATGCAGGCTCTATATTTCACACTTTATCACTTTACTGAAGTGAATCGTTAATTGAAATGATGGGTGTGTCCTACACAGATACCTGCAATCGCTATGACAATTGTATATGGATATTGATTTTCACATTTTGTCGATGGGTTTAGAGTGCAGTTCTCCCAAATGCTTTAAGTCTTAAACTTCAAGGTTATTCTACTGGGTGTATTTTCTCTTGACAGATTCAGAGCTACATCGGGACAACGACATGCCTTCCTCTGCGTCCCCTCGCTTCTTGATTCGCAGTACTTCTCTGTCGTACGCAAATTCACTGAAAGCCATATAGTAGACCCAGCCTGAAACCCTACAGGTGATGTCACTCGCCGCCTCGCTACCCCTTTTTCTTCTCCACCATGCATCGTGACCTCACTTAAGAATGGCTCAGCTTTTGGCAAGGAATACCAAGAGGAATGGGCGTGATGTCGCAAGTGATCTGCGAATGATGGTATTCTCAAGACCAGGGTAGCATATGCATTGGGGGGATATCAATAAGAGAGAACTGCTGATAAGAATGGCGTGGAGTTAGGCGATTGGATGGAAATGTGATGCAATCTTTGATAGTTGGGGAAAATGTGTCGCACCGATCTGGGACTTATCAAGATCTTGATGGGGGCAGGTTCAAGGATCTGCACCAGGGTGATTGCGTGTTGTGGCAAATCTTTTGATCGACTCAAGTCAAAGGGATAGTCGCTCGCTTATGATGTAAATTGAAGGTCGTGACAACATTCAGTGTCGCCAGGGATAGAAAGGCTTCTATGGTACCGACTTCCATCGTAGACTCTCGGCCGAGCCGATCATGCTCCAAGGAAACTAGTTGGAGCATTCTAGTCTGGGCTTTAGTGAATCTACAGGTTACTCTCTTCAAAGACCTCTCATTACCTCTGATCTCTACACATACTCCTAGTATGATACTAATGCGTGAAAATTAGTGTAAATATCGTCTGTGTTATGGGAGAAAATGTTTTTCTAGGATGTGAGAGCTAAGTGGTCGTACGGAATAGCGACACTGATTAACCAATAATTTGTACCTATGAGATCTAGTACATGATCGTTCCTCGTAGAGGGGAAATGGGTTACCATTTCTGAGTTATCATTGCTTCTCAAGTATATACTCTAGAGTCCTCAGCTTCTCAAACGTTTCAAGGCTTTTCATGTCACCTGTTGCTCTGACTGGATCAGAAGTTCGTACCCGAAATTGCAAGATACACTGGTCGCAACCAACGAGAGACTATTAACGGCAACTGAAAATTTAATGTTTAACATACTTGATATAGATGTATACTCCAAATGGAATCAGAGAGTAACTCGCCCATTAGTGTCATCTCTGTAATGAGTAGTATGGTGTATTGTTTTCCGCATGCTATTCGATTTGCTCTAATCATGTTCTGCTAGAGACAAAGCTGCCAATCAAGATGCATGTAGGGACGAATGCAGGCGTGCTGAGAAGTGCAAGATACCAAATTCTCGGCATAAGCGTCACCATTAAACCTCAACTCTCATTGCTCACAACTGAAAATATTCTGAAAGCTCGCTTCAACTCTATTTAAGGCCCAAAACTGGTTGAACTCGCTGTATCTTCAGGGATTTCTAAAAAGACAAAGACCTGCTTCCATGACTGTGTCTCAAATAACTTCAGGACTATCCGCATCTATAATGGACGTTGACAGATATCTCATCGCTCAACGAGGGCAGAGTGGAAATAACGTATAAGCATAGATCATGAAAGTCTGGAAGCGATATCTATTGTGAAGGAAATAGTAGATTTGGTATAAAACATTGAACAATTTCAGAATTTGTGAACCAAGAACCGCGCCGTCCATAGCCGAAGTTGTCAGACTTTCACATGCATTAAGACGTTTCCCGTCATCAAATAGCCAATGATGCTAGAACATTGCATTATAGCATTCTGATTATCGAGTGTTAAGATCTGTTAGGTAGAACGTGAAACTCTTGCAGCGTGTAGGCCAGCATTGTGGATTTTGTGGTTTGATGCACTTTGACATTCTTTTCCTTAATATATCAATTACAATCCCAACTTGGGATTGTGCGTGCATTTTAGCGGACCCTCACCAGAGGGAGTGTAACTAGGATTTTATGTGATTCAGAGATAGTGATTTGCATACCATGTGTCTTCAAGCATTGCTCATTGTGCTCATACAGCATTGTTCGGCAGATGTCGGGTGTCAGCAACTTGTCGGCTGCATGATCATCACAAGCAAATTTGCGGTATTGCGTTTAACTTAGCCCTATGTAGTTAACATATGTATTGTAGGAGACGCTTATTGACCCTAGCATTCATGGTTGATGTCGCGGCTCGTTACAAAAGTGACGTTGTTGATCCAAACAGATAAGAACGACTTACATGTCTGCATTCCAACGACTATGTTGAACAACTGTTTCACTACAAATGCTCTACGTGAAAGGTAAAAGATAGTAGTCGCAAGAATGGTGTTATTGACACAGTCCCTGCTTGGTGGGTGATACTTTAGCTACCAACAACAATTCACCTCCATCTGGGACGGGCCGTTTATCACTTGGCGACTGATGTGTATTCTCGGATATTTCAAGCGGACAAAAATACCTTTGTAAGAATCATTCTCGGTTTCCAGTAACGACAAACGACCATTTCCGTTCTGCAGCAAGACCTCTCGCCTGAATCTTGCTGCAAACTCGAAACACCAGATTAAGAATATACCAATTGCACTCATACTCACGTCACGATGCATTCACAACACCGACTGATGCTTGAAAGAGCGCAAAGCTACCAACTCAGTAGACCAATGATACCATCTCGTGTGCCATCGCCGACATCGTTACCAGTGGACGAGAGAACTGGGACTATTGCCTTCGCTTTCGACATAGACGGCGTTCTTGTTAGATCTAAAGATCCATTACCGGGTGCGACTGAAGCAATCTCAATGTTACAGAAACTTGGTGTTCCATTCATATTTCTCACAAACGGCGGTGGCAAAACAGAAGAGGACCATGTCACCTTGTTGGCAAAACGACTAGAATTAGAACTTTCAGCAGAGCAATTCGTGCAAGCCCATACACCATTTCGAGACCTTATTCCCCAACTACAACATAAGAATGTCCTTGTTCTTGGAGGTACTTATGATAGCATGCGACTTGTGGCCGAGGATTATGGCTTTAAACACGTCTACACAACTTCCGACATTTATAGGTCGTTTCCAAATATTTATCCTTTTGACGAGTTGACATCAGAGTATCACAAGAGTGCTGGACGTGAGGTCGAGCTAGATTCAGCAGGCATGCTTCAGATTTCCGCCATTCTAATTTGGAGTAGTCCTCGTGATTGGGGTACGGATTTACAATTCATGCTCGATCTTCTCCTCTCGCATCAAGGTTTCGTCAATACGATCTCGTCGTTGAATGGCAACAAGTCTCTGCCCAACAATGGCTATGGTCAAGATGGTCAGCCATCAATATACTGGTGCAATCCGGACCTGACTTGGGCGACGTCACATCCCCTACCACGTGTTGCTCAAGGTAGTTTTCGAGCTGCTTTACAGGGTATCTGGCTATCTCAAACTGGTCTCGACCACATTCCAAACGAGACGACTGTGGGCAAACCAACAAAGGCAACATATTTGTATGGGGAAAAGACACTTGTCGCATACAACAATAAGGTTAACGATGAAGATACACCTCAAATTGAGATAGTGTACATGGTTGGAGACAATCCTGCCAGCGATATTCAAGGCGCAAACTCTTTTGTCAGCCCAAGAGGATTTGAATGGAAGAGTATCCTTGTAGAAAGTGGCGTGCACGTTGCTGGAACTTCACCAGCACACTCGCCCACTCACATTGTCGCGGATGTTCTAGAAGCTGTAAACTTAGCAATAGCTGAGTGGACCACTGGTAATTGTCAAAACAGTTTGTCGAAATCAAGCACTCTGGTTGACTTGACCGAGTTGACGATTAAGGAAGAAGAACTTGAGAAGTAAGTCTTTTCTTGAAGGATGAGAAGTACAATAAGGATACAAGATGCAAGGATACTAGGGATGTGTATGTAATGATGTCTACAAAACAAAGGATCGAAGGAGCATTGAATAAGAAAAGCAACACTTCTTAAGATACTAGGATTAAATCTATTCATGAAGTTTCAAATCTGTTCATTTTACCGGCCTTAATAATACGATTTCATTGAAACTTAAGATGATGTATTCTTCTCATCGTAAAGTTCACGAGCTATTATTGCTACAGATACATAGCAAATGTTTCGTTGTTCCATGCTGCTTGCAGGACCATCCTTCCTGTTCTCCAAATCTATAGAATGCAACTAAACAATGAAGGATATGATATGTCATCTCCCACAATTGGATCGTAACTTCTATGACATTGTCTCCTTTGATCGACCCATGACTGGGAAGTCGTTAATGATGTTGTGAAATTTCAATCTGTACCAGTTCCCATCATTGTTTACATGTGTCTTGGCATTTGTAAGATCTGATTTCGATCTATATGACCAGGACCATGTCTCAAAAAACATTGCTCTACTGGAGCGAAACGTAGTGAAACTTACCTCTCAGGTGGCTATATGGCTGCAAGTAGGTGAAGTATTGTTGCATTTGCAATTGTACCGAGTGCAGCACGTCTTTGCAACCAAAATCCAGTAGTGAAGGAAGTTAGTGACGGTTCATTCACTAGAGCCCTCATTCACATTCACTGCAGCTGAATCTAGAGTTCTCCTTAAATTCGCTACACGATGTAATAGCTTCTGTTCGAGATGTTCATCAAATTCGACAACGACAGGAGAGAGCAGTACGACCGGCAACGATGGCCATGACTATGACATCTGCACTTATACTTTACGCACTCGTTACAACATACCTCGTGTCTTTGCTTGAACACTGTTCTCAATTGCATCAGGTTACACCTAAATCATTTTGGTTGCTTTTGTTTTCTTTGCTTGCGACTGTCAAGTTTGTCAAAGTATTGGTGCATACATTCTCTTACTACGTTTTATCACCTCGCATTCCTCTCCGATCAAGCACAAAGTACCGATCATCCGACGTGACAGTCATCGTTCCGACCGTTGGTGACTTCGGCGAAGAATTCCGGAATTGCATCAATTCTATACTGGCCAACAAACCTGCCCGGATCATCGTCGCAATCGTTGGAAGCGCCACAAAAGCCGTCAATGTTTGCAGAGAGTTATGCCCAAAGACTATAGATGTAGTCTCGATTGACGTAGCCGACAAGCGTAGACAGTTCTTGACTGCTGCTGGAATGGTGGACACAAAAATCATCGGATATGCAGATGATCATGTCTTCTGGCCAAAGACCTTCTTACAATCTGCCCTTATGCCCTTTGACGATTCCAAGGTTGGAATTGTAGGAACTGTAAAACGAGTCTTGAGACGAAGAGGAAATAGCATTCTCGAAAGTTTTCTCAATTATATTGCAGTCATCTACCTCGAACGACACAATTTTGAATGCACTGCAACCTACAACATCGATGGCGGCGCGTTTGTGATTTCTGGACGAAGCGCTTTGCTCAGAGCGGTCATTGTCAAGAATGATGAGTTTCATTACCAGTACTTACATGGTAAGTCTTCCTTGTCTCTACCATCAATGCTAGAGGACTTTTGTATTATTCACTCGTCTATTTACCAAATACGCTTGTTGACCTAAATCTGTAGAATACTCCTATTTCGGCAAGCACGGCCCAATGAAAGTCGACGACGATAATTTCATTACTCGGTACATGGTCAAGAATGGTTGGAAAACAGTTTTCTGGAATCAACCGGAAGCAATGATGACCACAACTCTTGGTATCAGCGGCATCAATAAATTCAAAGGACAATTGCTTCGCTGGGCACGTACCACCATACGTTCGAACATGGTCAGCATGATTGATGACCGAATTTGTTGGCGAACACATCCTTGGACGACTTTGGCCATGTTCATGCCGGCGTACTTCAATATCGCTCTGATCTATGATGCTGCGTTGTTCTTGACTTTGTGGATGGCGAGTGGCACTGAGCACTTTCATGTACTAACTGCTGTCCTTACACTTAGTAAATTGGTCAAGTCTCTCGATCACTTGGGTAGAGAGCCACGTGATATTGGGTTCTGGATGGGTGGCGTCTTATTTGGATATTTGCACTCGTTAATCAAGATATATGCAATGTGCACGGCCGATAACAGTAAGTGTCCTTTAGGCGATCCGCTTTGTTACTGCAACTTGAATTAATCCTTTAATAGTTGAATGGTCGGGCAGGACTGGCATTCAAGCTGAGGGAAAAACAGAGGAGGAGGAGACGAACCACTGATAGACTGCGGTCAATGGTTGGCTCACGCTTGACTTATCAAGTCATGCCTCTACTCCAAAGTCTGGATATAAATCGCTGCTAGCAGGTTAGGGATAATCAATGAAATGCTTTGTTTACCACGATTGAGACTTGTATACCCTACTGGAGAGTCTGTAAGTATATGTGGAGGTGTAACTGCTAAGAGCTCACACATCACTCGATGTTTTCTTTTCAATTTGAAGACTGAATAAGATCACCTACAAAAACAATCCAGGTTCAAAAAACCTCTCTTATTTACACATTCTTGGCTTCCCTGTTCTCGCTTATTCACGACTCCATCAAGATGAACTCAAAATGCCTAGCATCCAAGAAAAGGGGCTGAAGCCTCCAAAAGCACGCCTTTTTGGCGCTTCTTATGCAAGAAGAACAGTTCCGAAGTTGTCTGGATGCATCTCGGGATCTTGTGGGGTAACTAGCTTTTACTGATTCCAATAATCAAACAAAAAGCAACTTCCGTGCACAAGTGATAAAATTGGCGTACTTTGATAAGTCTCATTATCCTTTGAAACAAGTCTTCTGACAATGTCAAGGTCTGTAGACAGATAGAAGTAGGTGACTTAGAAAGCTGAGAGTTGTAGATCTCGTAAGGGGTACTACATAGTTCGTATTGATTTGGTCTAAACATTGCTTAGCCTCTGCTTAAGCCATCAAATACCGCCTTAATCAATGCTATAACAATGTCTCTACCCTTTTACAGTTCAGCTTGCCCGGTCAATTGAGGTATATGCAGAAATAGAGCCATTCCAGATTTGTCTTTCGACCAAAACCATTTCAAACTGACATAGTATAGCAGTCCGCACACATAGTTACCGACATCATCGCTAAGTCTCAAGTCGACTTCTGTGCTACTTTGGATTTGCTTACTCAGAAGCTTTCCTTTCTTGTTCTTATGATTCCTCGGCACAATATTGCTGAAGTTTTTCTTCCAGTTCTCAAGCAGATTTTCACCAAAGCCAACACAACTATCCAACCTGGAAGGTCGTATATCAAACAACCTTTTGTTCTCGGCTCTGCTGATGACTTTCCTCGCTTCATCTGGGATTTCATGATACCCATATCTATCAGCGCCTCTCTCAATGGCGAAGTAATTTCGGTCAACTGCTAGACCGATGTGAATGACCAAGTCTGGTTGATGCTCCTCGAGAAGTGCGGGTGTTTCAACGACGAGGCCATTGTAAACTGCCTTGAACGGAGGCGAGGTCACTATCGTGAACGTTTTACTATTGTGATAGAAGCTGTATGGTAGAAGCGGAAGGACGAGAGCTGATGGATTGTCTTTGACGTCGAGGAATGGCTACAAATGTTAAGTGGGGCACAAGAGCAGGAGGTAGTTCATTTACCCCGAAGCCTGTCACCAGGACCGTATACTCTTGATGGGGAAGCCTGAGCGACGACATTTTGTTTGACGAAGTTGCTAGAGCTAATGTTCATATCTCTATTCTATATATAGTGCTTTAGCTTCTGCCCTTGCCGGTTGACTCACTCGGCAAGGATGCTGATTGCTTCCAAAGATTCCAGAATCAATGAACGTATATGGACTATCATTACTGCATCATGATGGAAGACTCCGTGGAGCGACTGACCCACTATCTCAAGCTCAGGAAAACACCCTCTGAATTTTTGAACCTGGATTGTTTTTGTAGGTGATCTTATTCAGTCTTCAAATTGAAAAGAAAACATC
>Ga0115847_100125_pt1 | contig 17849 bp, 11 predicted proteins | sample InSIn5SAF170_FD_83861 | JGI IMG/M metagenome (GOLD analysis project Ga0115847, IMG submission 83861)
CCTTCTACCACCTCTACAATTGCAGTATATTCATTTTCTTGTGAGCTAGACGGAAGAGCTGCATCACTGTTTATTTCGAAAAATTCAGGGCACGTTGTGAAGGAGTAAGCATTTTGAAGTGATCTGGGGTTTGAAGGAACCTACTCCACTTCCCCTAACACCACGTTTTTCTCGTCGGTGGTGGAGCATGTGGGAACAACCATTGGTTTTACAGACTCCCTCTTTGTCAGACCATACAATCAGATACACATTCGAATGAATCGTATGGCCGTACTATACGTGTGCCTTCGATTAGTTGCAGTTCACGTGGCTTTGTTTGCCTCTTTAGCATATAACCAGTTATCATGACGTCCTGCTATTGTAATGTCCACTTGGTCTCGAATTTGACAAAGAGAACATAGAAAATATGTTCAGTAAATGTGATACCATGACGAATCCTACGCTTGTAAAATCACTTCTCTTGAGAGCGCGACAACTTCAGTGTCTATCTTCTCGTTGGACGTTTTCCCTTCATCGCATGATGGCTTGGCCACCGTGTCAGTATGGACATGGAGCCCAAAGAAGCACTTTGAAGAAAGTATTAAGGATGCCTATTATCTATACGGACCCATTGAAATTTGTCGTAGAAGTATGAAAACAGAGGGAAAGGCAAAAGATTGGCGGATTTTTGATGTTTACTATTTCCAATAATGTCAGTTATCAAACATGACTATCACGATTCACCATTGTCACACAAAGGTGAAGTGAATGCTCACTGTTGTCCCAAGCAGAATGTCTAGGGCATCCATTAGAACCACAATGATTTGACACTCGTGTGCTTTCTTGTCTCAAAAAGAACTTGTTACCAAGCTAACATATGATATCTGCGACAAAACTTCTCGACTACGTTCAGCCTGTATCACAGTAGAAGCAGATGTAACATAAGCGATCTCCATATGACTATGATCATGGGCAAAGAAAGACAGAGCATTCTCCGACGTCTCTGGCGGAAAATAAGCGGTAGGAGGTCCTCGAACACTATTGAGGAGCAGGCTTCAGCCAGTTTGCAGCTTCCAGGATCGAAACGTGTCGGGCTCCCCAAGATTGCGCATATATCTTCCTTTTCGTCAACTGCAAGCTCGACAAGTCCCGTCGCTAAAAGGCCTGTTATTAGCGTGGATGAACGGACATGGCGATGCGCTTCAATGCCTGTTACAAAGCTGGAACCTTTCCAATCCTCCATGGGTCATCGCAATGAACACGATTCCAAACCACAATTACCCTGTAATTCACTCAACTCTAGTACCGTCGCCATAGGTAATGACACGAAACTAGTCGACATCGTGCCAGAGAAGTTGACCGCCAAACGTCCTTACAAAATCCCACAGTCGAAGCGGAGACGCACAATTGAGCTTGGGGATACAATGGCTAGGACAACCACCATGACAGATGGATGTTTGTATATCACAAGCCGACCATACCTATTACTGATTATTCCTTATAGTCTACGAGAATGCTCATGAACGAGGGTGTGTTAAAGTCGAGATCATACCACCCATACTAGAGTCACCTTCAATATCGCCAGGACTTGTGACTCGATTACCTCTACAAACTTCTCAATTCAAGAATATGAGCTCTGCATCTGAATCGTCCTCCAGAAATATCCGCAAATCACCAATGCAGGAAAACCAACCTCCAACGCAACCATTTGTTCTTGAATCCGATGTTGTAGCTCCATCGCCATTCTCGTTTCCAAACCCGCTCAAATTGGTCGTGGCTGGAGTGGATTATCGTGAGTCTCATAAAGACTTGACGGCTTTTGACTGTACTGTTCTCGGAGGACCTAACATAATCTTTTGCCAGGTCTACGATTGCCGACTCAAATCGAACACACGGAGACTAATGAGTCTTGTTCAGATGTAATTGAAAAACATGAGCCTGTACAACGAAAGATCATGCTGGAACCTGGTGGCCCGCCACCACCTATGTCTCTGCCACCCACGCCTTTAAAAGACAGACTCCGCGTAGATTTTGGATCTCCTTTCAGGTCACCATCTAGGATTCCCATCGCTACACGGAGAAGCTATGCGATCCAGGAATCGGACTCCAAACATATATCACAAATTAAGAATGATGGCATTTGGCGGAGACCTGATTCTTGATCTGCTTGACGTTATCTTCAACGGAGATTCATAAATGGGAGTAGTCATTTAGCAAAGTTATGTTTGAGACTACAGCATTTACGGAGCATGTATAGAGACGAGCTTCCGAACCAGTTCTGTGCATGAGTTTGATATCATACGAACTCTCTCCTTAAAAATACAGGATTCGAAGCGAATGTACAGAGATCCAAATGTTTCGGTCTCAAACATGCAGACTCGATATGAAAACAGATTCTAAGTAAAATGATGTGAATGAAGAGAGTCTGCGAAATGCCGAGTTTCCTATGAATGATGATACATTATGCTCCACACCAGCTGCCGCAGCCACTCAACGCGAAAAGAGCACGGGCCACTTCGCGACTTCCTACAATTATCAAATCGCGTCGTCCAGATCCCAAAGAATCGCAAAACTGAGACAGTGTGTTGCTAAGTCATTCTTTTTATGTTCTAATTTATAACTTCAGAGCTAGATAATCGAGATCAGTATACCAATCTATTTACACCATGGCAAGGACAGACTCAACACCTGCCCGAGCACCGCCATCACTCAAGAAGTTCGCCTCCAGTGGAGGATCCGACACCAAACAACGGACTCTAACATCCTTTTTCAAGAAACCATCATCAGACGGGACTCCAAACTCTTCCTCGAATGGAATTCTGAAGCCCAGTAGTGCTTCGGGGAATACGAATAGCGTCACAAAACCTTCTCAACCGATCAAGAAACCAGCTTTTAAGAAATCCAGCAGCACTTTCAAAAACTCGACTCCAGTTCCAAGCAGTGATGCAGCTCTTCCGTCTAGCTCACAAGAAAATGAATATACTGCAATTGTAGAGGTGGTAGAAGGTGCAGAATTGCCAACGCCGAGTACGCCAGCGAAGCTTCTGCCGGCGATTTCAAAAACTCTCGTCGTTGGAAGCAGCCCCTCGAGAAAGGTTAGCAGTGATGACATCCTTACGGGGAATAGCCAATTCTAATCATTTCTGAATAGGTCAAGAAGGTTGTGAGCTATGCGGAATCGGATGACGATGACGACGAAGATGCCTTTGATCCTGCGGGAATAAATACGCAGAGACGGAAGGCGAGAATAGCAAAGTCACGTCAGGACGATGATGACGACGAGGACGACTTTGTTGTTGACGGTGCAGATGGAGCTGCAGATGACGATGATGGTAAGCAGAGGCTATATTGGCCCAACATGCACTTCGCTGATCAATCTGCAGAAGACATGGACGATTTTGTAGTTGATGACGATTCTGATGCTTCAGCTAAAGCTTCGAAGAAACGAAAAAGAGCCACATCTTCTGCAACAGCTCGAAAACGTTCAAATATCACTCCTCCAACCCCGAAAGTCGATGCTTCTCTTGTTGAAGATGGAGATGGAGATATCGAGTTCTCAACAACATCTACAGCCCAGCAATGGACCTATGACCCAGAGAATCCTGGCCGTATCAATCCAGTGTCCAAACCTACGAAATCCAAATCCAATCACAAGCAAGTTGGTAAACCTAAAGCACACAAAAGTGAACCTGAAGTTAGACATGCCTGGCTTGCCAACATCATGGATATGGATAAACATCCTATTGGCCATCCTGACTATGATCCAAGAACTCTCTACGTGCCGAAGCATGCGTTCGATAAATTCTCTCCTTTCGAAAAACAGTATTGGGAGATCAAGCAGAAATTCTGGGATACCATTGTTTTCTTTAAGAAGGGGAAATTTTACGAACTGTACGAGAATGATGCAACAATCGGTCATCAGCTCTTCGATTTGAAGTTAACAGATCGTGTAAATATGCGTATGGTAGGTGTGCCAGAATCATCACTCGATCATTGGGCAAATCAGTTTGTCGCGAAGGGTTTCAAAATCGCAAGAGTTGACCAGATGGAGTCTGCCTTGGGAAAGGAGATGCGAGAAGCTGAGGACGATGGAAAAAAGAAAAAGGGTGCTGCGATCAAAGACAAAGTCATCAAGCGTGAGCTTGCATGTGTTCTGACAGGAGGAACATTGGTCGAAGGCAGTATGTTGCAAGACGACATGGCAACGTACTGTGTTGCAATCAAGGAGGGTGTAGTAGATGAGCAGCCCGCGTTTGGCGTTTCCTTCGTCGATACTGCGACCGGGTCATTCTTCCTCTCAGAGTTCGTTGACGATGTAGACCTTACTAAGTTCGAAACCCTGATTGCTCAAATACGACCACAAGAGCTGCTACTGGAGAAGTCTGGAAACTCCACTAAAGCCTTACGAATACTGAAAAACAACACAAATCCTACCACCATCTGGAATAATTTGAAGCCTAATAGTGAGTTCTGGACGGCAGATATTGCACGACGAGAGCTTGATTGCAGTAGCTACTTCACGAATGACACTCAGGAAGAGGTCTGGCCAGAAGTATTGGAGTCATTCCGTCACCAAGACTTGCTCATCTCTTCATTCGGTGCATTAGTTCATTATTTGAGGACGCTGAAGCTTGAACGACATCTGCTCACGCAAGGTAACTTCTCGAAGTACAATCCAATACAAAAGGGGACTACCCTTGTTCTCGACGGTCAGACGCTCATTAACCTTGAGGTGTTCGCAAATACTTTCGATGGAGGGCAAGACGGTACTCTCTTCAACCTACTGAACCGTTGTATCACTCCATTTGGAAAGCGAATGTTCAAGCAATGGGTCTGCCATCCATTAGCTGATGTGGATAGAATCAACGAGAGGCTCGACGCTGTTGACCTCATGAATAAGAAACGGGAAATGAGTGACAGCTTCAAGTCATCAATGACCAAGTTGCCAGATTTAGAACGACTTATATCACGTATCCATGCCGGATCTTGTAGACCAGAGGATTTTGTCAGAGTCCTCGATGGATTTGGCCAGATAGAATATACAATGATCTTGCTTAGAAAGCATCAGGGTGTTGGTGGTATCTTAGACCGCTTGATCTCTTCATTTCCAGATTTATCAGGAGCCTTGGAGTGGTGGAAAACCGCTTTCGATCATAACAAGGCCAGGGAACATAAACTACTTATACCTGCCAAGGGTGTGGAGGCAGAATTTGATGCGAGCCAAGATCGTATTGCTGAAATCGAGGAAGAGTTGCAAGAGCTACTGCGGGAGACGAGAAAATCTCTTGGTGGAGGCTCCAAAATCGTATTCAAAGATATTGGCAAAGAAATCTACCAGATTGAGGTTCCCACGTCCATCAAGGGCGTGCCTAAATCATGGAACCACATGTCCGCGGCAAACGGCGTGAAGCGCTATTATTTCCCAGAGCTTAGAGCTTTGATACGACAGCTGCAGGAAGCACGAGAAACTCACGGTCAGATCGTGAAGCAAGTTGCTGGGAGGATGTATGCTCGATTCGATGAGAACTACTCAAATTGGTTGCAATCCGTCAAGATCGTGGCACAACTCGACTGTCTTGTCAGCTTAGCAGAGGCATCATTGGCTCTTGGAGAGCCATCTTGCCGACCCAAGTTTGTGGATTCGGAAAGAAGTGTGTTGGAATTCGAAGAGCTGCGACATCCCTGCATGTTGCCTAACGTTACAGACTTCATTCCAAATGATGTCAAACTTGGAGGTGATTCTGCGAATATCAATCTCTTGACTGGTGCAAATGCTGCTGGAAAATCTACGGTCCTTCGCATGGTAAGTCGAACACATTGTTATCGATCTGATTGCTAACCTTTGAAGACCTGCACAGCAGTAATCATGGCTCAAATTGGCTGTTATGTTCCGTGTGTGTCTGCAACATTGACTCCTGTCGACCGAATCATGTCACGTCTTGGTGCAAATGACAACATATTTGCTGCGCAATCTACCTTCTATGTCGAACTCTCTGAGACGAAAAAGATCTTATCTGAAGCTACACCTCGATCACTTGTCATTCTTGATGAGTTGGGAAGAGGTACATCATCGTATGATGGTGTAGCCGTCGCTCAAGCTGTACTGCACCATGTCGCAACTCATATTGGCTGTACTGGTTTTTTCGCGACACATTATCACAGTCTCGCGACTGAATTTGCTGATCATCCGGAGATCGCACCTAAACGCATGCAAATCCATGTTGACGAAGATAAGAGAAGCGTGACCTTCTTATACAGACTAGAAGATGGAGTCGCCGAAGGTAGTTTTGGTATGCATTGCGCAAGTATGTGTGGTATTCCAAGCAAGGTAGTCGACAGGGCGGAGGTGGCTGCCAGAGAATGGGAGCATACCAGCAAGCTCAAAGAAAGCTTAGAAAAAGCTAGAAGTGGAGTTTATATACCTTTGGGCTGGCAGAGTGATGTAAGCTGGATACTTAAAGAAGCACTCGGTGAGGATGAAGAGACTGTTGATAAGAATAGTCTTGAAGTGTTGATGAAGGCTATTGAAAGCATGTAAAAGATGTTGTCTTGTCTGTACATATACGGGTAAAGATGGTGTTTGGTCTAGCGCTGTCTAGCTAGGTATTGCTTGCTAGATTTGCAAGATTCTCGATTTTTCTTATGATTACAACCAATTTGGGTTGAGCTTGGCTTTGTACTTTAAACAAATTATCTATAGCTGGGAATAAATGTTACAAGTTGAACGCAAGGCACATTCCAGTCATTGTAGACTACCTATTGGTGGCTGTCAACCTCCGTCAAGGAGGAACTCACTTATCAGTTGAGGAGAGGACAGGATTTTCGCATGTTAGAAACGCGTGCTTCAGTGAAAGTTGACGCAATTATTTGACGTATGTTTTCGTTCCACTATCAAAACATGCAGTATCAAGTGCAGCAATCGGACTTCGTGTTGTTCGCTTTGGAGGCACAGCAATCAAAGACAACAACAGAGGGAGTAGTACATGGAGATGAAGAGAAGTGGCGACGAAAGAGTGTTCGAGAGCGCGTCTCCGGGTTCTTGTTCGGGTTCTTGTTAGTTGATGAAGAGAAATCATGCCAAAAAAAAAAACGTAGATGAAAAGTGATCATTCTATGCTTGTCCTTTTATCTAAGCCGGCTTATCTGTAGGTTATATTACACATTATCATCATGATCAACACCGCACGAAGACATCACGAGTTACTTTGCAGATCCTAAAAGGCCCCCAAGTCCTGTGGCAGAAAGCCGAAACCCGGGTCGAGCAACGCGTCCCAATCGATCTCATCAAGCTGCCAGTTCCACTGCATACCTACCATCCCGTTTCCATTCTGCCCTCTCCCACCCAACTCTCCTCTCGCATCGCCCAGCTCGCCACCATGCGCGCCTTCAAACCCCTTCCCACCATTCGTCTCATCACCTTCCTCATCATCAGCTCCAACTCCCTCCAGGTATTGCAGGTCTCTCCTCCGCTTCCTTCTTGAGTCTCTGATAAGTAGCTTTGCCGTGTTCACTGCTTCGCGCGAGACATGTGTTCCGAGGACGCCGTAGATCTTCTCGAGGGTCTCCATGGCGGGTTTGATTTCGCGAAGACTGCGCGTATTGTCTAACGCGAGGAGAACGCAGATGTACTGAAAGATGGAGCAGACGTTCTGCCACCAGAAATGGCGCCTGTCGATCAGTTCTAGCGATGCTCTCAAGGACGCTGTTCCCAGAGATATGATTTTGTTTGTCAGAGATTGTGGCGCAATCGCGAGTAAGCGTAGGCGGCGGTAAATACTTGTTGCGATGTCGGTTTTTGACAGTGTGAGGAAAGGATGAGAATCGGGGATGTCGTCGAGCTTGGAGAGTGCTTTGAGGAGAAGCTCTGCTGTGCTTGTGCGTGCACCCGCTGGAGAATGCTGATGGCCCTGAATGGTGGGGATGATATGGATGAGCTGAATGAACCAGTATGTGTAATCACCTTCTTCTTCATGTGGGAGTTTAGTCGTGATACCATTCAGCTGAACCCATGATCTACCGTACTCATAGGAGATGATTCGATTCATGGCCCATGTGACCCAGAAGAGTCGACGAACCATGTCGTTACCTCCTCTACTTCGCCCATAGTTGTATGTCTCTGACTTGCTGCGATCATTTGAGGGTGGCCTAGCCGTGCTATCCTCCGGTGACACTTGATCCGAAGTCAAAGTCACACCACGATCAATCTCACGGTGTAATCCTGTTGCTTCAGCACAATGAAACGCCGTACAACTCGACAGCCAGCTGACGTGTGGTCTCGTGGTCGCTCTAAGGTAGATAGTCCTCAAGACATTGCCCAATACCTGGTACAATCCCGGGACCCTCACAAATATTGGGTCTTCAAGGATGTCTTTTGCATGAGCTACCAAAAGGTGCTCATTTGGACATTTCTGCTCGCCCGAAAAGAATGACCCTAAAGCTAGAACTCCCGCTAGCACAGCATCAAAGTCTTTTGGTTTGGGTGGAGCCGCAGTAAAGTAGGACACTGCAGTAGATTTGAATATCGTCGGTGACAAGATTCCGAACACAGGGTGAACAACCGCTAAGTAGACAGCAGTATACCGCTCATACTCCTCTCTCGAGACTATCGAGCTAATCAGACGATGATTTCCGGCCGGCTCTTCCGGACGCACACCACAATTCCACGCAAAAGAATGCACACGCGGCGGATTGCTAGACTGCAAATCGATCCCCAAAGCCCTAGGGAAAGCGACGGCCGAATGGATGCCCATATATCTCTCCTTGAAAGGATCAAGCAGACCTATATCAACAGCATCAGGTGACCCGGACCTCTCCAGATCTTTCTCCTCATCCCGCTCGCTCTTCAACAAGAGATGAGGAGAGTGACCTTCTGATGAAGATGATCCGCGAAGCAATTTCTCGACGGGCTGAGGCGGATCGACGAATTGTGCCGTTGGACTCTCATCGGGTGGGTATTGACAGTTGTAGCCGTAGGACGTACACATTGAGCAGGGGTAATTGGCGTCACATTTTCGTTTGCGCTTGCGGCATGGTAAGCATGCTTTTCGTGCTCGTTGACGCTTTGAGGGTCGCTCGGGACTGTTTGATGGGTCCATCTGTGTAGTGCTATTGACTATTTATATACTTGTAGAGCAATGTCTTCTGGTGTCGAGATTTTGTCTGTACCACGACACGCATCTCAGTATTGTTCAGAATGTGGGACTAGCAATACGAAATGAGATCGCCAGGCCTTATGATATTTGGAAATGAAGTCTATATATACACGAACTTATCAAGAATTGAGCGAAGTCCCAGCATGCCGATGCTGGTACGAAAAATGACCGAGAATTGATGAGTAAGAGTCAGCGATTAAAGGAGATTGCAGGTCACATGATCCCGGTGAAAAATAGTTGTACCAAATCAGGAGGCAGAAAGACACGACTTGCTTTGCTGAATCGGAATTATTGTTGAAATTTGTTTACACTCCGCTATGCAAATAATCCAACGCCTAACCCAAGCGTAGTCAAATATCGTACAGAAATCAGACAACGCCTTTCCCTGGTATAACCCACTGCCCAGCCGCATGCTTCCCGCTTTTACTTACAACAATTGTCTCTATGATCATAACAAGGACTAGTAAACCAAGTCTACCTTCGCACGTTTTACACTTTACGATCGTCAGAGTCCTCCCTTTCAAGGCTAATTCCCTTGATTCCTGTAATCATCTCTGCCGCGTTATCACGTCGTCGTTGTCTCTCACTTGCTGTAGTCTGGATCTTTTCGAGAGCCAGTGTTTCATCTTCATGTTCTTCATCTTCCGTAGCCTCACCAGCTTGCTCCTCGAGCATGCTCTGCGTGAGCTCGTCTTCATCTACAGAGGCAGAGAGGATACTCTCTTCAAGTCCTTGGTAGTTATCATCCTCATCCCCCGACAGATAACTGTCTCCAAGGGCATCGTTGTGTTCCTCGTCCTCCTCTTCCTGGTCATCGTCATCATCGTCTGACGCACTAAAGTCGTCTATGTCCAGAACAGGTTCTCGCCAGTAAGTGAAATCTGTATACTCTTCTCCACCATCTTGAATACGCGCAGCCACAGGTGGGAAGTAATGATCCACAACCTCACGCATATTGACATAGCTGTAAATCAGTTTATTCAGTGTCAAGAGATCCAAGGAAACCTCGGCATTGCTGTTGATTGTGAAAATGCGATTGCTTGGAATACTGACAGATCGATATGACAGCGCATCCGTCAGTCGATTGCCAAATCCAGCATAAAACGGTGATCGATTTGGACCAAACAAGTTTTTAATGTCTCGCAAGCACGCCATCTTGAAAACTTCCGGTTTGCGAATATACAATTCTCTTCGCAAAGCAGCAATTGTCCGATCAGGACTCATGATAGTCGGACCTTTCGGCAGTTTGTATGATTCCTGGACAACACCGTTCAAATATGCCCTTGTGGTGTCTGCTTGCCCAACTGAACGTGAGGTAAGGTACATGATATTATAGCCGTTATTGACAATATCAGTATACAGCTTCGCAACTCCTAAATGGGTCCAATCTCGACCAATATAGTTCAACACATGACCAAGAGCATCAGACTTGGTGATTGTACCATCGATATCCGAGATCACGATAGGGACATCATGTCGCCACAAATACATGTATGCTTGACAAGTTGCTCGATTTACCGTGAAACTCATCGGATTTGGTCCAGGCTTCAAACCAAGTGCTTTTAACTGATCACTCGTTAGGCGTAGAGTCTTAGCATAGTTGCGATTTGGATCTCCAGCTGCTCCTGGTGGAGTCTTGGGTGGAGTTTCAAGACCAAAATTGCCATCAGAGTCCGCACGACGATGTGTTGCAAGCCTTGGTGCTGTGGCGTCACTGTCCGCGTCGCTATGATATCCTGGATCCGAGGCCGCATCACTGGTCAAAATGGCGGTCGAAGGGACACCCACCAAGCCTGCCCTTTGAGCTGCAGCCTCTTTTGCCTCTTCGCTACTATATATCCATAGATTTCCGTGTTCATCTGCTCCAATCAAGGCGCCTATGTCGTAGTTTCCTTCCAGCTCTTCAGACAGGATCTTTCGTGCAATCACTTCCGCCCGGATTGCATCATCATCGCTACTCTTGTAACCCGTCATATCTAACATCAGATCGCCCGTATCTGTCACCTGCGAGGGAATGTTTGACTTAGATAGCTTGTTAGAAAGCGAAATTGCACGTTCTATCGCTTCTTTGGTAGGCAAGGGGGGAGGACTGCCGGATCTTTCGGTAAGGGTGTCAGATGTGCCATCAACCTGATATGTTCCTGGAGTAAGCGATCGAGTCTGCCGTGCTCGTTCGGCTGCTTCGTACTGTGATCTTGCTGTTGCAGGTAATAATTCATCGGTATGCACCCGACTTGGTGGATCTTCGGACCATTGTCGATTGGGAATAGGAATTGTGAACTCGGCTGTATCAGTCAGAGGTGTGATATTACCTGGCACTATTAGCTGAAGCATCAACCTGCTCAAAGGGCTTTTCCATACTAAGCGTGCTCTCTCTCCTTGTTGTTCTACCTGACAACGGAGCAGGACCAGGTCGAACGATGCTTGAAGATCTTGATTTGCTGTTTGCAGAATCGAGTGTGAGAAAGTCTGGTTCAGCAAGAGGAGTCGTGGAAGATCCATCCGCGGGAAGCGGCGGACTGGATGCAGGAGATATCAAAGGTGAAGTCTGCAACGCCTCTGGAATGGTGTCACTCGTTTCGAATACAAAGAATGCCTCCCCACCTTCTCCCAATTTCATCGCATAGTCCTGCTTCACATCGTTGACCTTGAATTCCACCTTCTTCTCGTACGGACGCAGCAATGAGAACTTCCCGAATCGTACATGGAATGGTGAACAGGCAAGGGAGCCATCTTCTTGCTCGACTACAATGACATCGATGGCACCGCTAAGAGTCGCTGGATTGATGGAATTCCACGTTTTTGAGACCGATCCGCTTATACTTCTGACGTACTGCATCTTTGTGATGGATGCGAATTGTTGGGGTCGGAGCTGGAGATGTGACCACAACGAAAAATTATACAAGATGAAGAGGAGATGGAGGATTGTGTGTTTGAGACTGAACTCGACTTAACCACAGCTCAGCTGAAACCAATGCGTTTGTACCGGAGAGAAGGGTAGAAGGGTTGTCTTTATTAGTAGATTATGTAGGGCTGATGTTTGAAGCAAACGCTCGTATCGCAGTTTCACGCAGTACAGGACATCGGTGAAAGGAAGGAATGCAGATATAACTGAGAAACAAAGTCGCTGCTAGAGAGGGAAATGTCCTGTCGAGTGGCGACGATAGCACAAGTGAAGAATGGATGGTGATAGAAAGAGTGAATGAGAGCATGAGCTGAAGAGTCGAGAGAAGAGAGAGACGGACATTCAACACATCCCACGAAATGGTCCCAACGTCACTCGGTATAAGAGGCTAGGCAAGACCGAATTCAGTGAGAAAGAATCCCTGTACTTCTGGTCATGCAGCCCTTTTTCCAGCACCCGCCTCCACGTTTTTTCCAGGGCTGTAGAAGGGCTTGCCGCTTTTCCCGACTTGGACATTCAAGGCGTTTCTTTACCATGCACGGAGAACACACACAATCAATCCATCGGAACCTCTTTCTCCTAATGCACGATTTCTTCCTGTTCCGCTATGGCAGTCTATATATATGTCTCGGAGATCATTTACGACTACGAACGAGAAAATGGACGCTCTTTGCAAGCTTCACGCTTACGATCGCCTGATTCACGACGACTGAAACCTCGGGACAAGGTTCTCATGTGATAGAGAATGAACGGAGACTTTCTCTTGCTTGACACGAAATTCGATATTTTGCGTGTGCACATTCGGATTTCGGCCAGAACCCACCCCTTCTAGTTATCAACAGACAACGAGGCCATTTAGCATGTGAAAAGAGACAGACAACATGCTGACGCTGCAGTGACGGCGCACCCACACTTTTGGGTTGGCTGAAATGCTCAGCATCGCTTCTTCTTCGAAATGTTGGAACTCTGGTGGAAATTGGCGTGCACGCCTGAAATGCATACCTTCTTTACTGCCTCCAATTATCGACATAGGCTTTCAGTACATACAAGGTTCGCCGGCGCCTATACTATCACGACTAGGGCGAGTCGAAGCCGGTCTGCGCTGACTGTGACTTTGTCTCAATGGTTTCAATCTGGTTGGCTGTACAAATGAGCTCAGCCGCAAACAAAACCCGCAAGTGGAGAGAGGCCTAGGTATGAATGCCCATGCGACCATATAAGTTGGACATTTGTCCCCTGTAGAGCGTAGGAAGAAGGAACAATAGTATCGATCCCTAGGCGCCATGAAAAACATTGTTCGTAGCATAGGATAACGCTATGCTTATACGGGTGCTGCCTGTCTGCTGACATGAATTCTGCCAGAAGTTGAGCCCTCCACAGACGGCAAGGTATATGACTTGAGTTAGCGCAGCAAGACTTAATCGTTGTTCTCGAAGCGTGTGGGACACTCAGGTTTTACCTTCATGGTAGGATGTCTTTTCTTTCTTTTCGCAAAGCATCGAGATGTCATCCATTGCCTTTCCTACCAGTTGAGAGGTTGATTCATGATAAGCACTCATCCATCTCGATGGCCTTTTGCACACCAAACTCCGTTCAATGCGATCACCAGAACCTACTTGCGCCCATGAATTTGCACTGTAGACTTTGCATTCTATCCTACCGCGCGATATCAATATTCTGAAGGATACATGGCATTGTATTGTATTCTCGGCAAACATAAAATCTGCCGACATTAAGAAGGTTCTGATTGGTGACGCGGGAAGGGAAGGGCTATCCATAAAATACTCCATTAGTTCTAGCCTGACAACACAAGCATTTGCTGCCTCATCAGGTTCTCGTGCAACATTTGACGGTGGTCTGTGTGTGGGGAATTTAGACTCAGTCAAGGACTTGTTCAAACTCATTCTGCATCTACTCATCATTCCACTACCGCGCCGCCCTTCGACGTGCCTACCACCGCCGACCATAGGCAGTCTTCCATTTTCTACCAGTCTAAAATCACACTCACGTACTGCCGATTCCCACTTTCGAACAAACTCACCTGCATGAATACAACTACTGCTTCGACCGAATGGATTCGCAGGTGGGCGGACCGGGTCGAAGGGATTGACATGTTCTACCTACAATCCCTTGCCACATGTAGCGCTCTCACTTGGTTCGTACGACCCAATATGCAACTATCCACGCGTCGTGTGTCTTGTAAAACGGCGCGTGTACAATTATTAAGACCAAAACACGCTAACTATCACAAAGGCTTCTCTTCCGAGCATGGCAAACTCTGTGGAAGCCTGTACCCGAACTCATCAGCATTCTAGGTGTCGAAGTCCCGGATGCACCGAGTGTTTCCCTTACGAGTGTGAAGGCTGATAATGTCACGATACACTGGCTCCCACCGGATCCGAGTAAGCCTGTGCAGAGTTATTTCATACAGGTTAATGGCGTAAAGGGTAGGAGAAGTCTTGCAAAACGCGGCCAGGACTAACAATCTACAGTGGGAGAGGTTGTGGATGCGAAGAATCATGATCCTGCAATCAATGTGGTCGGCCTGAAACCCGGACATTTTTATAATATTCGTGTCTTCGCTGTTGGATCGAACAATTTTCAGACTGGCAGTAAGGTCATTAGAGTGAGAACGTATGGTCGAGATGGACGTCCAATCCTAGAGAATGGGAGAACACCAACAAATTTCTCAATTGAAGAACCCTCGCCTACACCAGACGATAGCAGTGACGATGCTCCTTCCCGAACCCATACCGCGGGTATTGAGCCCGCTGCCATCGTCGACACCACATCACTTTTGAAGAGAGATTCAGTCGGTCAAGGCGGTCGAAGAAATACAATTGGTCGAAAACATTCTCCATCCAATGCTGCCGTTGATCACACCTTTGATCCTCGAAAATTGCAGGAGCCAGAGGAGTCTATGCAGCAACTGACAGAAAAGTTCGAGGCTATCAGACGAGATACTGAGGAGATTGCTGCGCAGATAAGCAAAGATGCAGAAGAGTTTAAGGTCCAGGTAGAAGAGCTAATAAAGGAAAAGGATGAGAAGCGGCAAGCATTGAAGGAGAAGGAGGATGCAAGTGAGAAATTGAGGAAGGATATCAACACTGCCGAAAGGGACAATCGAGCTGCACAGACTCGTAAGCGTGAGCGAGAAAGATATTTACGGGACAAAGAAACGACAAAAAAGAAAATGCTTGATGACATGGCTAGATGGCGTGAAGAGATTGAGGATATGAAGAAGCAACAAGAAGAATGGAAGTCTGAAAAGGAGAAACTAAAGCAGGCTACAGAAGAAAAGGCAGAAGAGCTGAGAGGGACGATACGCCAGCGCCAAAACTCTCTTAATGGTCTAGATCAAGAGATTCATGTCAAAGGCCTGCAAGTTGCAGAACTTGAGCGTAAGAGACAGCAACTTCCCGGAGCGGAGGATAATGACGAGTCCCGAGAACGCGAAGAGGCTCAAAGGCAGAAAGAGGAGGAATGGGAGATGAAGCAAAGAGAGCTCAATATCCAGCTTAACACGTTGAAGATGAGCCTGCAGCACCTTGATGCAGATTTGTATCATCAGAACCAGATCTTAGCGGGTCTACAAGCTCGAATCACTCCTCCGTTGATGTACCATGGTAATTCGTCAGGCGTCGATCTTGATCCGACTAACAGTCAAGGAAAGGTCAAGTCTCGACGTAGTCGCAACCGCAAGAGTCGTACAAATACAATTTCCTCAATCCCACCCGGATATCCCATCGACACTACCTTTACGAGTGCTGGTGCCTTTCCAGGTCTCAATAGTACAGCATCTCCTACATTCGCCCCTGGACCATACTTTGGATTCACGCATCATGATACAATTGGAAGCGACCACTTGGACGAGATGAGCGAAGCTGACAAGAAAGCGTTTGGCGACGGCGCACCCCTGAGCCCAACTGCTTCTCGCTGGTTACCTTCAGACATCCTGATGGACAACGATCCTCTTGCTACAGCATTGCTTGATGCAGCTTCACCTGCACTGGAAGATGACGTGCAAACACCTGAGTCCTCCAGTCGTTCGAACAGCTTACTCTCAAGTCCGCAACACTCGGCAAATAACCTGGCTATGTATGGAGTGTCAAGTCATGATATGGATGGAGATCGGCGATCGTTAAACTCTGCTCGTGCAGAATTTGGTGTCATCGGCTCACCATCTTCAAAAGATGATGTAGCACCAGCTAAAAGATATCTCTCTGACATGTTCCAGCGGAATCGTGGCAAGACTATGCAAGATGGGCTTGCTTTAGGATCACTCAAACCTAGTCAGAGTCAATCATTCCCAAGAGCAGGTGAAGAACCGCTACCTAGTCTACTAAAAGCACGTCGTTCGAGCCTTTCATGGACTGGCAAGCCGATGTTTGCGATGTCAGGAATTTTTGGTAAGACTTGGGGAGCTGGTGATTCAACCCAAGGCAATGCACCAGCTCTTGCCCGACCTATTGGCGCTCCTAGACAACGAGGACTAGCTAGCTTCTTTAATCGAAGTACCGACGAAAATAGCAGTTCTGAACGCAACCCGACAAGCCCACGTCCAGCATCAGTTGCATCTTCTGAGTTACCACGGCCATCTCTTGATAGCGCTCCATTCGGCTGGCCTGCTGCGTCTGAGATGAGAAACAGTCCTCTCAATCCTAACTGGACTATCAATCCTGGACAACCATGGTCAAATGCTCCCTCACGAAGGACTAGCGTTCAGTATGGCTCAACTACAGCACTCTCAGGTATCGTTTCAGAAGACGATGACTTCCTGCCAACGTCAGCTTCTCATAAGCCGCCAGCAGCAGGAGTCATTGGTACCCGTCCTGTCTCGTCACATCGTCAAAACACTCCCAAACTCAATCCCACTGCCACTCCATTCATGGCTCAAATCTCGCGAGTCTTCACGTCGAAAGGTGAGAAGGAAAAGAAGGACAAAGGCAAAGAAAAGGAGAAGGAAAGAGAACGGGCGATCGACTCACCACCAGATGAGCGACCGAGCACATCCCTATCTCTCAGCTCCATTGGCCGAATGTCTCGCGACACACCATCTATCCACACTCAAAACAGCATATCTGAATCTCACGAGAGCTTACGCATGGAACGCAGCACAAGCAACACACCTTCCGAACAAGCAACCCCCTCAGCAAGCGGCAAAGAGAAGGAACAATCATCACTTAGCAAACTCATGCGCAAAGGAAGTTCCAAAGCGATCTCTCTCGCCAGCATGCGACGCAAAGAGTCAGGCTTGTTTGGAAGCAGGAAAGTCACCGGCAGTGCAAGCAACTCTGATCGTAACTTCTCGGGCGATCGTGACTCAATGGACGAGTTCAACGAGGATATGCTGGGCAAGAGTGTAGATAGCATGACTAGCAGTCCGCAAATTGGCTCGGGTACAACGGAGCTGAAGACCAAGGATAGTAGGGAGAGTCGCAGGAGCATGAATTGGGGACGATTCCCGAAGTTCGGGACTGGGAAGAAGGGGAGGGAAAGTGCGGAGATTGAAAGGAGTGAAGCTGAGACTACTGGCACTGAGGATGAGGGGAATGACTGAGTAGCCCTGATTTACCAGTTAAAGTATGATGAACATTTTACACACTTTCATTTTCCGTGTTCAACGACTCTCGTGTGAAGAAAGTATTTACAAAGAAGGTATTTCAGCTAACATAGACCATACCACCACACTACACACCACCTCCTTCTCTCTGGCACTTCAACTCACTGACCATTCTTGATCAAATCTGCAATCTTCTCAGCAAGTGCATCTGTTGTCTCCATTAGCCGCACGTTCTCGCATTCTCGTCCTC
>Ga0115847_100127_pt1 | contig 17799 bp, 14 predicted proteins | sample InSIn5SAF170_FD_83861 | JGI IMG/M metagenome (GOLD analysis project Ga0115847, IMG submission 83861)
TGCAGGTGCTCCGAAGCCGACTCTGTCACGAACAGATTCGTTCAGGGAAAGAACTGCGAACAGGACGCATGTTAATTCACTCCAAGCGAAGGCGGCAGTCAATTCTAAATCATCAACTGGCGGCACAATCGCGTCAATGGGTGAGTACATCCCGGTTCTTGTGTTGTGAAGAAACACCTCATAGAGCTTTCGTGGGTCAAATTTGCTCTATCGAAGCTTGATGACAGGGTTATGAATCTCGAGATCTAATCAGACCTTCAAAGTCGACCTCGGCGGATCATTAGCGGTTGCCTCCCGTGGCCTCTTTAGTACCGGCGTCAGCACCGACCTCAACGTTACCTACCTCAGCAGTGGCGGGAAGATCGGCAGCAAGATTCTCGGTGAAGTCACGTGTGATAAGTTCGGCAAAACCCTTGCCTTCACCTCTGTGCGTTTCATGACTGAGAAAGGCGATGTGTTTGCCAGAGGGAGCCATACGAAATATGTTGCGCTAGCCTGGAAAGACCCGAAGAACATAGTGGAGGAATTGAGTCCGAAGACCGCGGGGACGGAAAAGGCGGAGCATGTGGTGAAGAGCTGAGACGAGAGATCTTACTAAAGCAACTGTACTCGATTCGCACTTGTGGGTATCATATACATAACTATTCTTCTGAAGTTGGGCTCAGAGCGGCCCTGTGTACACCACGGCCACAGACTACACAATTTCCAGATCGTCGTCCTCATCTTCCAAAAACACGTCTCCCGGTGTTGCGCCCAAACTCTCCCGACCTGGCAGCCGCACACCTTTGCCCTCAAGTAGCAATCTTGCCTTCTTCCTAGGTGATGATCCCTCCTCGATATGCGCAGCCTGTTTGAGACTGCTCTTAGCAGGACTGAGAATTATCTTCTTCTGCGTGCCGTCTTGCTGGATGATGGTAGCAGGTGGTGGCTCCGTTGGTTCTAGAAGACCACGCTTGAATGCCCCTCCCCAACCCATGGGAGCAGATGATATGGTGCCAGAGCCAGAGGTGCTGGAAGACGATTTGAATTTGCGCTTGATTGGATTGAGATCGACCTGTTGTGCGGTTTTCCCAAGAAGGCCTAGGGAAGCCGCGTCTGGGGGCTCCAACGAGGAGAATTGTCCCTGTATCAAGTTGCCACCGATCTGTGAGGAGGCAGCGGTTGTGGTCCTGCGATCCTTGGTTTCCTTCAATATGCTCCGATGCCTCAAATATTCACTCCCTGTCCCATTGCCCTTCAAGCCCAGTGATTTGGCCAATTCATCCTCTTTTTGCTTCTCACGCTCTCGCTTTCGTTTCGCTTCCTTCTGTGCTTCCTTATCTTTGTACTCCTGATCAAGCAGGCTGGCGGCGTTCAAGCCTAGATCCTTAGGGGTGATCCACATCGTCTCATGAAGATATTTATCATGGTACATGCCTTCCTTGGTTAAGCCGTCTTTGCCTCTGCCTCGTCCAAAGCCCCTGCCAATTGATCCGCCGCCTCGTCCACCGCCTCTCCCTGCACCTGGACCTCCGGTCATCGTACTGAATTGCATTCGCTCCGCTCTTGCTTTGTCCACTTGTAAACTAATATGATATTCGCAGACTTCAGTCTTGCGCTTGTCGATCCACGCCGTGCACTGGTGCCCGTCCGCTTTAATGGACTTGCAGAAGCCTAGGTCCCTTGCGGTACCGATCTCCAGCACTGTGTCTTCACTGCTCGTAACCTTGAGGCTGAAAGCATCCGTATCTTTCTTTCGAGGAGGCATAATCCCAGGATTAAGCACGGCAATCAGCTGGCCTTCCTTGAGTTTCCACCATCGCTCGAATCCAGTATCGAACAAGAAGAGGTCAATCTCATACTTGAAATCCGTGAGACGGAAAACCATGAACTTTGGTCGAGCACTGGCATCAGCGCCAGCACTATCAATTGACTTAGGGTTGTTCTTATGATCGCGTGGTGTCGATTTTGAGCACACAACACCAAAGATTACATAGTCTGATTCGCAATCAGGAGGCTCGTAATTAGGTCCTTTGACTTCGTGCAGCAGTCGCGGTATAGGGTACAATTCTTTGCCTTGAAGAGTGCGAGTTAGAGCCGTGTGATCTATGTGACGTTTGCTGAGATGAATGCCGCTGTACGATTCTAGGGACGAAGTATCCTCTCCAGAAGGTTGGGCAGACGGCGTTGTTGCTCTTGATCTTGGAGCTTGCAGTGTGACGCCAGTTGATGATTTAGAATTGACTGCCGCCTTCGCTTGGAGTGAATTAACATGCGTCCTGTTCGCAGTTCTTTCCCTGAACGAATCTGTTCGTGACAGAGTCGGCTTCGGAGCACCTGCAGGAGGACGAGAAACCTCGTTTCTACTGCTAGCCCGGCTGCCATCACCTACTGCAGATGCCGGCCTCGAGCTGCCAAAGATGTCGTTTGCACCTCCAGTCTGCAGCCCAAACCCTTTGCTCCGGGATTCTAGTATTCGCTGCTCTTTCGTCTCTTGCTCCAGAGCGTTAAGTCGGCTCTCTGCTATTCTCTCACTGAAGCTCTTTGGTTTTGGAGCATTTTCATCTCGCGAAGCGCGCAGTGAATTTGATCTCCCCAAGGTCGAGTCGGGGCGTCCAGGTCTGGGTCGTTTCAGCGAAACATCCTGTGCCTTCAGTCCTTTGTCTATCCCTAACAATGTCCTTGCTGGAGACTTCGGCTCTACTGGCACTGCAGTTTTCCTCACAGGTGATAATGGCACCTCAATGTCCGGTCTGAAGGTTTCGGGTGGGTCAAGTGCTGTATTCCTGCCGGTGCGATTGCTTGCCGACGATGCTGCGCGTGAATTTGCTTCGGTGTTGTCAAGGCCGCTTTTCTTCGCCTTCCGCAGCTTCTTCAGCTTCAGTTTGGCCTCGATAGCCTTAAGCTTCAGCTGCAACGTCTCTTCATCTTCATCCTCGTCGTCCTCGCTATCTGACGATGGTATGCTCATAGCCTTTTTCGGTGTCGTCTTCGCTGGTCTTCGAGGTGATGGCGACGGTGATCGCCCATTACGTATGCGTTCAAGCCGTTTGCGCCCACTTGGTGAACTCAACAGCGCCTCGTGTGGTGATCGAGGGGGCCATTGCGGTTGATCTCGAATTTCTGCTCGTTGTGTCAACATCAGCACAGGATATGGTGCTGTAAGGACGCACCTTTGGCATTCGGCGACTCTCGAATGACGACCATCTTGACTCCATCGCATCCAACCAGGTTCTGACTGATACATGCAGCTTCCAACGACAGAATATCAGCTCCCAAGGTGTGGTAGCACAGATTAGAGGTGCGACAACCTGAGACGAATCCCGGGGTTCTGATTGGCTGTTAGACACGCGTCGCGTGGATTTTTCGGGGAGCAGGCGCGCGCCCACTCACAACCACTTTGGGAAGCAGCACTGGGCCGCACCGCACACTGAATCCACCTCACCAGCGGGAGCAAGCGGGAATCACACAGGACGGCAGACATGGTGTCGACACGATCGAGTCCGCGGAAACGGCCAATTGACGCAACACAGCCAGACGTCGAGCGAGATCTAGAAGACGAGCCCGCGCACGAAGATGTCACCATCGACATCGACGAGGCTGAAGTGCGAGGCAAGAAACTCGCGCCAGCAGACAACAACCCGCCCAAACTCTTTGTCCTCCCAAAGGATGCGAGCGGAGACGCAAGGATAGTCACGTTACCTGAACCAGCAAGCGGTGCACCAGGCCGCTACTTTGCGTGTCCCCAGAAGGGCATGTTTGAGTTTACTCGAGTGGCCGCCCCGAAATCACAACCAAGGAGTTTCCTGCTCGCTCCAGCCGATCAAGTCGAGGAAGAGCAAAAGATCTCGCCCAGCAGCGGAATAGCCCGGGGATATGTCGCAGAAAGCGCAGCAATCTTTATCGCAACGCCAGTCGACCCTACATTCTTCCTCGTGCCGCTACTTGCACCAGCAGCAACCAAGAACCAGAAGCGCTTGTTCGTCACGTTCGACGACCACATCGAATCGGCAACACCAGGAATGCGGCAATTGCTGAGGCAGGAGTCATATCGGAGGATGTTCGAGGCACGCTTGGACAACATATGTGACAAGGTGGAGGCGGGAGACGAGTCAATGTACCGGCTATCGACAGAGAGGCTTGCGGCAGTCCTGGTGTCGAAGGCAAAGCGAATGGTTCAGCATGGTCTCCCACCATCCATGGAGGAACAATTCGTTCGGCAGGCACTTCAAGCGCCTCTGCTGAGCATCAAGCGCGAAGACACCTTTATCACGCAGACGTCAACCACAGAAGATACCCAGCCAGGGGCATCAGAAACGCAAGACTCGCAAACAGTGTCCGAAACCTCCGCTGCAGAAACGGACTCACAGTCGACACCTAACACCCAACTCAGCACAACAACGAGCATGACGTCCATCTCCATAAACCCGGATGCGGATATTCTTTCGGATGCACCACCAGCTGCCCACGAAGCCTCGGAGCAAGTGCGGCATCTCTTGAGACTACGTACATCGCTCACCTACCTCAGCGCATGCTATATTCCTCCGCACGTCTCCAGCACGCTAACGTACTCACTGCTGGACTTCACACCCCTGGACACGCACCTCAAGTATCTGAGCTCGCTGCATGAGGAAGCACGAGCCCTCCGCGCCTTATCTGACAACATCACTCGAAAGAGGGGGTTGGACGACGACGAGGCTGCTGAGGAGCGGGCAGAGAAGAAGCGCAAGAAGGAGGAAGATGAAAAGAGGAAGAAGCAGGAAAGCAATGCCATGAAGGCATTGAAGAAAGTAGATACGAGCGGCATGAAGAAGCTGAGCAGCTTCTTTACTAAAGTGCCCAACAAGCGATAATGAGTGTTGAATGGAGCTGGGTTTGGACTGTATGATACCAGGATGGCTTGCATAGCACTCGGCGCATCTGCACTGAAACTGATCATAAATGAGGATTTGGATTTCGTGCATTCCATGCACTCTCATGCTAGACTTCCCGGTTCATGCCCCATGTCCGAATGAAATCCTTCTCAAAGGAAGAAACCAGCTCTTTTCGTGCAGCTACATGCCCTCAGAACTCCATATTGCAGAAAAACACACATGCATTCTACATTTTCTTTACGTCCTAATGGCATTGCCCAGAGCACCGCCTGTGAATCCACCTCCTCTAGCGCCGCCTCGGATCCTGCCCAAACCACCTCGTCCACGGCCGCCGCCACGTCCACCACGGCCGCCGCCACCTTGCCTCTCAAAAGCATTAGCCGTGCCTTGCGTTCGCTGCTCGAGCACCTTCTCATTGCTCTCAATAAGATTCGACGCCTTGTCTGATAGAGTAAGGGCAAGTGCTTGCAGGCGAGAAAGATCTACACCCTTGCGGAACATGATGGCGCCATTGACTTGATCAAGTGCGGCCGCGAGGTCCTCGTGTGAGATCATCTTGGCGACAATAGCAGAAACTTGGCGCTCGGAGAGATCGAACATAGAGGAGAGAGTAGAAAGGAAGATGGTTTCGTCTGCGATGCAATTAGTCTTTTCATCTTCGTACATTGTACAAGTCTGGACTCACAAAATGGGGCGTAGGTCAGCAGATATGTCTCAAGACCAGTCTCCTTGATCTTGCCTTCAAGCATGTTTCTGATTTCATCGGACTTGCTTGGTATTAGATCCCAGATCTTGATGGCGCGGATGAGCTCTACGCTGCGCTTGTAGTCACCAGCACTCAAAGCCTTCGAAGCCTGCAAGATGTGGTCCCGAGTATTCTCCGGTGGCCCTTGGAAGACACTGCGTTCCGAGTAGTCCAAGAGTCTGCGGAATGCCTTGCTGATTACCCTCCTTCGCTGATCTGGAAGGGAGGCAAGGGAAGCAAGCAGGGGAATCTCAAGCAGCATTGATACTACCAGGTAGCAGGCCTCGAGAAGCTCGATGTTAATATGCATGTGGAATGGCAGCTGTCGCAGGCGCTCGGCACGTTCTTGCTCTGGCGTGAGTGTGGAGTATCGCTGCACTTGCACACCCTGAGCAAGCAGTTCCTTCTGCCTGTTTGAGCCGCAGATCTCCTGCAGAGCTGTTTGCGATTCCCATATCAAGCCAAGGCGGAATGCAGCGAGACCAACCTGAACCAGCGTGCGATTGTAGTGGATCTGCGTGACGATATCAAAAGAACTGATACTCTCTGACAAATGCGACATGAGCATCATATTCTTAGCATCGTAGTACTGGTCATGCAGAGCCACGAAGTAAATGCGGTGCAGAATAGCTCGAGCACGCTGGATGCCTTCGCTATTCTTGAAGAGGTAGTTCGTCAGAATCTTAACCAGCTCTTCTGGATCTGATCCACTGCCACGCGGCGAGATCTCGCTATCGATTGGTTCCGGTAGTGATGACCACGCATCACTTTCAAGAGTCGACGCGAGCTGATTGTGACGGAAGTGAAGGTGTTCGAGACGCTTGAGGATAATCGAGTTTATGCGTTCCGCTTGGACACGGTCCTTGAGTTGATCTTGCTTGCGAAGTCTCTCTTCGTAGATCTGTGCCCTAAGCAGATCAGTGTACGCAGCAGTCTCGTCCGTCAGCCGTGAGACGTAGTCAGAGGTATGTGGGTCGATGGAAAGTAGTGATCGAGTAAGTTCATCGTCCAGGCGCTCAGCGGAACCGACAACACTGCCTGGGATGGTAAAGAGCTTTCCCGGCGTGAAGGTCGGCAGTTTCTCGTCATCTTCCCACTCCTCAGCTCCTTCAATGACAACAAGCTGATCTTTGTTCTTCGCGAGCAGGTCAACAAGTTGCACGAACTCCGTGTGGGCCTGCTTCCACTGCTCAACAGAGATGGCGCCAGTTGTTGCGCTGGTGGTATCGAAGCGGGCGCTGATCAGAGAAAGTAGCACACGAATACGTTGATAGTCCGTTGCAGCAACTTCAATCAGGCGCTCCATGATACGAATTTGCTCGTTCCTGTCCGTGCCTTTGCGACCTCTGGACTCAGCAATGCTTCGGAGGTTCTTCAAGATCGATTCCGGAGTGTATGCAAGCGCCTTGCCGTCCCGACCAACAACCTCAAACCCTGCATCGTCTAAATCTCCGGTACTTGTACCAAGCGCCGCACTAGCAGCGCTTCTCGACTTTGATTTTGGCGCGACCTCCTCTTCTTCCTCTTCCATGAACGCGTCTGGATCCTCGCGATAGATCTTGACTTCATCTGCGTAGTTCTCTTCCCTCAAAATCTTACGGATCTTCTGTCTCAGTGAATTGAGGGCCTTTGCGTTTAGTGCGTTCATTTTCTGAGCTTTGGTTAGCATTCGCGCAAGACAATACATGGAACCTCTCTGTACCTTTGGCGTGACCTTGGACTTCTCATATGCTTCCGCTACGTCTGTGTCCGTCTCTGCCAGCATCTTGATGAAGATCTTGGGCGTCTTGTTGTTCATTTGCCTAGTTACGTTGGGAACAAGTCGCAACACCTCGTCGTAATTCTTTTGTGCAGTCTGGAAGTCCTGGATTTTGAGACCGTCGTCCGTCTTCTTGATCAACGCCTCCAACTCATCCAGTCTCTTGTCCTTCGCCGACTTGACGACTTTGTCCTCGTCTTCGTCGCTGCTGTCGTCGCTATCTGCCCCACCTGCGCCCGCTTTCAAGAAGCGGTTCACCCCAGTCGCGCCATCTTCATCGCTGCTTTCGTCTGAGGACTCGTCATCCTCACTGTCCTCCTCAGACTCTTCCTCCGACTCCTGCTCCGACTCGTCAACGTCGTAGAGTGACTCTTCAGACTCTGAGCTTTCGCTGTCGGAATCGCCACCTCGGGCGAAAAATCGTGAACTCATGATTGCAGTCGTTGGTGCGCAAGTTCAGTCAAGGGTTGAACTTGCGGTTTATGCGTAGGCACCAGAAGGTATGACTGTTCGCGACTATCGTCCTGAATCCCAGCGGTTCACACATAGAATTGTGCATGTGGGTAAATCTTGGCGGATGCCTAAGGCACGAAAAGAACCCCACCTTATCAGTAGGCCTTGGACGCGGGAGTCTCTGGCAAAAAATCTCAATAGGAAGAGAGCACGAAATGCTGCTGCCTGTTATGTATTGATTTATCAACCGTGCCTATTATCGTAGCACGTTAAACATAAGCCTTATCCAGTTAAAATTGCCATGGCAATAAATGAATATGCTGGAGTTTTCTATCCTGCGATACCATCGTCTCCCCAGGTTCCAATCCTCCATTGATCATGGTGCAATCTTCGCCTTTTCTGGTGCTTTCTGGGTGCTTGCCTATGCCCAAGTCACTGTTGGTATTGTCGCCATAACTGTTGCTGTTCTGGTCTGTCTTTCATCCTCCAATATTGTCCCGTCACAGGCCAAGCATAGCCCCTTTGATGTTGCTCGATTTTCAGGCGTCACAGATGTTTCCTAGCGGTCATCTTCCTGAAGTTGAGTTATCAGGCACTCATACATCATTCTCTGCTTCTGCTGCTTTGCTAGTCGCCTATCGAGAACCATGACGGCCTGCTGCTTCAGCATTCCGAGCTTCTGCTGGAAATTCAGTAATGGTTTCACGTGCACATTCTGGAAGGCGACGTCGTACTTTTTCTCCTTCCTCCAACTCTGCCATCTTCTTTGCAAGTCTTGTGTCGAGATTACCACCGGTTCTGACTCTCATAGCAGCTCTATCACGAAGTCTGCTCGGCCTTTCAGTGGTTCCTGCTTTCATCTGTTGGTAAGGGTGAACTGCAGCTGGCTTTGTAGCTTTTGCGCTCGCATCGGCTTTGAGAACTTTTTGTGCGAACCTGACAGTGTCTCTTGAGCCATTCCTGCCGGGATTGAGAGTTTGGTTCATAGTATGAAGTAGACCATGCAAGCGTGGACTACGCCTTGGTAGATTCGTGAAATCATGTGAATGGTGCTTCCCTGTGCTCTGCTCTACAACTTGTTCTTTTGGTTTCGGGCTTATACAGCAGTTCTCGAGCGGGTAATGTTGACTACGCGCCTTCAGACTCGGCGTAGTGAAGGCCAGTTTCGACACTGCCGCCGTTTGATCAGACATTGTCACCGTGAGCTTTAACGGCGGCTCCGCCAGACCGGAATAGTCCCCACTGATGCTGCCGGCCTCGCTCATCATAGCCAGACAAGTACTGGCGTGGAGTTCTGACGAGAGACCCGACGTTTGAGGCGATGAGGCACGTTGGCTCAATATCACCCGTCCGCTAGTGACCTCAAAGCGGAGTCTAAAGTGAGGCGCCACTTCACGAGAGAGAGAGAGACAAAAATGCTATGGCTGTAAGGCTTCGCTACCTTGAGCCTATATTCGTGTACTGCAATGTGTTCATGTAAACTTACGGAAACTGATTGGTATTGTGCTAGCCGTATGGTCCAGACTTAAATTAGCATTATTGTTACCAGCTTATGCGGACTGAAGAATTGCACAGATAACTATGCAAGAGCGCTGAGCGCTGGGTATATAGTACAGAAAACGGCCACTACTACAGGATGGATGAGCAGCAACGCTATTCGTCGTCCAAGATAGAGCTGGCCAGCGGTCCAAAGAAAGGTACCTCGTATCTATCTAATGTTGTAGCTACGGATACTCATTAGCGCAGGCACAAGCGACAAAATGCAACATGAATACTGACCATCGACGTAGGCTCTGAAAGTAAGCAGCGCGAGTAAGCACAGATCGCCGGCGAATATTAGCCACGAGAGGATGCTCGACCATGAGAAGATGAGGTGAACCACAAAGAGGAAAGCAAAAAGTAATGACGATTGCCATGCGTGAAATCTGCAGCTTCCATCAGTCGACAGTCCATATTACCGCCCACGTACGAAGATTCGCAAAGGCCCAACTCACCGCACATAGTCGCTCTTGTGTTCCAGTATCAGCAGCAACACAGGCCCAACCGGTGGCAGGGCCACATATGCAAGGCACGCCTCCCAATCCATCCTGATCCCAAGCCCTGTCTCGAACAAATCCACATCCTCACGACCGCCTCCCCCACCGCCGAATCCCGCAGTTCTCACCCCACCAGCTTCTCTTTCTACATCCTCCCATCCACCATTCGCAGGGAAGAAGCCTCCGTTATGTTGATCCAGACGCGGCGACAATGTGGGTGACGCGACAGCTGCAGTGCCTATGTTCCGCGCTTGACGCTCAGGCCCCGGACTCAGCGTTGGAGATCTGACATTGCGCTGGGGACTGAGGGCGCGCTCGCGTTCGGGCGAGACATCTTGGTAAGGCGCAAAGTCTGCCATATTGGACGAGTGTATTCGCGGGTGGTGTTCCTGAGCTGTGAAGACACTATAGAGGTTGCTCGCGTGTCGTGGGCAGGTGGATCCTTGGACGGACGGCTTGGCCCGCGACAGGTGGAGCTCTGAGACGGAGCTCACTCCGCATGTACCTCAGCTTCAGGTTGCCAACACTGAGAATCGAGCAACTGATTTGTAGTTTTGAATAGACCGCAGGAATTAGAGTGACAGATGCATGGAATCATATGAATGTGAAGAAAGACCAATAAGTACCATGACCAACGCCATGCAAGGGATTGACGTGTATACCAGCGTAGTGTACAAGAAAAGCCAGACAGCATGAAGTTGCCCAGAACCTTCAATATGCTCAAAGGCGAAATGATCGTATCTGCAACAACACCAACCCTCATATACATGCAAACACCCAGGCTACATCTAGCTTGCCTGCAGGTAGTTGCTCGGCACCAGACCTCTACCACCAGCCTCCTTACCGCAAATCTCTGCTTCCCACCAACCATCATCCTGATGTCGCAGCACGGCAAGCACATCTCCCTTCGCGAAGCCGAGTTCTTCGGGGATTTGAGCTTGGTACATGTATAATGCGCGTGCTGAAGAACCTGTTAGTCATCTGACAAAGTACGAAGATAGAGCCCTTCGGAAAACCAGTACGTACCATAATGCATGATGGACTTCCCGTCCCTGGTCGTTCTCCCTGGGTCAGCTACACTCTTCGAACGAACCCGTCCAACCTCATTGCCAGCTCCACCTGCATACATGCTCTGTGGGCGTCCTCGCTGAGTACCAAAGCCTCCATCAGATTGTGGAGATGGGGAAGCAAGCTGCATAGCCATAGGCACGCCACCACGACTTTGCGGCCGAGAAGATGTTCCGCCAAAATGAGGCTGTGGCGACACCGCCCGTGCAGGCGATGCACCTTGCTGGGACCCGTAGCCTGTGTTTGCACGGGGTCGTGTGTTTGCAGCTGATGGGCCACCATACGGGTTGGGAGAGACCGGTCTTCCATTACTGTGATAACCTGCTGATGAAGGGGGCCTGTTATGACCAGCAGCAGATGGTGGCCGATTGTGGGCACTGTGGGAGGATTGACGGCCGTGGCTTGGTGAGGGGTGCTGACCATACATGTCCGGACGAGGGCTTGTTGCTCGGGGTGGCCCTGGCGAAGCTGATCTCATCATATCAACCCCTTGTTTGCGACCCCATGTGTTCCCGCCATTGTTCTGCTGGTACCCTGTTGAGTTGAACATGTTGTCCTTCTGCGCTGTAAACATCTTTGTTGTTTCACGCATGGCTTTGGCGGTGTGTGCAGCTGGAGGGGCACCAAGACGACTGACTGGAACATCATATGCAGGCGGCGGAGTACCACGCTGTGCAGATGCGATGTTGGCGTTTGACAATGGTGTTGGCATACCACCTGGAAGTGGTGATGCCCCAGGCGCAGGAGTTGCGAGTCCAGCGTACCGATCAGCAGTCTGCCGAACAGATGATGCTTTCGTGACCCCCTTCAGCTCTTCCAAGGCTTGTGCAATTGGGTCCATCTCCATGCTGTCGATCGCGGTTGGTGTCCGTCCCTGCGTTGAACCATTTCGCGTGTCAGGGCTGGCAACATCGAAGACATTGTTGCCCACATTCAACTGAAATTTGGCGCGCGGATCCACTGGCTCTGGATCTGGAGTCCTCTCCTGGCTGCGTGAGAACGCACCACGACCCCGGTACCTGGCAGGACTATCCTGGCCGTCTGTATCATAGCTAACATTCCTACCAGGCGGGGGTGCATTCCATGTATTGCGATTACTGCTGGGAGTGACCGTCGCTGACGAGTTCTCGGAATGGCCTCCAGTCAATTCCCGACCATGCTTGCTCTTCGATCGCTTAAACGGGCTGTTGAAAAAGCCCCGCTTTCGAGGTGACGGCTCCTCTTCAATGGGAGTGTAAGGTGGCATCTCCATCTGCTTGACCGGGGACACATTCCCGCTAGACGGTCCATAGCTCGTGAATGAGCTCGGATTCGAATATTCGCTAGTTGAATCCCTGCTGGAAGGCCTGTTTGGACTTGATGCAGCACTTCGCTCAGCTGGTGGCGGCATGTTTGGAGTGGTGCGGCAGAATTGGGTCATGCCATTTGAAGGGTATGGTTCGTGAGGGACTTGTGGTACCTCATTCATGTTGACTTGCTGGTAAGCGTTGCCACGGACCGATTGTCTGCCGCTGTTAACGAATGGTTGCTGAGGACCTGAACGTATGGAGCGATCCGAACGGTCGGAACGTCTGAATGGATCCTGTTCGGGAGGCGGCATTGGTTTGGCTGCCATGCCCATCTCTTGAGCGAGCGCACTATTCGGGCTTGGGTCGTGATGGGAAGCAAACACGGATGGTTGAGGCGATGAGCTTCGAATCGTTGGATTGATCGCCCGTGGAAATTGCGCGACGGTGTACGCCTCTTCCATGGAGGCTTCTGAGGCTGCGTCGCTTGCGTCACCACGGCAGAAGTCGATGTACTTTGGAGGATCTGGAATCTCTTGGCCAGTGCCTTTATCTTTGATAAAGGTCAAAACATCTTTCTCCGGGTCACAATCTTCAAGCGAAAGTCGAACCTTCTCCCAGGACTAGACTCGATGTTAGCTTCTCCTGATGACACCTCTTCATAGGCCGATCATGCTTACCGCATCGTCGCTCACGCATGTCTCGGAAGCAATGTTTGCGAAGGACCACAGGCTTGTCTTTAGAAAGTCCAGGCGCTCCTCTTCCAAGAACTGGAACTTATCACATGCCGCCTTCCATTCTCTATTCCAACGTCCAGTTGTCTCCTCCAAAACTTTAATTGCGGCCTCGTACTCGTTGCTATTAGTGCTCATCTGAATCTGGGTCTTCTCCAATTTAGCCTTGTTCTTCCTCTCCTCTTGACCCATGACCATATGGCCTTGCGCTAGATAGCCCTTGACCTTCAAGCAGTCGTTTTCGTACTTGTCGCGTGCCTTATTCGCTGCAGAGGTCTGTTGATTTTTAGACTTGTGCAGCTTTTCAATGCCAGTCTGCACAATTTTCCGCCTCTCTTTCATGGCGCCTGCAAAGGCAGCCAGAGGCTCATCCAACTCTGAGCGCATCTGAGCAGCGTTCTGCTGGTGGGCTTTTCCCATTGCTTCGACCTCGGCGCGAACGACATCGAGAGATAGGCGCAACGTGCCGGACTCTGCAGAGCCAAGGGGCTTTCGAGCAAGTTGCAGTAGCCTCTTGGAGTAATCTTCCTCAATGGCGGCTCGTGCTGGTCATTGTCAGTCCAGGTCTACTTCAAATAGCGGCACCATGCATACCGGAATAGAAGGCCTTCAGCTCGTCGCATGTTGTTTTTGCGCCGTGCATGCGCTCCAGCAGAGGTCCGACGCCCGCGTCATCTTTGCCCCAGAAGTTGTTCGAAACTGCGTTTCGTCAGCAAGCTCTCCCGGGACACTTCTTCGTGCAGCGTCTCTATTTACACGACAGTGGTACTGAAGGCGGCTCTGAAGTCGCAGCAGGCATCCTGCGCGGATGGTATACAGAGCCGCTTAAGTGGTGAGTATTGCTGTGTGTTTCCCCGGTCTCTACAAACTTAAAGAATGATGATTGTTCCGATAGCGATAGCAAGGTGTAGTGATCATGACAAGGGTTTGAGAGTACAAGCTGTCTGTTGTTTGTTGGCAACCCCGGCCCCTAGCAACGGACCACGTGACCCTGGCCACTCGGCCAAATCCTCGTGTGAATCACCCCCGCGACGCCACATTACGTTCGTGGTGAAGTCCATCTCAAAGCCTCAAGAACTCGCCTGGCGCGCTTTGGCGATGACAATGTTGTGGTCCTTGGGGGCAAACCTCGGGCAGCTGTGGGCTGACTACTTGAACTGAGAAGTCTGAAACTGCCCAAGCAAGCCACAGAGCAACATGGACTTCAGCTGACCAAGGGATATGATCTGCCTATCACTGCTCTGCTGTTGGTGTCCACGAGTATTCAGGGCATGTACCTTGAAGACTGGGTTTTGTTTGTTGGTGGACATCTTGTCAGAGTCGCAACTCGTATTAGTCAGCGTTTTCAATCCACCCCGCGGACTCCTGTAGACAATGATTTCCATCCTATGCAGTGCATACTGGGCTCTTTGTGCGCTCTCAAATCAGCAGCTTAGCCCTGTGAAGTCCGTTACTGGAAGCTTCTCATCGGGTCCCGGTCGCCTCTCGAGTTCTGGGCCAAAGAGAGCACGACAACGGTCCATGTCAATGCGGCCTTGAGCCCGCTCACCATCTCATTTCAGGTACAAGAGCTGATATACTTCGGAACTAATCTTTCAGCCCGCTCGCGGCCCCAACTTCCTCTAGCTATGTCAAGCTTCCAATATGAAAATGTTATCTTGCCCGATAACGCACCCGTCGTACTCGTGAACCGTGACTGGCAGATCCCAGGTCGGATTCGTGCCAAATCAACACGGAAAACAGACGGCCATAGATCAATAGGCTTGGGGAAGACACATACTTTTCGACTGAACAGTCAAAGCAAATCACCAAGCGACAACCTGAAAAACTCCCCGCCAGCTAGGTCTCGGAACGGCAGCTCTCCGCAGAGTTCTCAAGACCTTTGTTCGGAAGAATCGGGTTTGACGTCGGGAAAGCGAAGAATCTCAAGCAGAACATCAAAGCGAAAGCACCGGGGGTCTCCAGACTCGGATGATTCGCATACATCAGATACCATCAATGTGACGAGTAATGGCTTCCAGGATCGCCATCACGATCAGAATGAGCAATTATCTCCGCCAGGAATCAACGCTTCTTTGATGCAGTTGGCAACTTATGCAACACCAGACTTCATTCCAAAAGCCTCGTTCCTCAACTATTGTATGGCCTTTTAGACAATCTGAGTATTCGAATTTCAGGACTGAGCTAATCCCCCCTTCGTAGATGTGATCAACGTTGCGGATCACCTATATCCCCTGAAAGGCCTCTATAAACTTAATCCTCTTCTTAGCGTATGGCTTCCCATCGTCCTAGTAGATGAGCTGTGGTTCTATTGTATTCTTTACACCGTAGCACGTCATCTGCACGCAAGCAGAAGCCATCGGAGCTACGAGAGCGAATGCGTGTATCTGGCGGACATCCTGTATCAGAAGCTGAGAACACGGTTGGAAGGGCATCTGAGCGGAGTCGGCCTTACAGATGTCGACTGCGCAGCAGTCGCTTGCCTCCTGGGAGTAGAGGTAAGCAGACTTATCCATACGTCGATCGCTCGGTGACGCTTACAATGGTGTTATAGCATGCCTTCGGCTCAAAAGAAGGCGCTTCACAACATGCTCGAGGGCTTGCATCATTTGTTGACAAGCGTGGAGGCGTTGACAGCATCAGCGGCGTACTACGCACCAAGATCTGCAGGTCAGTAATCTCAGAGCCGTGTATTAACTCAAGCATTTCGCTAATGCAGGCTTAGAGCGGACGTTGAATGTGCCATCGATCACTCCTGTGATCCAGCAATTCGATATCCACCAGATGGTAAACCCAACGCAGCACGTCATAACCTGCCAGAACCTACCGATTGCTTTACACCCGTCTCATCACATTTGTCATCTCCGACTCCACTGGATGAACCACTCATTGGCATCGCTAATGATTTTCTGCCTTTTGTCGCGAGCCTCCAGTATCAAATCAGCCACGCGCAGTTGCTTGACCCCTTCGTGCTCGATGATGGCGTTCTCTGTCTACAACATAGGCTCGCGCAATGCCGGCCGCGAAATCTTACTCCGCTCGGCAGATCCTTTCGCGCTGCATGCCTAATATTTATCAAATGCCTGATACGTCCTCTTGACGTTGTGGCGCAAACTTCAGAACCTTTGGCTAAGCAGATTCAACTTAACATGGGCCTTAGTCAAAATATTTCACGGGTTGCTCGTATCTGGATACTTTTCATGGGCTTGATTGCCGGTCGCCCATTACAGGAGCAGAGGATATTGATTTCAGCAGAATTGGTTGGCATGCTCAAAGGTCAAGACGGAAGATTTCCTGCCTGGCCTGAACTCAGGAAAGACCTGCAGAGTTTTGCTTGGATTGATGCTATACTCGACGGCGTTGGGGAGAAGATATGGTCAGAGCTTGATGCAGTAGCGTTGGTATAATGTACTTTTGAGGCTGTCATTGAACTTGCGTTACAAATCTGGTCTCTGCCTGCAGGCACTATGTACTTATACAAATTATAAAAATCGATTGGCCTGTCAGCATGTAGATACTTAACAGGAAAATCCAGGCTTCTTAATTACTCCCGTCAAGATGCGACCTTAGAGGGAACACAGTACAAACCAGACACTGCACAGGAGAAGCATTCGGAGCGGCAACGAGCAGGAGTACAATGCCAAATTCCAACTCCAAGGGATGACGAAAGATCCCTGTCGCCACAACGCCTTCTGATTGGCCGCGCGCAATGCACGCCCGAGCTTCTGATGATGTTCTAAAGGATAGCTTGAGATGCAACCAGCGTTCCCTCACTGCAATCCTCGAGCCTACCTTTGTTTGTCCGCGAACATGACGACGTCGCCTCCGCCCGTGGTCATAGAGGACCAGGCCCGCCTCCTCGAGGATGCGCTCACCGTGGTGCGGCAGCAGACGGTGCAGATGAAGCGCTGCCTAGAGTCTCCGGGCAAGCTTATGGATGCGCTCAAGTGCAGGTCCGTAGCCATTGGAATGACGGAAGGGGTGTTGGAAGAAGATGCTGACTACAACCTAGTTCTACTTTGGTCTCGGAACTACGAACAAGCAGCCTGGGACCTAAGCAGTACTATGAACTATACATGGCCATTTTCGATGCCCTTCGTCACCTCGCGGTCTACCTGCGCGAAAGCCACCCTACCACCCACCTGGCGGATTTATACGAGTTGGTACAATATGCCGGCAACATCATACCACGTCTCTACCTCATGATCACAGTCGGCACTGTTTACATGTCAATCGAAGATGCTCCGGTCAAGGAAATAATGAAGGATATGATGGAGATGAGCAGAGGAGTCCAACACCCAATTCGAGGTCTGTTTCTGAGGTACTATCTGACTGGCCAAGCGAGAGACCATTTGCCGCAGGGCAGCGGAGATGGACCGGAGGGTAATCTGCAGGACTCCATCAACTTCATTTTAACGAACTTTGTGGAAATGAACAAGCTGTGGGTGCGGTGGCAGCATCAAGGACAAACCAGAGACCGGGAAGTTCGGACGAAGGAGAGGCAAGAACTGCAACTGCTAGTGGGGAGCAATTTGGTACGGCTTAGCCAGCTTGTCGATCTGGACAACTACAAACAAATCCTCCGGCCGCTACTAGAGCAAGTTGTGCAGTGCAAGGACGTACTTGCGCAGGAGTATCTGCTGGATGGTAAGGCTATGTGCCTTGTTTGTTAAAGTACCATGCTCATATGTCGCAGTTGTGATCCAGGTTTTCCCCGACGAATTCCACCTCCATACCCTCGACCAATTCCTATCGGCGACCGCCAGGCTCCACCCACATGTCAACGTGAAGGCTATCGTGATTGGCCTCATGGATCGCTTGTCCGCCTATGCAGCAAGAGAAGCCGAGGCTCTTACACCAGAGCA
>Ga0115847_100128_pt1 | contig 17775 bp, 12 predicted proteins | sample InSIn5SAF170_FD_83861 | JGI IMG/M metagenome (GOLD analysis project Ga0115847, IMG submission 83861)
ACAAACACCCTAGGTGACTATTTCCAGGAATCTTGGCCTGTTGTCATTTTCGTTCTACGTCGCTACCTTGGAAGAACTCGGAGCAAGATTCGTATGTCCATAGTTCTTGCGAATGGCAATGAACATTGGCGCTTGATTGAGAAAGCAAACCAGGTAGAAAGGCACCGAGCCTCTCAGGTCACTTTCTGGCCATGGATTATCATGTTGGCGTTCGTCCTTGTGCCCAACTAACAACTGAATGTATCGAATGACTATAAGAATGCGGTCTGATCCCAGATGACGTTGAAGCCAGAAACGGAAAACAAAGTGGTTTTGGCCTCAGGCAACAAGGCTGATTCGACGCGTCGCGCTCGCGTCCGTCAGGGCCATCCCACCTTCTCGATCGTTTGAACTGTGCATAGCCGTGCGCAAAGTCATTCACCTTTACGATGGACAGAGAATCAGTCTACGCGTTGAGTATTGGACTCAGCCAAGGAACTCAGGCCGACGAGCCCGACAGCCGCGTTAACATCGAGTCACGGCTAGTGGATTTTGTTCTTGAATTCCAGATCGACAATGCCTTCATATACAGGTGAGGCTCCACCACAAGACCACAACGTGCAACAAGGGACTGATGGCTCCAACACAGAGATCAAATTCGCGAGAATGTGCTGGTGAAGCAGTACTATTGCGACATCGACATTGCCCACCTCATTTCGTACGATGAAGAGCTTGCACACAAGCTCAACACTGAGCCGGCGGACATGATATCGATTGTACACAACACACGAGACGAATACGCTGAATAGTCATGCTGACGTATGCTGTAGTTCGAATCTGCTCTGAAAAGATGCACACAGCGAATTGTCTATCCCTCGCAAAAGGATATCAACCTACCTGAGCACCAACTCCTACTCCATTCCACGGCATCGCAGATCTCGATACGCGACCTCACAGCGACTAATGTGTCACATCTTGTGCGCATACCTGGCATCGTTATCGGTGCATCGACTTTGTCATCAAAGGCAACGACTTTGGCGATTGAATGCAGGAACTGCCACTACACAACACATATGCCCGTGATTGGCGGATTGTCTGGACTTAGTCTACCTCGTACCTGCGGTCGGCAGCGGGAAGCAAACGAGGCTTCGGACAGATGCCCTCTCGATCCTTACTTCGTTGTGCACGAGAAATGTCAGTTCATTGACCAGCAGATCCTGAAACTTCAGGAGGCGCCGGATCAAGTTCCAGTCGGAGAGCTGCCACGACATATTGTCATTACCGCAGACCGTTACTTGACAAATCGTGTAGTGCCTGGCTCGAGATGTACTGTTATGGGCGTCTTTTCGATTTATCAGTCAAAAGGAGCAAAAGGCAATACCGCAGTAGCCATCCGGAACCCCTACCTTCGCGCCGTGGGGATCCACGCCGACGTGGATCATACAATGAAAGGACACGCAATCTTCACTGAAGAAGAGGAGCAAGACTTTTTGGAAATGAGTCGACAGCCAAATCTGTACGAGACGTTCGCAAACTGTGTGGCACCATCAATCTACGGCAACTTGGATATCAAGAAAGCCATTGCATGCTTGCTCATGGGCGGATCGAAAAAGGTTCTTCCTGATGGAATGAAGCTGCGAGGTGACATCAATGTGCTCTTGCTCGGAGACCCTGGTACTGCTAAGTCTCAGCTTCTGAAATTCGTCGAGAAAGCTGCCCCGATCGCTGTCTATACGTCAGGCAAAGGATCATCAGCAGCAGGTCTTACTGCTTCTGTGCAACGAGATGCTTCGACACGAGAGTTCTACCTTGAAGGTGGTGCTATGGTTCTTGCAGATGGGGGCGTAGTCTGTATTGACGAGTTTGATAAAATGAGAGACGAAGATCGTGTTGCCATTCATGAGGCAATGGAACAGCAGACGATTTCTATTGCCAAAGCCGGTATCACGACGATTCTGAACTCGAGAACGTCTGTTCTGGCAGCCGCCAACCCCATCTTCGGCCGATATGACGATCTCAAAACTCCAGGCGAAAACATCGACTTCCAGACTACCATCTTGTCGCGCTTCGACATGATCTTTATCGTCCGAGATGATCACGATAGAGGGCGTGACGAGCGAATAGCGAAGCATGTCATGGGTCTCGCAATGGGTAATAAGGGAAGTGAGGAGCAAGTGCAAGCAGAAATCCCCGTCGAAAAGATGAAGCGATACATCAGCTATTGTAGACAGTACGTTAATCTGACGCTATGTTGTTGATCCTACTAATGCAACACAGAAAATGTGCGCCACGGTTATCACCTGAAGCGGCAGAGAAGCTGTCGTCTCACTTTGTGTCAATTCGACGACAAGTTCATGCCGCAGAAATGACGGCAAATCAACGCAGCTCAATTCCCATCACAGTTCGTCAGCTCGAGGCGATTGTCCGTATAACTGAGTCATTGGCCAAACTCACACTGTCACCTGTTGCCACCGAGGATCACGTCGATGAGGCCATTCGACTCTTCCTTGCCAGTACCATGGATGCTGTTACTCAGGGCGAAGGCCAAGGTAGCAAAGAACTTATGGACGAGGTTAACAAGGTGGAGGACGAACTCAGACGACGGCTGGCAATAGGATGGAGCACGAGCCTGGCAACACTCAAGCGAGAGTTCGTCGATAGTAGAGGTTACTCGGAGCAGGCATTGAATAGGGCGTTGATCGTCTTGCAGAGAAGGGAAACTATTCAGCTACGACATGGTGGCGCGCAAGTGTACAGGTCCGGCATTTGAGTTGCATTGGTCTTTTTCTGTGTTGGAATAGCTTTGGCGTTCGGTCGCGTCAATGGTCATGACAGTGATGTGGAAGCTTTCCGTTGGAGAGGGCATCGGATGACTTTGATGAGGCTAATGCAATATACATAAGACTGAGGCTTTGCGCAATGTCGGGGTTGCAATTCTTCAATTGTTCATCGCAGGCGTATACATTGTAGCGCCTATTTCGCACGCGCTTTCAAATGCTTCCAACGATGAGATTAAAACATCTGACTCTTGCCCTTATCCTGACTTTTGAAAGTTGAGTAGCACTATTTGAAAGACTAGGTACGCAGACAGCAAGTGTGACCTATCGTACAACCAGGCGTAACAGAGCTTCGAACCGAGAATCAGCCTCGTTATGGTTACATTCGACAGACCAACTGGTCGTTGAGGCTAAATCTGGTCGGGATCATCTCCGCACCTCAGGAGACATCCACCAGGAGCTCCACACAAAGCATTAACAACAACATATCAGCTTGGGTATCTGTTTTCCAATGTCTTGTTCGGCACTCCCAAGATCCGAGGAAGAAACCACCAGTCGAGATCTCAGCCTGGTTGCCCTTCAAGTTAGCCAATGGGGTCGCTCGTCAGCTCCGGCGATTCGACCTGAAGGTCTGGTGGCCTCGGCTGTGGGATGGAACTGCTTCTCCGCCTCCAAAAGCTGCCCCGGATTTGGTAACCATGGTCATGATTGTACAATAATATTGTGGTATCGTACGGTCAATTGCACTGTTGATCTCCTGTCAAAGTTTCTGAGTTAACTTGTGTGTTTATTACTTATCAACGAGTACATCTACATACAACGTCCGTAACTATGTCTTCCCCACCACCTCTCGCCGGCGTGCGCGTCCTCGAGCTCGCTGGTCTGGCTCCAGGACCATTTGCCGGTATGGCTCTCGCAGATTATGGCGCATCAGTTATCCGTATCGATCGCGCAACCAAGTTCTCGCATAGCAGCGAGGAAGAGAGCCCCACTGGCGACTCTCTCACCAGACACAAGAGCTCCATTGCCGTGGATATGAAGTCGCAAGCCGGCATTGACTTGATCAAGTCGCTTTTGCCACACGTGGACGTAGTAATTGATCCATTCCGACCTGGTGTGCTCGAGAAGCTTGGATTGGGCCCTAAGGAGGTCATGCTGCAGATCAACCCACGAATCATTGTTGCTAGAATGACTGGTTTCAGAAGAGATGGAAAGTACAAGGACATGGCTGGCCACGATATCAACTATATTGCTGTGTCCGGTGTGCTGAGCTTGTTTGGTCGCGCACATGAGAAGCCGTACCCACCAGGCAATGTTGTCGGTGATTTTGCTGGTGGAGGAGCAATGTGCTTCTTGGGCATTCTCCTTGCTCTGATCAACCGAAGCAGGACCGGCAGAGGACAGGTAGTTGAGGCCAACATGGTCGATGGTAGCACATATTTGGCAACTATGCCACGTCTCGGTATGAAGCGGCCCATCTGGAGCGGAAAGAGAGGCACCAACACGCTTGACGGTGGCTGCCCGTATTACGATACGTACGAGACTAAGGATGGAAAATACATGGCAGTGTAAGTCATATCAATGCAGTCTATTTCGATGACAGCCATACTGACGGGGCCAAACAGAGGTGCTCTTGAACCACAATTCTTCGCTGCTCTTATCAAGGGCCTCGGCTTGAGCAAGTCCGATATTGGCGTGAGAGAGGATCCAAGACAATGGCCAAAACTGCGAGAGCTTTTCACAAAGACTTTCAAGTCGAAAACACGTGCCGACTGGGAAGCAATCTTTGATGGCACCGATGCATGCTGCACGCCAGTCCTGACACAGCCAGAGCTCGAGCAACAAGGCTTCGATCAACGACCTCCTGTAACTCTGTCTGATAGCCCTGGCTATGCTCTTGATGATCGTGCTGCTGCAGAGAAGGATCCAGCCGTCAAGGCCGCCATGGGCCAGGGTCCTGGTGTGGAGGGTAAGGGCTGGGAGGATGACGGTATTCCTGCTGGTAAGGGTGGTGAGGAGGTTCTTGGTCAGTGGTTGGGCTGGAAGAGAGGAAAGGAATATGATGTTATCAAGGGCGGTCTCGTCAAGAAGGATGCGAGCAAGCTATAGTCTGATCCTGTCTGAATAGAATTGAAATACATGTATCATGGCAAATCAACCGAAGATTGTGCAGCCGTAGCCTTTTAAAAGAGAAGCCCGGAGGTCACATTTGTCGATTTCTATGGTCTCGAACTACGGTCACTGTAATCCAATAACATCTCCTTTGTGGCGCGTCCTCATCTTTGCGTCCCTTTCGTCACAGCGCCAGCAGCTGTTGCTCCTGTTCCAGCTGCATCGCTTTTCACGGGAGGCGCAGCCGCTTTCTTCCCTCTTCCAAACAACCTCCCAATTCTCCCAGTAAGCGGTAGAACGAACCACCTCGCGAACCAGGGGGTCGCCCACACGCTTAGGATCAGTCTCAGTGGCAGCAATGCCTTCGTAACCGCCCACGCAGCACCAACTTCGACCAGAACTCGTGTTGCGCCCTCGCCATACCTATAGCTGACGTCCCTGCGACTGCCATCATCGCCTAGCCAGCCTTTCCGTCTGAAATAGCCTCCGAACTTCTCTACACCTTCTTTAACCCACGCACCTTCGCTTATGTACGGTGGCAGGTAGTTGAAGTAGTGGAATGCGCTGAAGAGGGATACGAGAGGGACAATGGCTGTGAGTTCGTGCAGGATGAGGAACGAGGTGATGTGGGAGATCGGCGCTGTGGCCAGCGGTGTCGTGAAGCGGTGCAAAAACCGAGGCACTGGTGTTCATATCAGTTCAGAGGAGAGCTCTTGACAGACTGTGTGATCATTATACTTACGTCTGGCATTGATGCGTGCTATGCGGCTTTGCGGAGTCTTCGCATCAGTGGACACATATTTCCTGAATACATTGTGTCGCGGCAACGGCCAGATTGGTACTTTGAAGAGTATGCGGCTCGCTGGCCGGAGCATAGTTGTTGTGATTACATGACGAAGATGTTTCTTGTGGATAGAAACGAGCTGGGTGTTCGTTGGGGTATGACGCAGATCACGCACGTACCATGTTAAGAGCTACCTTGAGGCCAAATCATTATAAGATAAGTTCGACCTCATCCCATCCAGTCGTCATTCCTGTTGGAGTAAAGCTATGCTTACAATGACCGCGGGAGGATTTTGTAGCATCCTGTGGCCCATCTTACTTGATCTTGACCGGAAGCACAAACGAATGGCCTAAAGATCTCTCGCATCATTAAGTATCCAGATCACCGAGCCTGAAGACTGACAACATTCTGCGACTTCAGGTCTTTATGTGACAGATAGGAGAGCAGTTTCCTTATGTGTGGGATGCACTTCACAGGCAACTCCACTAGCCCTAATCCAAAAGCTTGTTCTGGTAGAAATCAGCCCGTTCAATCAATTCGGCAAGCGCAAAGATTCGAATCACGGACTCGTCCTGACAATGTTTCGAATTATTATACCATAAGGATATAGGAAGACATCGACTAGTTCAATATCCGGCTGCTGCTGAGCAAATTCTCCAATCCAGTCCTTCTAATTCGATGGACGTGTTTGTTGTCGTGACCTTCAATTTAGCCCGTGATAACATGCTGAACTGCTCAATGTAGCGAAAGCGCTTGCATGTGCCAAACACAGAATATGTCAGATTTCTGTCCCTGGACCGCGCCGGGAACACAACTCGGACAATTGAGGTTCATGGATAACAATGTGAACAATGATGGACAGCTAGAGGCAATTCCTTGGGTTTCATTTAGTCGTGATTGCGGAAGTTAGCCTCCAATTTCCTCGAAGTGTGAGCAGCTGGTGTTCTCTTACATGAGATTCACAAACAGAGTCCGGCCGCGATCATACTCCGATGTGAACATTGGATCGCTGAAGCTAAACACGGAGGAAACAAAAGCATGAGCTAGCAGGCCTTTTCGAATGTGGCCACTGCTTCTTACACTGCCATTCCTCAGTCCTCCCGCAAGTGCACTCCTGAATGCAAAGTCATTGTTCGCGCCTGACATTCGGAAAGCTTCAGGATAGTACGGAATACGAGTAAAAGATATTCCATTCTCAATCAAAGAAAAGAAGTGTACATATGTGTCCCCGCGTACAAAGCCCCAATTGATCCGTGTCACACTGTGCAAATTCCTGCCTTCGCCATCGCTAATGTTGAAGAACTTGGCACCGTTGTCGCCACCATACGTACAGAGTTGTCACCAGTAACCACCTTCACTCCACCCATGTGTGCGTGTATGCAATGCAGTCTTGCAATATCAATGCCAATTTTGAACCTCGCTTTGCCAAACGGGTAGGAATGAGTGCGGTGATATTGTTATCATGGTCAGCGTTGGCGACCCCAGGTGGGCAGGAAGCTGTGACTGATTTGAACCGACTGCGTAGCTCGTTCCAACTTTGAGTGCGTCGCTCATTCCTTTGTCAGTCTAGCAATCCACCCGCAACCATACAAGGGATAGAAAAGAAGCTGCTGAAATGTCCGTCAAGCAACTTCAAAAGAAAAAAAGAAGATCAAAGTCAATATGAACCTTAGGAGCAGAGTGGAGCGACAAAAGATCACCTTGGAATCCTTCGTGAACCTCCTGCTCCAGTATGTTGTGTTGTGGAAGCCTGTACATCAAGAGCAAATTGCAAGAACGCTGCGACAGATCCGCGCCCACCATATTAGATCCATCCCATGCCGCAAATCCGCTCCATGTCACCTTGAATGGAAGTCTTTCCGAAGACCCGTGCTCCCGCTCCTTGTCCATGGTTCCGTGCCTTCTACAAAGAATAGTGTGCATGTTCAACTTTTGGTAGGCCTTCTATTGTGTGTAATGACTCCCATGACCCGCCTCTGAGACCCCAAGCCGTCCCACCTTCCCCGACACCATGCAAGGCCGCAAATCAATGAAGATCAAGATAAGAATGAGATCAAGCAAGCAAATGGTACGAAAATCGCTGGATGGCGATGTATGTTTGGTTAGACAGGCAGGTGCGACCTATAGCACCGTTGCCTCCTTCCTAATTGAGTCGAGTTAATTAGACGAAGTAGGTGCAGTGGCGTGGAGGATTAGTTGGGAGACTTGGAAGCGCCGGTGCCTGCTTGGCGACGATTGTCGTTCAGCGACATGTTTCCAAGCTCAGAGCCGAGGAAGTGGAAGGGGTCCTGAGGCTGGTCATACGAACCAGTACCGGCACCGCCGTTGAATCCTGCTCCACCAGATGTGGGAGCGCCAGCGCCTGATGGCCCGGCACCAGTGAATGCAGATTCAGCACGTGCATCAAAGCCTGAGGCGTGCATGCCGCCATTCGCAGTGTAGCCGCCCATTGGGGGAAAGGGCGAAGGAGCACCCATAGCTGAAGGCATGCCGTATCCGCTTGGAGGGCCGGCGAAGCCTGGTGTTGGAAATGCGCCAGGAGCGCCAAAGCCAGCAGGACCAAATGGTGCACCGCCGGGCTGACCACCCATTGGAGGCTGACCCATGCCGAATGACGGATCATTCATAGCATTGAAATTAGTAGAGTCGGCTACGATTGAGGCTTGAGAACGGGGAGCACCACAGCGCAAACAATTCACGTTCTTTGCAAAGTTGTGATAATTGCAAGTCTCGACGCCGCACCGCCAGTCACCAGGTCGGAATGGCGCAGATGCACCGAGCGTCGACTGCGACCGACCGCCAACACCGTGGCCGTGAGGTCCGTGGTGCATCATTTGTGGGCCGCCGTAGCCGTAGCCGTAGCCCATAGCATCGTGCGGAGGCATGGCTTGTGACAGCGGGTAGCTACAGCGGAAGCACGCAGTACGGCGCTGGAAATTGCTGAATCCACATGAAGGGCAAGTCCAGTCGCCAGGGCGAGGGCGATTCTTGCTGGGTGGGAAAGGTGTCAAGATCTCCGCGGCACGATCAAGTACACGGGAGGACGATGGGGAGACCTCAATAGCCTTCTCATTCAAGGCACGTCCATTCATGCAGAGACTCTCGGCTGCCTATTAGCGTAGTTAGCGCACATCTTAAACAGACAAATTTGCGGAAGGAATTGGTACCTCTTCATGTGATGAAAACACAGCGAAGCCAGTACCAGTAGGCTTGTGCTGATCTGGGGTACGCAGTGTCCAGAATGCAATGGGGCGTCCACCATACTGCGTGAACCAGCTCTCAAGCTCAGACTGCGTGGTATCATGCGGCAAACCGCTCATATGCAAGACCTTGCTTCGCTCACTGAGGAACGCACGCACGTCAGCACGGGCGTCCATTGGTCTGGTCAATACGTCTGGATGGTCAGAGAATGGCTGTGACTTTCTGATTAACCCTCGCAGAACTCTAGCAAGTGTAATGGCTTCTTCAAGGGCGCGGCGAGGATTGGCTGGAGCGAGTGCCTGCAAGTGGAATGGAAGGTTGTGCTTGATCGGCGCAGAAGATTGCACAGGCTCAACTTCAAGAGCTGCACATATGTTGGCGAGCGAGCTGGAACCGAAAGGAAGAGACTCTGGATGATGAGACTGCCAGTGCTGATACTCTGTGCGGAGGTCGAAAGTGCGTGAGTGCTGCAAGTAAGGCGCGAGGACGACGGACTTGTCACGGGCCTCGCGTGGCAGCTGAACCCGTAGATCCCAGGCATCCAGGGTCACAAACGCAAATTCCAGGTTGTTCGCCAGGAGTGTCTCTTGTGCCCACTGGTCAAACCGGGTGGTGGCTTCGCGGAAGGTGCCGGCATGCTTAACGTGCTCCCATGTCAAGGTCGTCAAGCTCGCTGGCACTTGTTAGCCCATACCAAGATTTGAAATATGTTCCAAGACATGTACGCACTGCAAAGAGGTGTGATTGGTGTATTGACTGGCTTCACCAGAATCTGCTCACGATGTAGCTGCCATTTGTATCAGCCATGCGTTTGCCGAGATGTCCCCAGATGACCGGAGAATTGCTGCTTTTGCTTTACCTCTTCACAAGTTTTGGCATCCAGAAGTAGCCATCCGAACTCAATGACTTCTGCAGAGTCCTTCGTTACATATACGCCGTGCTCATCACATGTGGTAGCAATGTGAATCACAACGTAACGGTCCAGGTTGTTGGGCGCCTGTGGGGTCTGGTTTGAGGCCATTGTTTGTAGAGGTGAGTCGGACGGGTATGTAAGCGAGCGACGTATTGATGGGATGAGGCGATGAGAGTCTGATGGAGCTCAAACAGACAGTCTCGGAGGTCGAACGGGGATAGCAGCACGAACGAGGGTAGCTGCTGCGACGGTCCGTATTCTCGAGTGCGGGAGCTTGGACTAAGGTATACTGCTTCGCCGGTAGCCACTGGAAAGATACAGAAGGAGCAGAAGGAGCTTGACACAGGGCAAGGCTCGCTCAAGAATTGAAAGGTGGAGAGAAAAATGGATGAACGATTGAAGGAGAGTGAGAGAGTTGTGGATTGATGGTGCTCGGAAGTCTTAGGGCCGTTCCGAAGCGGTTAGCTCGTGAGTTGCTGGTTGCTGGCTGGCGCGGCGTCGGATAGGATGGGATGGGATGGGTTTGACAATGATTATGCGGGGGCCTAGCGAGACATCATCATGCTCGTGGGAATTCTGAGGATAAAAGTTTGGTTGACCATTGAATTTGACAAGCTTGTATACACTGGTGGTATTGGTGGCAGATCGGTGTCCCGTGACATGCATCTCCCTCTTTGCTCTTTCCTGATTGTAGCTCGATCTTGAACTTCTCGTGCATCAGATCGTGTCTCAAGGATTGCAAAAAAAAGACTATGCGCATGGCTGGCGTTTTGCACAGCCTCGCCGCGTGGTCCTTCTCAGATCTGGCGTGACAGAACCTGGACATGACTCTGTCCATTGTATGTACTGTACTACTATCTCGCAATGTTTTGATTGCCCTGTTCCCTGCCTGGATAGAAAAGTCAAAGCACAGAAATAGATTGACAAAAGCAACTGACGGGTGGAGTTAAGATCAAGATGGAGTTTGACGACGGAACACTTGCTTGAGCACTGATGAGGCTGACATGTTCGGAAAAATTAGCTGAGCAAATTGAGACACGACCATGAGTTGCCAGCGAGGAAAAGTAAAACTTTGTTTATAACAAACGAGAAGCATAGCTTGTCACGAGAATTTGGCCCGGATCATTGGGATTTGTGATTTCAAGCCACAGCCTTGCCTGCTGCCCCTGATTGGCACATTGAAAAGAACAATACTCCCAAGCATCTGATAAAAAAGACACAAAGCACAAGAAGATGACCATCGCAATCCACAGTCTGCTACATAGATTGCAGTGAGAGTATCAAGCCTGACAGATGTTTCATCCAGTACGTCCGAATGTCAATTCTTTCTCCATCTAGTAAGCGGCCAAGACCAAACAGCAGGGTATGATCGTGGCCGGACTCTGTTTGCGAATCTCATGTAAGAGAATACCAGCTGCTCACACTTCGAGGAAATTGGAGGGTAACTTCCGCAATCACGACTAAATGAAACCCAAGGAACTGCCTCCAGCTGTCCATCATTGTTCACGTTGCTATCTATGAACCTCAACTGTCCGAGTTGTGTTCGCGGCGCGGTCCAGGGACAGAAATCTGATATATTCCGTGTTTGGCGGCATGCAAGTGCTTTCGCTACATTGAACAGTTCAGCATGTTATCACGGGCTAAATTAAGAGTCACGACAACAAACACGTCCATCGAATTAGAAGGGTTGGATTGGATAATTTGCTCAGCAGCAGCCGGATATTGAACTAGTCGATGTCTTCCTATATCTTTATGGTATAATAATTCGAAACGTCGTTTCGACAGGACAAGTCCGTGAATTCGAATCTTTGCGCTGCCGAATTGATTGAACAGGCTGATTTCTACCAGAACAAGCTTTTAGATCAGGGCTATTGGAGTTGCCTGTGCACAGCATCCCACACATAAGGAAATTGCTTTCCTATCTGTCACATAAAGAACTGAAGTCGCAGAATGTTGTCAGTCTTCAGGCTCGGTGATCTGGACACTTAATGATGCGAGAGATCTTTAGGCCATTCGTTTGTGCTTCCGGTCAAGATCAAGTAAGATGGGCCACAGGATGCTACAAAATCCTCCCGCGGTCATTGTACGCATAGCTTTACTCCAACAGGAATGACGACTGGATGGGATGAGGTCGAACTTATCTTATAAAGATTTGGCCTCAAGGTAGCTCTTAACATGGTACGTGCGTGATCTGCGTCATACCCCAATGAACACCCAGCTCGTTTCTCTCCACAAGAAACATCTTCGTCATGTAATCACAACAACTATGCTCCGGCCAGCGAGCCGCATACTCTTCAAAGGACCAATCTGGCCGTTGCCGCGACACAATGTATTCAGGAAATATGTGTCCACTGATGCGAAGACTCCGCAAAGCCGCATAGCACGCATCAATGCCAGACGTAAGTATACTGATCACACAGTCTGTCAAGAGCTCTCCTCTGAACTGATATGAACACCAGTGCCTCGGTTTTTGCACCGCTTCACGACACCGCTGGCCACAGCGCCGATCTCCCACATCACCTCGTTCCTCATCCTGCACGAACTCACAGCCATTGTCCCTCTCGTATCCCTCTTCAGCGCATTCCACTACTTCAACTACCTGCCACCGTACATAAGCGAAGGTGCGTGGGTTAAAGAAGGTGTAGAGAAGTTCGGAGGCTATTTCAGACGGAAAGGCTGGCTAGGCGATGATGGCAGTCGCAGGGACGTCAGCTATAGGTATGGCGAGGGCGCAACACGAGTTCTGGTCGAAGTTGGTGCTGCGTGGGCGGTTACGAAGGCATTGCTGCCACTGAGACTGATCCTAAGCGTGTGGGCGACCCCCTGGTTCGCGAGGTGGTTCGTTCTACCGCTTACTGGGAGAATTGGGAGGTTGTTTGGAAGAGGGAAGAAAGCGGCTGCGCCTCCCGTGAAAAGCGATGCAGCTGGAACAGGAGCAACAGCTGCTGGCGCTGTGACGAAAGGGACGCAAAGATGAGGACGCGCCACAAAGGAGATGTTATTGGATTACAGTGACCGTAGTTCGAGACCATAGAAATCGACAAATGTGACCTCCGGGCTTCTCTTTTAAAAGGCTACGGCTGCACAATCTTCGGTTGATTTGCCATGATACATGTATTTCAATTCTATTCAGACAGGATCAGACTATAGCTTGCTCGCATCCTTCTTGACGAGACCGCCCTTGATAACATCATATTCCTTTCCTCTCTTCCAGCCCAACCACTGACCAAGAACCTCCTCACCACCCTTACCAGCAGGAATACCGTCATCCTCCCAGCCCTTACCCTCCACACCAGGACCCTGGCCCATGGCGGCCTTGACGGCTGGATCCTTCTCTGCAGCAGCACGATCATCAAGAGCATAGCCAGGGCTATCAGACAGAGTTACAGGAGGTCGTTGATCGAAGCCTTGTTGCTCGAGCTCTGGCTGTGTCAGGACTGGCGTGCAGCATGCATCGGTGCCATCAAAGATTGCTTCCCAGTCGGCACGTGTTTTCGACTTGAAAGTCTTTGTGAAAAGCTCTCGCAGTTTTGGCCATTGTCTTGGATCCTCTCTCACGCCAATATCGGACTTGCTCAAGCCGAGGCCCTTGATAAGAGCAGCGAAGAATTGTGGTTCAAGAGCACCTCTGTTTGGCCCCGTCAGTATGGCTGTCATCGAAATAGACTGCATTGATATGACTTACACTGCCATGTATTTTCCATCCTTAGTCTCGTACGTATCGTAATACGGGCAGCCACCGTCAAGCGTGTTGGTGCCTCTCTTTCCGCTCCAGATGGGCCGCTTCATACCGAGACGTGGCATAGTTGCCAAATATGTGCTACCATCGACCATGTTGGCCTCAACTACCTGTCCTCTGCCGGTCCTGCTTCGGTTGATCAGAGCAAGGAGAATGCCCAAGAAGCACATTGCTCCTCCACCAGCAAAATCACCGACAACATTGCCTGGTGGGTACGGCTTCTCATGTGCGCGACCAAACAAGCTCAGCACACCGGACACAGCAATATAGTTGATATCGTGGCCAGCCATGTCCTTGTACTTTCCATCTCTTCTGAAACCAGTCATTCTAGCAACAATGATTCGTGGGTTGATCTGCAGCATGACCTCCTTAGGGCCCAATCCAAGCTTCTCGAGCACACCAGGTCGGAATGGATCAATTACTACGTCCACGTGTGGCAAAAGCGACTTGATCAAGTCAATGCCGGCTTGCGACTTCATATCCACGGCAATGGAGCTCTTGTGTCTGGTGAGAGAGTCGCCAGTGGGGCTCTCTTCCTCGCTGCTATGCGAGAACTTGGTTGCGCGATCGATACGGATAACTGATGCGCCATAATCTGCGAGAGCCATACCGGCAAATGGTCCTGGAGCCAGACCAGCGAGCTCGAGGACGCGCACGCCGGCGAGAGGTGGTGGGGAAGACATAGTTACGGACGTTGTATGTAGATGTACTCGTTGATAAGTAATAAACACACAAGTTAACTCAGAAACTTTGACAGGAGATCAACAGTGCAATTGACCGTACGATACCACAATATTATTGTACAATCATGACCATGGTTACCAAATCCGGGGCAGCTTTTGGAGGCGGAGAAGCAGTTCCATCCCACAGCCGAGGCCACCAGACCTTCAGGTCGAATCGCCGGAGCTGACGAGCGACCCCATTGGCTAACTTGAAGGGCAACCAGGCTGAGATCTCGACTGGTGGTTTCTTCCTCGGATCTTGGGAGTGCCGAACAAGACATTGGAAAACAGATACCCAAGCTGATATGTTGTTGTTAATGCTTTGTGTGGAGCTCCTGGTGGATGTCTCCTGAGGTGCGGAGATGATCCCGACCAGATTTAGCCTCAACGACCAGTTGGTCTGTCGAATGTAACCATAACGAGGCTGATTCTCGGTTCGAAGCTCTGTTACGCCTGGTTGTACGATAGGTCACACTTGCTGTCTGCGTACCTAGTCTTTCAAATAGTGCTACTCAACTTTCAAAAGTCAGGATAAGGGCAAGAGTCAGATGTTTTAATCTCATCGTTGGAAGCATTTGAAAGCGCGTGCGAAATAGGCGCTACAATGTATACGCCTGCGATGAACAATTGAAGAATTGCAACCCCGACATTGCGCAAAGCCTCAGTCTTATGTATATTGCATTAGCCTCATCAAAGTCATCCGATGCCCTCTCCAACGGAAAGCTTCCACATCACTGTCATGACCATTGACGCGACCGAACGCCAAAGCTATTCCAACACAGAAAAAGACCAATGCAACTCAAATGCCGGACCTGTACACTTGCGCGCCACCATGTCGTAGCTGAATAGTTTCCCTTCTCTGCAAGACGATCAACGCCCTATTCAATGCCTGCTCCGAGTAACCTCTACTATCGACGAACTCTCGCTTGAGTGTTGCCAGGCTCGTGCTCCATCCTATTGCCAGCCGTCGTCTGAGTTCGTCCTCCACCTTGTTAACCTCGTCCATAAGTTCTTTGCTACCTTGGCCTTCGCCCTGAGTAACAGCATCCATGGTACTGGCAAGGAAGAGTCGAATGGCCTCATCGACGTGATCCTCGGTGGCAACAGGTGACAGTGTGAGTTTGGCCAATGACTCAGTTATACGGACAATCGCCTCGAGCTGACGAACTGTGATGGGAATTGAGCTGCGTTGATTTGCCGTCATTTCTGCGGCATGAACTTGTCGTCGAATTGACACAAAGTGAGACGACAGCTTCTCTGCCGCTTCAGGTGATAACCGTGGCGCACATTTTCTGTGTTGCATTAGTAGGATCAACAACATAGCGTCAGATTAACGTACTGTCTACAATAGCTGATGTATCGCTTCATCTTTTCGACGGGGATTTCTGCTTGCACTTGCTCCTCACTTCCCTTATTACCCATTGCGAGACCCATGACATGCTTCGCTATTCGCTCGTCACGCCCTCTATCGTGATCATCTCGGACGATAAAGATCATGTCGAAGCGCGACAAGATGGTAGTCTGGAAGTCGATGTTTTCGCCTGGAGTTTTGAGATCGTCATATCGGCCGAAGATGGGGTTGGCGGCTGCCAGAACAGACGTTCTCGAGTTCAGAATCGTCGTGATACCGGCTTTGGCAATAGAAATCGTCTGCTGTTCCATTGCCTCATGAATGGCAACACGATCTTCGTCTCTCATTTTATCAAACTCGTCAATACAGACTACGCCCCCATCTGCAAGAACCATAGCACCACCTTCAAGGTAGAACTCTCGTGTCGAAGCATCTCGTTGCACAGAAGCAGTAAGACCTGCTGCTGATGATCCTTTGCCTGACGTATAGACAGCGATCGGGGCAGCTTTCTCGACGAATTTCAGAAGCTGAGACTTAGCAGTACCAGGGTCTCCGAGCAAGAGCACATTGATGTCACCTCGCAGCTTCATTCCATCAGGAAGAACCTTTTTCGATCCGCCCATGAGCAAGCATGCAATGGCTTTCTTGATATCCAAGTTGCCGTAGATTGATGGTGCCACACAGTTTGCGAACGTCTCGTACAGATTTGGCTGTCGACTCATTTCCAAAAAGTCTTGCTCCTCTTCTTCAGTGAAGATTGCGTGTCCTTTCATTGTATGATCCACGTCGGCGTGGATCCCCACGGCGCGAAGGTAGGGGTTCCGGATGGCTACTGCGGTATTGCCTTTTGCTCCTTTTGACTGATAAATCGAAAAGACGCCCATAACAGTACATCTCGAGCCAGGCACTACACGATTTGTCAAGTAACGGTCTGCGGTAATGACAATATGTCGTGGCAGCTCTCCGACTGGAACTTGATCCGGCGCCTCCTGAAGTTTCAGGATCTGCTGGTCAATGAACTGACATTTCTCGTGCACAACGAAGTAAGGATCGAGAGGGCATCTGTCCGAAGCCTCGTTTGCTTCCCGCTGCCGACCGCAGGTACGAGGTAGACTAAGTCCAGACAATCCGCCAATCACGGGCATATGTGTTGTGTAGTGGCAGTTCCTGCATTCAATCGCCAAAGTCGTTGCCTTTGATGACAAAGTCGATGCACCGATAACGATGCCAGGTATGCGCACAAGATGTGACACATTAGTCGCTGTGAGGTCGCGTATCGAGATCTGCGATGCCGTGGAATGGAGTAGGAGTTGGTGCTCAGGTAGGTTGATATCCTTTTGCGAGGGATAGACAATTCGCTGTGTGCATCTTTTCAGAGCAGATTCGAACTACAGCATACGTCAGCATGACTATTCAGCGTATTCGTCTCGTGTGTTGTGTACAATCGATATCATGTCCGCCGGCTCAGTGTTGAGCTTGTGTGCAAGCTCTTCATCGTACGAAATGAGGTGGGCAATGTCGATGTCGCAATAGTACTGCTTCACCAGCACATTCTCGCGAATTTGATCTCTGTGTTGGAGCCATCAGTCCCTTGTTGCACGTTGTGGTCTTGTGGTGGAGCCTCACCTGTATATGAAGGCATTGTCGATCTGGAATTCAAGAACAAAATCCACTAGCCGTGACTCGATGTTAACGCGGCTGTCGGGCTCGTCGGCCTGAGTTCCTTGGCTGAGTCCAATACTCAACGCGTAGACTGATTCTCTGTCCATCGTAAAGGTGAATGACTTTGCGCACGGCTATGCACAGTTCAAACGATCGAGAAGGTGGGATGGCCCTGACGGACGCGAGCGCGACGCGTCGAATCAGCCTTGTTGCCTGAGGCCAAAACCACTTTGTTTTCCGTTTCTGGCTTCAACGTCATCTGGGATCAGACCGCATTCTTATAGTCATTCGATACATTCAGTTGTTAGTTGGGCACAAGGACGAACGCCAACATGATAATCCATGGCCAGAAAGTGACCTGAGAGGCTCGGTGCCTTTCTACCTGGTTTGCTTTCTCAATCAAGCGCCAATGTTCATTGCCATTCGCAAGAACTATGGACATACGAATCTTGCTCCGAGTTCTTCCAAGGTAGCGACGTAGAACGAAAATGACAACAGGCCAAGATTCCTGGAAATAGTCACCTAGGGTGTTTGT
>Ga0115847_100129_pt1 | contig 17686 bp, 17 predicted proteins | sample InSIn5SAF170_FD_83861 | JGI IMG/M metagenome (GOLD analysis project Ga0115847, IMG submission 83861)
CTCAACCATCTGCACACGTCAAAATCAACCCATACCTCTGATTCCTGATACCACCCTTCAATTTCATTCCTTACTTCAAAGAATTTTAGAATCTTCCGACACCGTTCTTCTCGTCAATATGGCGATATCGCTCTTTCTCTTTGCGATCCTTCAACACAATCGTAATCATCAACATGACGATGACATCGAAGCCCACGATTCCAAAAGCACCCGTAAAGACGATATCGAGAAAGTTGTTGCCGTATGATGAGAAGGGCTTGACGCAACCGCCTTTAGCCAACGCAACTTGTGGGTTGAGACAGACCGAGTCTTGGATGAACGGTGGTGAGGTTGAGTTGAGGTAGCCGCAGCAGTTCAGCTATTTGTATTGTCAACATGATTCTTGCTGTTATATTTCATTTCTTTTTCCGGATACAGATCCTTCATTTGTGAAACGTTGGGAAGGGCAAAGGAGAAGCATGACGGAAATTCAGGACGTACCTCACGCTGAAGCAGACTTTGAACGTCGTTAGACTGTTGATTCCAAAGTAATCCAAGATTCTCTCGTGTCTTGAGCGTTTCGAACCAGATGTCAAGACCAATAACCAAGGTGAAGATACCACAGACGACGACCATTGCGCCATGTATTTTTAGCCAGCCTCTCGAGGTGGGCATGATGATGCCGGGAATGGCGAGGAGGAAGGTGACGAAGATGAGAATGGCGTTGCCGATTGCAGCTAAGTTGGTGTTAGTTCTCATTTAAGGAGTCTTTCGTCTTCACCAGGGACATCTCTCATGTTGATATATAGATACATGTGGACATACCTCGTACGGGGCATTCTTGTAACAGAAGATCCCGTGCCACGTTCTCTACAGTAAAGGGTTTGGATTCGGCTGCTTGTGTATTCAAAGCAAAGATGAGCATCATTGTGCCTGTCGCAACGAAGCCTACTTCGACACCTAAAAAGGTGGTAAAGACTTTATCGGCCGGCATCTTGAAGAAGGACAAGTTGTGGGATGAGAATGTATCGACAAGGCAGTGGCGATGGTGTCGTATTCTGATTTATGACGACCGGCGTCGAGAATCCTCCTTCTGTCACGATGTGAACGCTCTCACAATTGGAATATCTGAGAAATGGGTATGAGAACTCGAAGATAGACGAAACACTTCAAGTGCTTGGCGCGAAGAACAGAAAGCAGATACAGGCTGTAATTAAAAGAATATATACAATAATGAAAGAGATGAATAAAGAGCAAGACAGAACAGTACGACGAGAGTGTGACGGAAAGAAAACAGAAGAGGATTGAGAATGTGAGGATTGGAGTGTTGTGGTCAGGCCATTTGGCGGCAAAGGTTGTAACAAAAGATGTTTTGGATTTTGCTTCATGATGGAGATCTGAGGCAACCAGGATCTTTGAACGATCGATTAGTCATTCAAGAGGAAAACAGAACCGTCAAAGATGAGTAATAGAATCAACCCATCAATATGATTATTCTCAGCTGTAAAAGTCGTGAATAGATCGCAGTATTTTGATGGGATGTTAAGCTGAAAGTTGATAAAAGATACACCTCGGCTGAAACAGGCAGAAATCAAGAATCGTACACGTGACGGACGTCCCAACGTAAACCCTGTAATGTTAAATTCTACTAGTCATCGATATTGATATCCACACTTCCTCCATATCATTACGAGTCCAGAATTTGATAGATGTGCTGGACTGATAAGGATCAAAGATCGACGCCAAGTACACGCACTGGTTCCGACTGCGACGCAGATACCCGAATTTCTTGACCCAGATGTTTATATGACACTGAAGTGAGAGTAGCGTCATCTGATTGTGCTATATGTGTGCGAATGTGTGATGGCTTTGTGGCTATTTGTGCAATATTGCATGATACTGCACATCCTCGACTCTCCTGAATGGCTGACCCAATAGGCGGCAGGCATCTAAATCACGTGATACTACAATAGTCTGGGAAGTGTTGTTCAAGTGTCAGAAGTGTCATAATATCTAGAGCTAACTATGCACAATCGGTGAAAAGTAAATTGTTATCTGATGCGCTGCTGTGATAACAATAGTTATTCGACAACACTGTCGTCTTCAGTAAGATCTCATGTGAGATTAATTGCTGATGACCGGAAAGGTAGATTTTCCGACCGGCGCTAATCCTCTTAGCGTAGTTCGCGCCTTCTTGGGGGAAGAAATAAGATAGCCAGCCTTTCCCTCTTTCGCTCTTCTGCTTTAACCCTTTCTAGAAGCATAACTCTCTGTACATCAGACTGTTTCCACTTCGACCAAGTCATTCGACGAGTAAGTCACATCGTGACTTATATACTGTTGCGATAACTTTTTCACCGCCTGGTACGTTCTATCCTTTCACCATGTCAGCTGTTTTTTGCTTTTGCTTGATTGTCTTCTCCCCGTCCCTGTCCTATGAGCAAGGGGGCAGAGAAAAGTGAGGATGCAACATCCACTTCGCGCCTGAATACTCTTCCTGGAAAGACTCTTCCATGGCAACAGCGAATTCTACCTGGATCGGGGCTGGATACTACGATCACTCAATCAGGACGATCGATTTATACGCCTTTTCCACGACGCGGCTCAACATGATGTGCCTGTTTCCACAGCTGCACTCGTGGTTGGAGAGTTCTTCACAACAGCAACCTTCAATCAGCACACTAGGATCAGGTCTTGTCGCCTTCACTTCTCCGATGCAAACAATATCCGAATCAACCATAACTTGCTGAATGTCCGGATGTTCTTATGGCTCATCATACTACACTCATCCTTCCTTGACAGACTCAGTAATACTGCACCCACATCACTGGTTGGTGCAGTGTCAAGGAGAGTTTAGGTGGTGTCGCTTAGGGTCTCAGTAAATCCGCATCCCTCGGAGCTTCTTTCTGGTTATCCTGACGGGGTCATATATCAGATCGCTGAGCCGAACAATATTCTCATCTAAAAGTATGTGTTGTACACGTCTTTGGTTGGGCAATGTTACTCGATCCAGTATCTGCACTCCGGGAGTTCCTTGGCCTCAACTTTTCTCGCGTTCCCCAGGTCATCCCATCCCGTTGACAGTGTTTGCTTTTGCTCCACCGGTCGGCATTTCGCAAGACATCCCCACTGTACACAACTCCTTTCGTACTCACGCTTTCACTGTTCGAGTACTCAGGACTCAAGGGCCGGCATTCCAGGAACCCCAAAAATTAGAAGGCTACCTAAACCCTTCTGGAGATCATCAACAGCAAAGACGAGCGCAGCCCCTCATTCAAGCTTTTCATCTACCCCAAGCTCTTCTGTTTGGCTTGTCCCCTGCTGCTGACTCCGCATCGCCCCCTCTCATTCGCTGGCTGTTGGCTCACTGCTTTTCAGTCTATTCTCCTTTCAATTATCCCGCGTCTGCACCTGCACCCACATCAATTCTACTTTGCACCTTTCCAGATCAATCATTAATCCTACCGTGTTATCAGGTCCTTACCAAAAACAATCATCTTTCCGCCGCAGAACGCCGCCAACGGCCACCGTCCCTATTGTTACGCTGCAGGCTCAATCGCTCGCTTGCTCCCATCGCGCCAACCTCAATTCAGTACGGTCGCGACCAAGCAAAATCATTAGAACAATTCATCAGCCTCGCCCATAAACAGTAACGCCTCCGGCAACCATCTCAAAACAGACATTCGCGTCCTACCCCAAATCAACAATGGCCGATATCACCGATCAACACGACCAAGGTTCTCCTTCAGGTCTTGACGAGCACGCATTAGGCAATGGCAGTGCTGAACCTCGTGGTGTCAAGCGCTCCCGTCAAGCTGCCGCCGACGACGATGACGATGATGATGACAAGCCTGGACGTGAGCGCAGAAAGATCGAGATCAAGTTCATCACCGACAAGTCGCGTCGCCATATCACTTTCTCGAAACGAAAGGCTGGTATCATGAAGAAGGTATGCGCCATCTTTGACGCGTCGCATTGCTCCTGCAGCGCGTTTATAGATAAGTACTAATGTTCTCATAGGCATATGAGTTGTCTGTTCTCACTGGAACTCAAGTACTTCTTCTTGTCGTCTCCGAAACTGGTCTTGTATACACATTTACCACTCCAAAACTCCAACCTTTGGTTACGAAAGCGGAGGGTAAGAATTTGATTCAGGTGAGCATGAAGTAACAAAGCTGTGTGCATATCCACTGACTTCCAAAGGCTTGCTTGAACGCTCCCGAACCTGCTGGCAACGGCGAGAACGGTGTCGATGATCCTACTGGTGATGAATCACCAGAAGACCAAACTCCACAACATCTCCCTCCCCAACAAGCTCGACCGGTCATACCACAACAGAACCCCAACATGCATCCAGGTTATGGACTTCCACAGAACGTCGTTGATCAACAGCAACAACTCGCATATCAAAATTACATGGCTCAACAACAGAGGAATGGTGGTTATGCAATGCCACCCCAAGCCGGCATTCCCCAACAACATTCACACCAAGCATAATCCAGTCTGAGCTGAGTGTCCGAAAAACGTATGGTCGACTTCGTCTTTTACCACTATGATACCCGACACTTAATTACAGCATCATGATGCTCGTGTCCTTGCGGGTCTCCATCCTCGGAAATCGTTCATAGTCTGATCTTGGTGTTATGGTGTCATGATATGGGTTTTATATTTCTGCGTTGCCTTGCTTGTTCGTTAGCAAGCATGATTTTGCAGTCTTTTGTGCTATTTGGGACAAGGTGACAAGTCTCTCATTTGCTTTGTTGTAATGAGTTAATTTGGAGGACGTTTTCAACCAAATCATTATCTTATGATTAGGTGATTGTCATTGAAGGGATCGGAAGCATGTAAAGTCGAAGGTGGTCGATATGGAGCATAGGAGGCTGACAGGTCATCGATCAATGGTATGAGAGGAAAGGATTATAACTGCTATGGTGCATCTTAGTTCTTCCGCATTGTCCGAGTTCTTTATTCTGTTTGAATGTCATACTATTTAGCCGGAGTTGCGGAATCGAACTCAACTCAATGAGAAAGCATCTTGAATCGTTTCATGCTCTGACGTTGTGCCTACCTCTTTCTTGTCTTCCCTGGTTCAATTCAGCTTTGAGGCATGTTTTCAACCTCCTCGTACCATGTAGAGAACTGCTCGACATCCATCCGATTCCATGAGCCGAAATACATTTGCTCTGTTGTCATTCACAACCTCCTTGTCAGTCTCGAATCAGAAGGCTAGCCGTTTGGATTAGATGTGACAACGCAACAAGGCGATGAATAGGTAGTAGCGTGCTGTTATACGGATACTTGATTGACGCTGACTTACAGGACATACTATGGATAGCACTTACGGTCCATTTGACAGAGATCTGGATTTCTATTACACTACATTTCCATATGCATCAGAACAGAATGTTATCTTATCATGTTATGGCTCATGTCACCCAAAAACGGGCGAGGCCTGAGTAGATGGACCATCCTTCGGTCGGGTTAATCCAGAACCCATACATTTCGTATTAGCACCAGACCTTCATATCTCTGTTGCCATATCTCAAGGTATTACTACAGGACTACCATCACTCCTCTAGCACACTCTTGTTGAAAAACCTATGGATCATCCGACTGGCCTCCTTCCCGACCACGCCCCTCAATTCATCCTCATCAGCATTGGCGACCTCCCTAATACTGCCCATGCCCAACACGATATTCTTCACGTTCTTCCCGTCTACACCTGGTATAGCTCTCAACATATCCTGTGGTTCCCTGTTGAACGCCTGCTCTCCTACCTCCTGCGACCCATCTAATCCTACTCTTACAGCGGCTATTGGATCAGGTTCCGGCTCTTGCGTCTTGAGCGATTCGAAGATCTCGGCTGTCTGATAAGGGGAAGAAGACCAGATGATGCGTAATTTGGGGAAAGCCAAGGTAAGGAGAACAAGTTTAGATTGTAGATCTGACGAGGAATGAGAAGAGGTTGACGCCAGTGTACCAGATAGATCAGCGAAAGGCTCCAGAGTAAAGGACTTATTCTGATCAAATTCAATAAGAAGCATCGGCGACTTATAGTGTTGCAACATTGTCTCAGCTTGGTTATACAACCTTCCATCCTTGAAAGAGGAGATCAAGTCCTTGATGGATTTACGTTCGATACAGATATTGGGTGAGAGCACGTAATCGCCCACTGTTAGCATGCAGGGGACTATTATCATGTTACGTGCGTGTAGAAGCGAGGGAAGTGAGGAGCGGAATTCGCGTACATCAACTACGACGCGTGGTGGTTGCGCAGTTGCTGCAAGCCGCCCGCCGCCTGCGATGCGGGTGTTAATCGTTCTTAAGAAGGCTTCTTGCGGATCTTCAATACTATGGGCGTCGAGGGTAAGGACAAGAGACATGTTGGATTTCTCTTTGATTAATCTGGTAAAGGAGTCTTTCTCTCGGCGTACCGAGGAGAGGTAACGTTGTTCTTCCACTGATCCAGCATAGTAGAGAAAATAAACACGCACATTACGATCGTTATGTGACGATCGATAAACCTCGACTCTTCTGACAAATGCTGCGTCTGGTTCGTACATGATGATATATCGTGGTTTGATTTCCTCCAAGATGTGCTCATCCATATCTCCATCATATGGATGGATGACCACAAGATCTTGCATGTCATACAGTTGATAGTGATCATCCATGTCGTCCAACGGGTCAGCAATTACCTCCTCTTTCTGCGCTGCTTCTGTTTCGGTAGGTCTTAATTCTGTCATGAGATCTGCAACCTCAAGAGGCTTGTCCTCTGTTGCTTTCAGACTCCCTTCTGCGGTCCTTGTCGAAGTCCCACCAACGGTACCACCACCTCTTACTCTTCTCCTTTTGTTGGCAGGAGCTTTGCCACGATAACTTGTGCTTGAACTCTTGGGATTCGTACTATTGTTTAGTGCACTCTGATTTTCTGCAAAGAGAGCAGCACTAATCTTGGCAAACTCTTTCTTCCATATCAGATAATCCCTCAACTTTCGTCTAAGCATAAACGCAGCTGAAGGCTCATCACTTCCATCTCCTGCTGCATCCTCCTCACCTCGATCTTGCGTTCTAGTCTTATCTGTCTTGACGTGCATAGTCTGAAGGTACTCTTTCAATTGTCGACACTGCGCTGTATCGGTGCACATGATCAAGATTGTACCATTTGAGTCATCCCTGATTACTGGATTGAAGTACAGGTCGCGATCAATCTCTTCAAGAACTTCCGCAAGCACAGCCCATTTCGGCTGTTCCTCGAGCACAGGCGTGAGTGTGTCAACATCAACTCCACTCTTTGGAATGTATATCCTTCGCTTTGCGGTGTCAAAAATGGTGTGAGCAGCATCTAGAAAAAGCCATGGTGACTGGTTCTGTCTCGTTGAACCAGGAGGTGGAGAATGAGCAGCAAGGATAGTGTTAAGATGACGATTGAACGATACAGCATCATATGTGAGTAAAGTGTGTAGCATGCCCCGGAGGACAGTCAGATCATTGACTATTTGCTTGGTCTTCCAGCTCACTCGATGCCACACAGGGTCTAGCTGCCTTCTTACGACCACATCAAACTGCTTGTGCAAAGCACTGTCAACGTTCCAATCTTCCATCTCCAAGCCCGAATTACTCTTCTTCAGCTCGCCGATACTGACTTCGACACATTCCATGATTCCATTCTGGATGTCCCGCATGGCGTCAGACATTGGCACTTCCAGTTCAATGACTTCTGCCTTCTTCTTCCCTTCCAAAGAATGTGCAACATTGACTTGAAATCGGGGCCATAAGGAAACATCTCGGAGGAAAAGATTCCGCATCATTGTGGTAAGAGGTGCAAAACCAGTTGTGAATGGTTCAGGAGTATCAGAGAAAGCTTTCAAGAAACCGGTCTTGTTGTTCTGTCGGTAGATTCGAAGTATGAAAGCTTCAAGCGAGGTAGCAACGACCTTCTCTGCGTGCAAAACAACCACTCCCGTAATTGTACTTGGATTAAGAAGTGATGTGAGGAGATCGACGACCAGAATCCGCGATGTGATGCTAAATATGCCTCCCTGCGAATACATCTTCTCCCTTGTCCCTACACTCATTACATCGGTATTCACGACACTCAGCCCTCTTGCATTTGAAGACATGCTGATAGCAGCATGCTCTGCCAATGCTTCCCCAAGCCACCCATTCTCTCGCTCGTCCGCTCCAACAACCAATATAAGGTTATTTCCAGCAGCATCGTACGAGTGTAGCAGGTTCGTAACCAGTCGTAGCAGCCCGAGGCCGCGGGCGAGGATGATCAATTCATCTTTCTGTCGAAGCTCTTGAAACAGCTCTTGTTGATATTTCTACGGCATGTTAGATAAAACTGCATTTTGACCATGACAACCAACACACTAATGGTAGAGAAAGCTTCACAGGCTGTGGCTGATCACCGTTCGAAGACATGGAGTTGGAGGAAACATGCAAAGCATGGGATCATGATCGACGCGTACTGACGCGTGTCATAACGTATTCGTGCCACTCGAAATGGATAGGGGTTCCGATTGATGGAAGTTCAAGCTGTGAGACTTCGTGATCTCTATGGCTATTCTTTTCTGGGATTGATTGCATGGAACTAAATGCTGCACCCCACAATACGTTAGGCTGATGGTCTTGTAAGATGTCGAAAAGTCGTGCTGGGCATTTAGGTTGTGTCGTCATCGCTCTCCATCCGATCGAGGGGTATACAAACAGCTCACGAGGGGCTTTTCTTCAAATACATTTTATTTCATAGACATTGATACTACTCCTCAGAGAAATCTTTACATCCTTATAACTACTTTCACATACAAATTCTTCAATATGCCTGCTGGACCAGACGAGACAGATAACCACCCAGTTGGTAAGTGTACATGGCCTTCTCACATTCATATAGGCATGATTGTGTCCTCTCGATTGTCAATTTCCTTCCTCCATGACTTGTGTCCAAGTACAGGTGGTTTTGGTTCTATGCAAGACAAATGCTAATTCGTCCTTTTTCCAGGTGCCGGTACTGAGCAGTAAGTTCATGAACGATCACAACACTGTCATAGACACAGAAGTTAACCATTTCGAAGCGTTGCAAATGACGGAAGCTCCAAGACGGAATCAAACGCAAGCACACACCCAATTCATCAAAAGGAGCCACCAAAGGGCGACAAGGTTGACATCAGATACCATGAAGCCAACCCAGGTCCAGCCCACCCACCAAAGGACTTCGACGCGAAGGAAGAAGGGACCAGACAAGAGAGAGAGGCAAGAGCACAGGCTTTGAACCAGTAAATGGCTCCTTGGTATGCTTGCTATTTAGAGACAATGATGGACGATGTCCATAGTGCTGACTGCTCTGTAGGAAGTCAAAGATATGAAGATATGATATGGAAGCTCAAGGGCATGATTGAAAGCATGGACGCTGAAAGAACGAAGATAGATTGACATAATTCATAGCCAGTGAAATGGTTTCAAAGATATTGTCCAAGCTGGTTGTTCCTTGCCACCAGTGACATTGTGATCAGTCAAATCTATTTAGCCCAAGAACTTACATTCTCCTTCATTAGTAGACATGTTAAGTAGAAAATCGAAGCTACTAAACCACCTAGTCAATTTGGTTCCTTGTAAAGAGTAGTAACAACTTGAACGAAACTACAAGTCTTGAGGAATTCAGTGATGATTTTCTAACGCTTTTGAAAATGAAAAGCTTGGTTAATGGACATATGGTTTCAAGATTGTTCTTCTCTTCGTCCTTAGAACTTGGTTGCCAAGGGGTTTGCCAAGGTCCTATCTACGTACTTCGCCAGGTACGTAAGGTAGCCACAGCGGATATCTTGAGCCTCGCCATATCTCAACTGTGTCGATCAATTGAGAAGGGTCAAATGTGAGCACGAAGGGCTTCAAGCAAAATATTCATCTTTTGTTGTTCGTCCTACCTCTCCAGCAAGGCCGAGCACAATTCATACATCTCACGCGAGCTGCGTCCATATATGATCTGACATCTGCTCCAAACAGGCCAACCATCTATTCACGGTATCTGAGTGCGCGGCACTTATTGAGCAGAGTAACGATTCAGATTTCTCGACAAACACAGCAATGCCTTCCATTCTATCCGATGAAGATAAAGAAACTGTCAAGCGCCATGTCCCAAAAGCAACAAACAAGATACAAGCTGTAGCGGTAGCGCGATTGTATGTCGCGTATCCGAACAGACACAAATGGACATATACAGGCTTGCAAGGGGCAGCTGTCCTCTCAAATGATCTTGTGGGAAATACGTACTGGCTGAAGCTGGTTGATGTATCTGTGAGGAGACCTGCTTACAATCTACTGCCTATACTAATCCGTGTGTATAGCCTGCTGGACGAGGAGTAATATGGGATCAAGAGATTTATGACACATGGTCATACAACCAGGACCGAACTTTCTTCCACACGTTCGAAACGGAGGATTGTCTTGCTGGGTTATCGTTTGTGGACGAGAAGGAAGCAAAGCAGTTCATGAAGAAGATGAACGATCGCGAAAAGAATGCTAGTAAAGCTACAAAAACGAACGTCTTTGGTGGAGGGGCGAGTTCAAACGAGACAAGAAGGCATGGCCTATTAGGAGGCTTGTTTCACAGCCATCGCAGCTCTTCGGCACCTTCTATACAAGCTTCCATACAGCCCACACCTCCTGAATCTCCAAGCTACATACTGCCTCCTTCACAACCAGGAAACCGGGTATCGAGCAGTAGCTTCTCTCAACAAAGGTCTGAGTATGCCGCCTTGGATGCTATAGACCCTAATTGGAGGGAGACTTGGGGAGACGATCTGAAGTCAATGGGAATTACGGATGATTTGATTCGGGAAAATCAAGACTTTATAGCAGACTACATCAAACAGCAACAAGCAAGTCAAAATGCATCTGCTGCACCTATAAACGGGGTCGAAAATCAACGGTCGAAGCCGCCTCCGCCCCCACCTCCGCCTGCAGCGCGCTCAGAGAGTCCTGTAAATGTTCCAGCAGGACGTGGTCGCGGAGCGCCTCCTGCTCCTCCACCATCAAGAAAAGCAGTTCCTGTTGCTGAACCAGAGCCTCCAAGAGAGCCCACACCACCTAGAGAACCTTCACCACCGCGAGGTCCACCACCTCCTCGATTTGCCGCCCCTCCTCCATTGCCAGATGCTGGGAAGTTCGCACATACAAATAACCCACCTGCTAGACGAAGTCATGCTGGTTCCGTTTCCAATCCTGGACCTCCGCCTCCTCCAAGACCTCCGAAGACGCCTATGGACTCAGATTATGAACCAGGAGAGTCAGGGTCAAGGTTTGGGGTGCCACCACCATTTATGGGCAATAGAGCACCAAATCCACCTCCTACTCCTTCCCGAGGACCTGTTCCACCACCTCCGCCCTCTCGTCAAACTCATACACAGTCCACTCATGCGGTTGCGCCATCGAGTGTACCCCCCCCCACCATTACCCCCTAAGGGACCGACATCGAGCAGCGCGCCACCCTTGCCGCCTCCCAACTCGAGAGCAGTCCCACCTCCTCCAACAAGAGATTCTTTACCACCTCGAAACGTGCCTCCCCCACCCTCAAGAGACAGCGGGCCACCACCTCCTCCGCCTCTACCACAATCGAATGCGCCTCCCCCACCACCTCTACCTCAGTCAAACGCTCCTCCACCACCTCCCTTACCCTCATCATCTGGTCCACCACCTCCACCTCCATTGCCATCAGGATCTGGAGGACCTCCCGCTCCTCCTCCACCACCTCCAAACCGAGATTCTGGCTATCAATCAGGTGTACCAGCTGCACCAGCCTTACCACAAGCGTCAGGAGGCCGCGCAGATCTTCTTGCTGGAATTCAGAAAGCCGGTGGTATTGGTTCGCTAAAGAAGGTAGATAAAAGTCAAGTCCGTGATAGAAGTGGTGCTGTTATTCCTGGAGGTGCAAATGATTCTGGACCGGCTGGAAGTGGGATGCCGCCTTCCTCTGGAGCAGGCGCTGGTGATGGCGGATTAGCGGGTGCCTTAGCTGCCGCATTGAATCAAAGGAAGAAGAAAGTTAGTGCTAGCGGTAAGTCCTCCTATTTCTCCTTTTTGCATGGAGAAGCTGTGATGCTAATATATGGGTAGATGATGAGGCGGATGATGATGATTGGTAAGTGTTGAATAGCAGAAGAGCACATGGCTAGAAGAAGTTGGATAGTAGATCACTGTGCAAGAGATTGGAAGAGACGATAAGTCAAATGGGGTTGGCCGTGAACTGAAGTGTGAGTGCTCCAGGCAAACAGATTACAGTGGGATAGGTCAGGAGTAGTCAAGAGGAGTTTCTTGGAATACAAAACGACACTGCAAGCGACGGCTTGTAAGATTTAACTCCACCTTTCGTCGGGCACCGTTTGTGTTATTACTGAAGTTTTAGCGATTCTTTCAAATGCTACCAGTTCAACAATGAGATGCAAGCTCTGAGAAATGTAGGTGTGTAAAGCTTTCCTCGGCCACTAAATCAATTGTCTTCTTGCGATCACACTATGATTTTGATCCTGTCCGCAGCGTAAATTTCATGCTGTTAGTTTTCAGTCTCTATTGGGTGGTTATAAAAAGACATGTGCGATGATGGCCCTTCAGCAAGGAATTTTCCTGGATACGAGTTTATATTAGTGGAATTGAAGTATCGATTCAGTTTACAGGTATTGTATGACACAGTTATTCGGTTTATAAGGATGATATTCGAGCTCTCAAATCTAAGACTAGGATAAAAGCTGAGAAGACCATCAATCTATGTAAGAAGATGCATGATCGAATTGAATCAAGATCTGGTCAATAAACTGTGACGTCTCTCCCATCACAGCCTACTACCAGACAGCACACCACATCAAGAAAGAAGAGAAATGCTGTCGAGTGTCTCAAGGACGGTGTCTCGTACCCGACAATGCATCCAAGAGGTTGAGAGAGAAGACAGTCCCTCTTTCCCCATTCACCCCCTCACCAAATGAGTCGACCGTGCACGTCGAGATAAATCTCCGTATAGCAAGCCGACCAGAACATAAAGAGATACGTTTAGATGTCATCAACGTCAATCTCCTTGCCCTTTCCTCCGACATCGTCATCGTCATCACTGTCACTTCTGTCCTCATCGAACTCGAAGTTGCAGTCTCCCTCACCTTCTTGTCCGTAAGTATCTGTCTCGTTGATCTTTGCGCTCTCAGGTAATTCTCCATAAGCTTTGAGCGATCGTGCCTCATCAGCGGAGTACTTGAGGATGACATCTCCCTTCTCGTCTTGGTAGTCGCGAAGCGACAAAAGGATGATATCGCCTTGGTTGATCCAGACCTTCTTTCGGAGCTTGCCTCGGATGTGTGCGAGTCGTTTGGAACCATCGAAGCAGAGAGCTTCCAGGCGTCCATTTCCGAGCATCTTCAAGACTTGTGCGTACTCTGTGAAGGAGAGTTGTCAGCCTTAGCTTTGGGAACGTGGGGGATCGCGGCAGCTTTCGACAGCGCGAGCCGCTATTGTGTGTTCAGAAATGTCCACATACCTTGTCCTTCTTCCTTGAAAGTGAGTTCACGCTTCTCATTATCGTTCTCGTTCTTTCCACGACGCCTGTTCTTACCACCCTATTTTCATGGTGTTAATGCCTGACGCGAATGATGGTGGACCACAACAAGAAGTAAGAAAGAAGTGATGGCGCATACCTTTCCCTTATTCTTAGGCATATTTACCGACTAGACTTTGTACTTCGTTTATTAAATTATATGAGTTTGCGAAGAAGAGTTGGTCCTGGACCGTGTTTTGTTGTGTTTCTGAAGTGGATGTGGAGGGGCAATAAGGAAGGAGTAGAGCCTTGATAAATAGACTGGTGGGGTGCCTCGTTTAAGAATTCATCATGATCGGGCGCTAAAATTGTGGGTCATTTGTTTACTGACTTTGTATGCAGTCACTCAGATTCGGAGGCATATTTCGCTATGTATCATAAGTTGGTTCTGTAATACCACAACCGTATTCATCTCACGCAACCACAGTCGTTGATCGCAGCTACCGTTCATACAAACAATGCATCATTTCTAGCGAGGATAAAAAAGCAACAGACCCTCGTCGGCGCACTCCCAGCATGAGTAGATCCATCAATATACCTAACCTCAAAAGATTTACTCCACTCTCCAACAGTCTGAAAGAATCGATCCCAAGGGCAAGCATACAACTAAATGGGGTACTTCGTCCTTTAAAGCTTGGAAAAACAGTTGCCGTTACTGCTAGATACGCCAATGTAAAGGCATATCCAGTCAGTAGCTATACACAATTGATGCCAGACAATCCACGATGGCCTATGCTAGAAAAGCGATGGCAGACACGCACAGATCCACTATGGTGGTCTGCGACTTCAAGTAAAGATTTTGCTATGAAGTCTACAGTTCGCTCTTGGGCTTGTAGAAGAGTCAGGACAGCTCTGGTTAATTCCCTGAAGAAGAAAGGCTGGGATCGCAATGGAAGGCCCATCGCTGGTAGCGGACAAGATGCACCTCTGTATGGGACTTTGCAGTTGAGCCCTGCATTTGGGTCAATTGGCATTGGGGTGAAGGAGTTGTCGAAAGAGACTGATATGATTGTGTCTGAAATTGTAAAGAAACAAGAGTCGATACCTTCTCGTGATGCTCCTGCTCGACCTGCAGCTAAGAACCAGAAAAGTTCCCCACCTCTACCATCAAACAGACGGTCTAAACTGCCTTCGGGATAATGATAAATCGTTTGATACAAGCAAATATACTGTTCGATGCATGCTTAACATAGTCTCCGAACGTGAAGCTGTTTCTCTCGAACCAATCATAAGTCTCGTCAGCCAAGGCTCCCAAACACGGTCCCTGAGCTCGACAGCTGTCGCAACTTGTCTTTCTCAACGACAAGAACAATTCACAACATCTACCCAGAATGTTGGTCTCTCTGACAGTCGGCAAAGTTGATGCCGGCGTCGCTGTACTTCTAACACAAGATAAGCGTTTGGTGAGTTCTACTTTAATCACATTTCCCCAGAATCCAGTCCAACTAACAGCTTTACAAGATTGAATTTCCATCCATTCTCCTCCCACCAAACATTTCCTCGGGCAGCATAGTCGACATCACAGTCGCGCGAAACTTCAAATCCGAACAAGCAACACAAAAATCCTTCCTTGCACTCCAAGAACAGATCTACAGTTCCTTCGGCCACGATGCTCCTCAACCACCCGTCTTACGTTGCAGAAATGCGACACAAACATCTGTTGTTCTCGAATGGGATCCCATCGAGCACGCGACGGCAGATATCTTGTCTCTGTCGATGTACCGCAATGGGTCGAAGGCAGGCGTCATCCCTAAACCGGGAGAATTGACCAGCACGAAGATTAGTGGTTTAGCTGTTGATACAGAATACACGTTTCACTTGGTCTTGAGAACGACGGCTGGGACATTCAGCAGTGAGAAGGTGGTTGTGAAGACACATAAGATGACGGATCTAAGCGGCATCACGATCACACCAGGTTACCTACCAGCACAACTACGAGAAAGTCTTGCCAAAGCAGTAGAGAGAATCGGAGCCAAGATCGTAGATCAAGTCAGACTTGACACTACGCACTTCGTCACTACCGAAGGTAGAGGAGATGCGTGGGAAAAGGCTGTCGAGATGAATGTTCCTGTTGTTCGACCAGAATGGGTAGAGGGTTGTGAGAGAGGTGGTAGGATCGTCGGTGTTAGACAGTATTATCTTGACGCTGATCCGCGACAACGCCAAATTCCTCAGGCAGAGGTACAAACTGCTTCTATGGTTGCACCGCCTGAACAGAAGAGAGATTCCCCGCCTGCGCCATCGTCGCCTCCTGAACAACCAACAAATGGGTCTAGCGCGAATCCACCAACACCGCCAGCGAAAGATGAGGTGAAGAAGGAGGAAAGTAGTGATGAGGAAGAAGAGGAAGAAGAAGAGCAAGAGCAAGAGCAACAGAAGGAGGAGAACAAGTCTGCTGTGAGAGAGGAGCAGAAAGTGCGTGTTGAGGATCGTGATCAGCAAGGACTCCCTGTTCGACCTGCTGCAGAAGAATCGGAGGAGGAGTCTGAAGCAGATGAAAAGACTGTGGAGGATGAGAAGGATGGGAAGGATGAGCAACAGGCAGAACCCAAGAAGAAATTAGATGTGGTAGATGAGAGTGGTTCCGGAAGTCGGACACCTGGTAGTGCAAGCTTTCAGGAGATTGCGTTATAGTGAAGTGGCTAAGAAGGAGTGTTTAGTTATCCTAAACGAATAGATATGATAAAGCATTATATATTGTAGAATATGCTACAGATCTGTTAGAAGCTTCCATGTCCGCTCATCGCCATTTGTTGTTTCTCATGTACACACGACTTGATAGGACAGCCAGGTTTGATTGTGGGTTAGCAGCATATACGAACGATGATTACATCGCGCGCGAGATGCAAGAACGATATCTACAACAAAGACTCCTATTTTGTTTAACAGGAGCAACTGCTCGGCACCCAAGGTCTTCGATCTAGACCCTCGCGAAGCTAAAGAGAGGCGAGGTCTAGAGGTGGCGGACCCCTGTTCTATGACCGCATCAAGATGCCAATACAGACTCTCTCTTCTGGAAGAACATCTTTCATTTCGAACAAGTCGAATCTCACTTTCACTTCTCAATCCTTGTTGGCGAGGTTGCAGTGACTGGAGAAAACAAGAGATGGCTTGGTCCTTGGTTTGTCCCGCGAGCAGAGGAATTGGCTTTCAGTTAACCCGCCGTCTGCTCGAGACCACAAATCTCCCGGTAGTAGCGACTGCGCGAACTGATGCGAGCAAAGTGAAGAAGAGCATCTTGGAAGATCTGAAGGATGTCGATGAGAAACGATTGACCGTTTTAGAGGTTGACGTTACCAGTATGTAACGACTTCAGTTCCATTTTCAACCTCGATGGTCAGCACATGTACTGACACATGCTAAACAGATGAGGACTCCATCCAACGAGCAGCAGACAAAGCAGAGTCCCTCTTCCCACCTTCTAAACACCATCTTCACCTCGCCTTCTCCATTCCAGGCATTCTCTACCCCGAGAAGTCACCCTCCCAACTAGACCACAAACAGATGCAGGAAACCTTTGCTGTCAACACCATCGGACCCCTTCTACTCTCTAAACACTTTACTCCGTTCTTACCCAAGAAATCCACCAAGCTGTCGCAATGGGACGCCACAGAGAGTGAAGTCCTCCCCAAGCAGGCCGTCTGGCTCAACATGGCCGCCCGCGTCGGCAGCACGTCCGACAACTCTCTCGGCGGATGGTACAGTTATCGAGCCTCAAAAGCTGGCGTGTACAGCATCACCAAGACGCTGGATCTGTATCTGAAGACTAGGAGTGGTGACAATGCCGTCGCCATCGCGTATCATCCCGGCACGGTGAAGACCGGGCTGAGCAAGGAATTTTGGGGCAGTGTCAAGAAGGAGCAGTTGTTCAGCGTGGAGGATGCGGTCGAGAAGATGTTGAAGGTTGTGAGGGAGACCGGGACTGAGCAGAGAGGGCGGTGTTGGGATTGGAAAGCAGAAGAGATCAAGCCATGAAAAGCTGAGGCTGGTTGAAACGACAAGGACGTTTAACAAGTCAGTAAACAAATGACCCACAATTTTAGCGCCCGATCATGATGAATTCTTAAACGAGGCACCCCACCAGTCTATTTATCAAGGCTCTACTCCTTCCTTATTGCCCCTCCACATCCA
>Ga0115847_100130_pt1 | contig 17550 bp, 9 predicted proteins | sample InSIn5SAF170_FD_83861 | JGI IMG/M metagenome (GOLD analysis project Ga0115847, IMG submission 83861)
TCCTGCATTCATGTGGATGAGCTAAGCCGACATCGAGGTGCCAAACTGCGCACTCAATTTGTACTCTCTGGCGCAATTAGCCTGTTATCCCCAGCGTAGCTTTTTCAATAATACAAGACCTTTCCTTTCCGCGTCTTGCGATCCGTATGCCCTGCTTACACAACTGATAGACATGTAGGTCTGACAGTAAAGTAAGATTATGCCATTAAACTTTTAAGTAAATATTAACATCATTTTAATAATTTCCTTTTTAGTGGCTCATTACTAAAACAACTAAAGATATTACAAACTATTAATATCTTTATTTACATTTATTTTCCATATATAAAATCTTACTTAAATAAAAAAAAATATAGTTCTAACTTAAATAGAATAATAACTGAATAAATTATATTATAATTCATAGAAAACTAAACTAAATTAATGGTAATATATATAAGAAAATTAATCACCTATAATATATTACCTGCTTTATGCAAATTTACAAATTAACTTTGGATACTCCCAGGTACTCTTTATGGGGTCTGTGCCCCGCATAAACCATCCACTAGTCACTGTTTCCCGAGCATAACTTAAAGTTATCTCTTTTTTGTTAGGATAACTTTTTATAGACTTTAATGATATATATACAGAATATTTGTTGTTATATACCACCATTTTCTATCAATATGATAAGATTAGTAAAGGTGTTTCAATTTTGTTATATAACTACCTTATACACTACAACTTGCTATATCATATCCAATAACTAGTTACAGTAAAGCTGCATGGGGTCTTCTCGTCTATCTAGAGATAAGCAGTATCTTCACTGCTATTCCAATTTCACTGAGCTAATCATTGAGACAGCTGTTGCATCGTGAGATCATTCATGCGCGACATCATTTAAATGCCAAGGTATTTCGCTACCTTAGGACCCTTATAGCTAAGGCCGCCATTGAATGGGGGTTCCTTCAAAACCTAATCTATTAAATTAAGTAAATCTGTTAACCTTCCATTAGAGGGCAGATAGCACACTCTATACATTGATTTACATCTTACGCAGAGTGCTGTGTTTTAATTAAACAGTCGTGCAACACCATTTTATGTCTCCTCTTTCTAGTCTGATATTAATCAGAAGAAATGGCACACCTTCTCCCGCAGTTACGGTGTCAATTTGCCGAGTTCCTTAATGATTATTTGCTCAATCACCTTCGTATTCTCTACTCGCTTACTTGTGTTAGTATCTAGGTACGGTTCTGTCAAGTACTACTCTCTTATATTTATAATTTTCATAAAGATTAATTTATTTATATTATTTAATCTTACAGTTTGTTTTCTACATCTTTCCTGAACGTTATATTACACACTCTTCATATATTAATATTCAATTAAAGACTCCTTACTAGGGAGGTCAAACAATAGAAACCTCTTCGTTTTATTCTTTAGAAATCAACTTAGAGACCGTTTAAAGAATGCCATAAGCTTAAGGTGAGGTATTTCCTTTATCGTTACTCATGTCAGCATTCTCTCTTGGGATATCTACAAAAAAAATAAATAAAAAATTTTTTGTTAAATTTACCCAATGTTCCGCTACCCCATATATATAATTATTTATATATGGACAAGGTGTCGGTGTATTATTTAGATCCGTTATATCTTCGGCGCTTTTAACTAATAGATTAATTACTAATCTGTTGAACTAGTGCTCTGTTACGAGGTCTTTAAAAAATGGCCGCTTCTAAGCCTATTTCCTAGTTGTATAGTTTAAATACTTCCTTACTTTCACTTAAAAATAACTTTGGAACCTTAAACACTTGTTCTGGGCTGTTTCCCTTTAGACATACAACCTTAGCGTCAAATGTCTGATTATTCAATATTCATCATTACCCTTCCGAGAGCAAATATTCGCTGATAAAGTCTTCACGACCCCCCAATGTATACAAAAATACATATATTAAAGAAATAATATATATATAATTTGTCCGAGATTACAGTTCTGTACCTGCTATGATGTTATTAGAATTACATACTTACATATGTTTCGCGGAAAACCAGCTATAGATAGTCAGTTTTGTCTTTCACTAACTTACCATAATTCTTTGGATATCTTTACAACGATAACCCATTCGGCCTGTTATATGCCTGATTACAGTAAGATCACTATCCTTCGGGTCTCTATTTAGATACTTATTCATTAATTATAATTGGTTTATCTAGGCATTTTTAAAACTATATGTTTTATAATTTTATTGCTCGCATCTAAATAGAACTTGCTGACCCATTATACAAAAGGTACACTCTCATTTTTATTAACTCGAGCAGCTTATAAGATCACTATTTAAATTATATTTTCCTTCACAGTACTTTTCACTATCGCTTATATATTATATTTAGTCTTAGAGGAAGGTTCCCCTTTATTCAAAAAGATTTCTCCTTTTTACTTTTAGACTTTTCTACTTTCATTCACACTACTTATAGAATCTCGTTTGATTTCTTTTCCTAAAGTTACTAAGATACTTCAATTCACTTTGTTTATGGATTGGATTTATCCAAGATGTTAAATCTTTAATATATAGCTTTATTACCATAATAATCTCTTTTTAGACTTTCCATTTATTTTTATTATATAAAATTAAATGAAAAAACTTATTGCATATCTTATACATTACTATTATATATTTTTTATTCTATATTTTTTTATTATATAAAAATTTGCATACCTTATTACATTGCAATTATATATATATATATATTTTTTTGTAGATTATTTACATAGCGGGTCATTATGATTCGAACATAACTAATCCTCAACCTAAATGAGGTGCCTAACCATCCTGGCTATGATCCGTTTTTTTTTTATTTATAAAAAAAGTTAATCATCACCACCTGTATAATCCATAGGTTCACATGAAGTATCAGCATAATCATCTAATAGTGATGATGATGTTTTTTTTTGTTTCTTTAGTGATGTTATCTCTATAACTCTCATTAAATCTATCTTCTCTATAATCGTCTTGAGAGTTTTTATCTTTAGTAACTTTAATGTTTTCTTCTTATTTAGTATCTTGAGTGAGGGTGTTTTCTTACTAGTAATATAGCACTACAGTAGAAATATTTTTTTTGCATATATGTTAGTCTTATCATTTTATGTATGTATATATGTTAAATTCATTATTTTATTTATTAATATTTTGTAAATTTCCCTCTTTAGTTTCTATACTTAACGCTTTTTTACCTAGTTCAAATATTAACCCTACAGTTAATAATACAAAAAATACAAGCATGATTACTAAACCGTAAATATTATTAACATATCCACTAACTGTATAAGGATACACTAATAATATTTCTAAATCGAATAATAAAAATAATAATCCAAATATAAAAAAGGAAATACTAAATTGAGTTCTATTTTGCCCTAAAAATGAATGGAATCCACACTCAAATACACTTATTTTTTCTAAATAAGGAAAATGAGGGGCTAATATTAAATTTACTAGTAATAATATTAGTGCTAATATAGGTATAAAAATTAAAAAAAAAGTAAAAGTATTCATTAGTTAAATAAAACAAGAGTTAAATTAGTTGAGAGAGTAAGTAATTCATTAGGCATCAATATGAACAATAATATTATATTAGTTAATATTGATATGGTAATAGCCAAATAACTAGATAATACGATATTTTCAAAATTAAATTTTATCTCTTTTATATCATCTGTTTTTTCTGTTAATTCTGGATTTATTTCGTATAACCTGTCATAATCTATTTTTTTTTTCGCATTATATGGAATTATATATCCTGTTAAATAGTTATCATATTCACTATTCAACTTATAGTCTGGTTTATAAAAATATATTACTTTTATAATTACTAGGTAATAACATGCTCCTATTACACTTGTTATAATAGCTATTAAACTCATAAATATGTACCCGCTATCCAATGCTGCACTTAATATCATCTGTTTACCAAAAAATCCTAATAAAGGTGGTACTCCTACAAAAGAAAATAAGGTAATAGATAAACTAATAGCTAATATAGGATTTAGGTTAAAGTACCCTTTTAATTGATTAATATATTGTATAGGAGAATAATTTTTTTCTTCTAAATCTTTAAATTCTCCTTGTTTGTTATAAAAATAAAAGTATAATAAATAACCTATACTTAATAATAATATAAATGCATTTAAATTAGATAAACTATATTGTATAAGATAAAAGATAAAGGCTTGTATTGATTCAATAGTATTAATACTTAAACCTAATAGTATAAATCCTACATGAGATATAGTACTATAAGCAAATAATCTTTTTATTCTTGTTTGAGATAAACCTAATACAGTCCCTATTATAAGTGATAATAAAGAACTTATTAATAAACTTATAACTCAAGTAAAGTCTAGATTAGATTTACTTGAATAATGAACTAATTCTAATAGTAAAATAAATATAGATATTTTTGCTATTATAGCTACAAAAGCTGTAACAATTGTAGGTATGGCATCATAAACATCCGGACTTCAAAAATGAAAAGGTGCAGCTGAAACTTTAAATAAAAATCCTACAGACATTATAAGTAAACTCATAGCTATATAAAAAGAATCATACCATATTTTTATATCTTGTTCTATATTGTTAGATATATTATTAATTACATATATACTATCTAAATTCGTACAACCGGAGTTAGCGTATAATAAACCAGTAGCTAATAATATAAAACATGAAGATAGACCACCTAATAAAAAATACATAAGACCTCCTGCCGTAGCAGACTCTGAGTTTCTATACACGGAAGAAATTAGGTAAAGTCCATAACTTTGTAATTCTAATGATATAAAAATAGTAACTAAATCAGAACTTGATATTAAAAATAAAGTACCTATAATAACAAATAAAAACAGTAAACTATATTCAATTATTTTGAATTGTTCTCCCATTTTGTTTAAAATAATGGATTTATAGATAAATCTAAAAAATATAGTTTTATATATTGATATATATTCTTTAACTGCTACATCTCTTGGGTAAAAAGCAGTTATTCCTGCAATACTAAAAGCTAATAATAGAATGAATAACTGGAAATAATGGCTAATAGCGGAAGTATATAAAAGACCACCATATAAACTTATACCTTTATCTAATAAATTCATATAATAAGAAGAATAACCTAATAAAAATAATATAGTAAGTAATAAGATCGTATTTTTACCATATACTATAGTTTTATCACGTCTCATATTGACGGCTGTCGAGATTATAAAAAATGAAATATTAGAAAACAACATATTTTTTTTAGATTTGTTTTTTTATATATTAAAAAACAATTTACCTAGTATAATGAAGAACTGTATATTAAAGTTGAAACTGAATAGTGTAATCCATCTAAAATAGGAGAAGGGTATATACCTAGTGCTACTGTAAATATAACTAAAGGTAAAAGTATATAAAATTCTCTTTTATTTAAATCCGGTATATTAACTGAAAAATAACTAGAATATTGTCCTGCAAAAGCTATTCTATTAAACATAAACATAGTATATGCAGCTGAAAATACAATAGAAGAACTAGCAAATAAACCTAATAATGGTAATCTCTCAAATGCTCCATATAAAGACATAAATTCACCTATGAAATTTAAAGTTAGCGGAGCACCACAATTACCTAGAGAAAGTATTAAGAATATTATTGAGAATACGGGCATTATTTGAGCAATACCTTTATAGAAAGTAATTAATCTAGTATGAGATCTATCATATAAAACACCTCCAGCACATATAAATAATCCTGATGAAACAAATCCATGAGCTAATCCTAAAGTAATACTACCTTCAATACCTTGTATAGTATTACTAAATATACCTAAAAGATATACAGCAGCATGAGATACAGAACTATAAGCTATAAGTTCTTTCACATCTATAGTTCTTAAAGTACTAAGACTAGCATATATTATAGTAACAACTGCTATAATGTATACTATGTATGTGTAATCTAAACAAGCTTTAGGTAATATAGGTAACATTAATCTAATGATACCATATATTGCTAATTTAAGTACTATAGCTGCTAATATTATACTACCCCCTAAAGGTGATTCAACATGAGCTTTTAATAATCAAGTATTTAAAAAAATAGTAGGAGTTTTAACGGCAATAGCTATAAACATACCGTAAAACAAGAAAAGCTGTGTTACATAATTGAAATTGGTTTTATATAATGCATCAAAATCCGTAGTACCCATAATAGATGATATAGTAAGTATAGCTAATAATAAAAATAAAGAACCAAATAATGTATATAGGAATAAATAAAAACTAGCTCTTACTCTATTTGCTGATCCGAATAGACCTATTAATACAAATAAAGGAGGTAAAATACTTTCAAAAAAAATATAGAACAATAATATATCTAATACTAAAAAACATGCTAATAATAAAGCTTCTAATAGTAATATAATAATTACATAACTTTTCGCATTTTCTGTTATTGAAGTTCAATTAGCTAATAAGGCTATAGGCATTATAAAAGCTGTTAATAATACAAAATATATAGATAAACCATCTACACCTAAATATAAATCAAAATAACTTACTTTATGACATTCTTGAACAAATTGAAATTGATTGTTACTAAAATCAAATAGTATAAACATAGTTAAAGTTATTATTAAATTAAGTATAGAAGTAGTTAAACCTATAGTTTTTATCGTTATTAAGTCTTTGATTTTAGTGGGTATTGTAGAAATAACAAATATTCCTAATATAGGTGTTATAATTAAAGATGAAAGTAACATAAAAAAGTATAATTTATATATAAAGTCCCACAATGTATTTATTATATATATATACATAATGTAACACCCTATATAAATATAAGGTTATTTTGCTTACATAGCAAAAAAATTAAAAAAAATACATATTATTTTTTATTAGTTAATTCTTTTTGTTTATCGATTTTTATATAAAAGTTATAATAAAAATGGATACTTTGCAAAAATAATAGCCTGGACAAGATTTGAACTTATAACCTAAACATCTTAAGTGTTTCGCTCTACCAATTGAGCTACCTGAGCTTTTTTAATTACATAAAGATGCTTATAAATAGCTAAATTTTTTAATTATTTAGTAATATTATGATCCTCAATAATATATAGATATAAATAAGAATAATCAAACAACATCTACAAAATGTCAGTAAAGTATTCCTGCTTCTAAACCAAGATGATGGTTATCTGTAAGATGGTAAGCTAATAAACGTCATAAACCTACAGCTAAGAAAGCTGTACCTATCATAACATGTAATCCATGGAAACCTGTACCAAAATAAAAACATGATCCAAAAGCTCCATCTGAAATAGTGAAAGATGAAACTGAATATTCTACTCATTGGAAACCTGTAAATATTACGGCTAATAAAATAGTGTATACTAATCCGTATAAAGCTCCACTTCTATTACCTTGTATTAAAGAATGATGGGCATATGTAACTGTAACACCAGATGATAATAATATAACAGTATTTAATAAAGGCAATTCAAAAGGATTTATAGCTTCAATACCCATAGGTGGTCACATAGCCCCTAATTCAACTGTAGGAGATAAAGCACTATGAAAGAAAGCTCAGAATATAGCTAAGAAAAATAAACCTTCTGAAACTATAAATAAAGCTACACCCATATTTAAACCTCTTTGTACAGCTAAAGTGTGATTACCTAAGTATGTACCTTCTGCTATAATATCACGGAATCAAAATGACATAGATGCTATTAAACTTATTAAAGATAACCCTAAAAAATATCCAGCATTTTCAAATAAATGAAAAGTAGATACTGCTGTAGTAGTAAGACAATATAAGCTAACACTAGTTAATAAAGGTCAAGGAGATGGAGAAACTAAATGGAAGGGATGAGCTTGAAAGTTACTTCTATTATTGTATGTGAAAACATTACTTTGTAAAGGTAAGCTTGTAAACGCATGAGGTTTAGGTGGGCTATTTAAAGCTCATTCTAAACTATTATAAGATCTGCTTAATAGAGCTTGGAATGTATCAGTATAAAATTGAGGAGTTAATCAAGGATATCTTGAAGCAGCTTTTCCTTCTACTAATTGGCTATAAATTATATGTAAGAATAATACAGTAGCTATAACAGAAATTATAGATCCAAAACTACTTACTAAATTTCAACCAGCAAAAGCATCAGGATAATCACTTATTCTTCTTGGCATACCTTGTAAACCTAAGAAATGTTGAGGGAAGAATGTAACATTAACTCCAATAAATAATAATCAGAAATGTATTTTTGATAAGAATAAATTGTAATTTAATCCTAAGATTTTTGGTATTCAGAAATATCATCCACTAAATAATGCGAATACTGCACCCATACTTAACACATAATGGAAATGAGCTACAATATAATAAGTATCATGGAAAGCAACATCAAGTGAGGCATTAGCTATAACAACTCCACTTAATCCTCCTATAGTGAACATAAATACGAAACCTAAAGCAAATAACATAGAAGGTGTTAAATGTATAGATCCTCCATAACAAGTAGCTAATCATGAGAATATTTTAATACCTGTAGGAACAGCAATTATTAATGTGGCAGCTGTAAAATAAGCTCTTGTATCCACGTCTAATCCTACTGTGTACATGTGATGGCTTCAAACTACAAATCCTAAGATACCTATAGAACACATAGCATAAACCATACCTAAGTAACCAAACACGCTTTTATTAGAATTAGCTGAAATTACAGTACTTATTATACCGAAACCTGGTATAACTAAAATGTAAACTTCAGGATGACCAAAGAATCAAAATAAGTGTTGGTATAAAATAGGATCACCTCCTCCTGCTGGTTCAAAGAATGATGTATTAAAATTACGATCTGTTAATACCATTGTAATACCACCAGCTAATACTGGTAATGATAATAGTAATAATACAGCAGTAATTACTACTGCTCAACCGAATAAAGCTAATTTATGTAATCTTATACCCGGACTTCTCATATTTAATATTGTTGTTATGAAATTTATTGATCCTAGTAAACTACTTATCCCTGATAAGTGTAAACCAAAGATAGCTAAATCAACACTTGGTCCACTATGACTTTGTATTCCAGATAAAGGTGGATATAATGTTCAACCTGTACCTGCCCCATTTTCTATTCCACTTGCAAATAGAAATAATAATATACTTGGTATTAATAATCAGAAACTTATGTTATTCAATCTAGGGAAAGCCATATCAGGTCCTCCTACTATTAAGGGTAATAAGAAGTTACCAAAACCTCCTATTAAAGCAGGCATTACCATAAAGAAAATCATAAATATCGCATGTGCTGTTATAATAGCATTATATAATTGATTATCACTAATATACTGAACACCTGGACCTGATAACTCTAATCTTATTAATACAGAAAAAGCTGTTCCAACTAATCCTGAAAATAGAGCAAAAATTAAATAAAGTACACCTATATCTTTAGCATTTGAAGATCAAAATCATCTTTCTGTTCAAAGAGAAATTTGTGCTTTTTCTTGTTTTAAGATCGTATCTGTATTTTTATAGTTTTCAAAAGATGGTCTTAAATTAGAGACATCGTATTCTGCAGGTATATTAAGCATATCTTATATTACCTATTATTACCCTCCCTTAAAAAAAAGGGAGAATAATAATTGTTGTTTTAATGTTTTTATAACACAATTATAAAACTATAAGTTAATTTTTATTGTAAATACAACCATATTTTTTTTTTTAATAATTTATTATTATATTCAAAATTTGTTATAATAAAGAATTATTCTTTATTCCTTTTCATAAAAAAGGTTCAGACTATTTATTTTATAAACTATACTTTAAATGCTATAAATTAATTTAATAGCTACCTGATCAACCTTTTAATCCAAAAGCTCCATTACGTGTTTTAGAGTTTATTAATGTATATTCTATATTAGATTTAAGATAACCTCTTAACATTACAGATGATAAACCTACATAAGAAGAATATATATTTTTTAGACTACCTACATATCTAAATTTAAATATAGCTCTTGAAGCAATCAAACGTCTTGTAAGTCTTCCCGATGCTTCAAATCTTACTCCACTTATTAATTTGTATTTTATATTATTTAATAAATCTTTTTTTCTAGTAATATTTTTATTAATATTATCATTACTATATAAATCAAATAATCTTGGTAATTTTATTCTTAATAAAGCTTTTTTTAATATTCTTAATAATTTATTATTTCTATTTCTTAATTTAAGAGCTATAGCTTTTGAATATATATCACTATTTAAGTGCATAGATTTCAAATTTACAATATTAAATTCAACTTTCTTATTATAAATTTTACTTATTATATTTATAATACCAAAACCTCTAAAATTTAAAAATCAATTTGTAAATCTATTTTTATTAAATAATAATGTTTGATAATAATATAAATTTTTGTATATATTTAATAGTCTTATTAAATTTTTTTTTACTTTTCTTTTAATACGACGAGTTACATATTGGTTTTGGCTATAAAGTAAAGTATTATTATTAATACCTATATCGGAATTAATTAAATTATTTACTTTTATTTTTAAATTTTTCGATCTTAAATTTTTAGCTAAAAATTTTCTTTTTAGAATTTTTGTTTTAAAACGGTCTTTTTTTTTTAAATAGTCTTTAAAAAAGCTTGTTCAAAAAAATTCTTTTTTTTCTAGTATAGCATTTTTTTTTATTACTTCTAATAGATTTTTATATTGTAATATAGATAATTTATCATATTTAGACAAGTTTAATAAGGTAGTTATTCTTAATATAACTTTATGTTTCATTACTCTAAATATTATTGTCATTAATCAATAAAGTTTATTTTTGAATTTTTTTACATTAAATACAAAAATTTTTTTATATTTATTATTTAATATATTAAATGTATATTTACGTAATTTATTATATCTTATTTGTGATCTTTTCAAGCTAGATTTAGTAAAGTTTTTATTTTTATTAAATAAAAATAAAGTGATATTTACATTATTATTAGTATGTTTTATTTCGGCTTCACTTAAAAATAACCTATTTGCTGAAAAACGTTTACGATTAAAACGAAAACGTTTAACATTTAATTTTTTTCTAGTTAAATTAAAATAACTTTTAAATAAATAATTAACTAGTTTATCTTTGTAAACTAATGATTTTATATATTCTTTATTATAGCTATAAATACTATTTTTTCACTCTTTTCATGAAGGTGAAAATTCCATAGGCTTATTATTCATATTTAAATTAATATTCTTATTTAAATACTTATGAATAGTTGTTTGTTTCTTTTTCAATAAATTTAACATTTTAATTAAATTAAAATATAAGTATAATCATATAAATAGATATAGTTGATAAAAGATATTATAAATTATTCTCATAATTTAGTCGTTGAACGTACTTAATATGTAAGATTCGCTTCAAATTAAAATATTTAAATTTGATATTTTATTCTTGAAATTTTCCTTATTTAATTACCAATTGTTTAAGTTAAACATTGGAGGACATTATTATCCCTTAATAAATACTTATTTTTTATTAAATATTTTTGTTTTTCAGAGATAAATCTATTAAAGTATTTTCTAATAAAGTAACAAAAGGTATTATTATTACAAAATATGAAAAATAAAGAACTGTAGATATTTGACCGAATTCTATAAATGGAGATTCTACATGTTTAGCACCTAATTGCATTAATATTAAGAAATTAGCTATAAATATTCAGTATGCTGTTTTACTGAAAGGTCTAAATGCCATACCTCTGTACTTACTTAAATCTACAAAAGGTAATATTAGTAATGCTAATATTGCAGCAATCATAGCTATAACTCCTAATAATTTATTAGGTATAGATCTCAATATAGCATAAAAAGGTAAAAGATATCATTCAGGCACTATAGCAGGTGGAGTTTGCATAGGATTAGCCATAACATAGTTTTCACTATCTCCTAATGCATTAGGCATAAAGAATACAAATACTGATAATACTAACATAAATAAGAATATAGTAATTAAATCCTTAAATAAAAAATAAGGGGCCATAGGTATTCTATCATAATTACCTGAAACACCTAAAGGGTTACCTGACCCTGCTGTATCGTGTAATGCAATTAAATGCATTAAAGCTAAAGCTGCTAATACGAATGGTAATACGAAATGTAATGAGAAGAATCTATTTAAAGTAGCATTATTAACACTAAATCCTCCTCATATAAATTCAACTATATCTTGTCCTATTCAAGGTATAGCACTCATAAGGTTAGTTATAACTGTTGCACCTCATAAAGACATTTGACCATACGGTAAAACATATCCCAAGAATGCTGTAATAATCATTACTAAGAATATTACAGTACCTATTACTCAAACTAATGTTCTAGGTGCTCTGTAAGATCCATAATATATACCTCTACCCATGTGTAGGTAAACTAAAAAGAAGAAAGCTGAAGCTGTATTACTATGTAAATAACGTATTAATCAACCATTATTTACATCACGCATTATATGTTCAACACTATTAAAAGCTTCTAATATACTAGGGTTATAATGCATTGCTAAAGTTACCCCTGTAACTATTTGAATAATTAAACAAACAGCTAATAAAGAACCAAAATTTCATAAATAACTTATGTTAGATGGTTGTGGTGAATCTATCACATAGGAATTAACCATTTTCAAAATAGGATGACTCTTAAATATTCTCATTTTTTTATTATTTATATAATTATAAATTTTTTTTAATAAATAAATCTTTTTTTAACTTATATTAAATATAAGCTTGTTTAATAAATCGGGTCATTATGATTCGAACATAACTAATCCTCAACCCAAATGAGGTGCCTAACCAACCCGGCTCTGACCCGTTTTTTTAGTAAACAAAAGAATTAAGCTTACTATTCTTTTTATTAAAAGTTAATTATCTCCCTTTCCTATGTCCATTGGTTCACATAATGTATTAACTAAACATAAATAATTGATTGATTATTTTAAAATGATAATCACAAACTCTCATCTTAAAATAATGACCTTTGGTTAGGACGGCGGCTTCAGAGAATATCCGATTCGAACGGATGTGATCTATTAAACCAAATAAATTTCAAGTTTACCGCTTTAAACCACTCAGCCAATTCTCTTTAAACCGTGATTCCTCAGTGAATCGAACACTGAACATACTCTTATCAAAAGTACACTTTACCTATTAAGTTAAGGAATCTTAGGTTATATCAAGAGCATTCAGACTTGAACTGAAAAACTAAAGTTTGAAGCTTCACATTTTACCATTAAATTATACTCTTTTTATTCGGAAAAGAGATGATTCGAACATCCAAGTGTTAAAACACAATATTTAGCAAATATCTTACCCTACCTATAGCAACTTTTCCTTTAATCGAGCTAGACCGGCTTCGATCCGATATCACCTTTCTCGACAAGAAAGTTCTTTACCAATTAAGTTACTAACTCTTTACGGCCAACCGAATTCGAATCGGTACACATCGTTTGGAAGACGAACGGTCTACCATTAACCTATAGCCGTTTAATTTTCACAAGACCTATGAGATTTGAACTCATATAAAGATGATTAAAAGTCATATGCTTTACCTATTAAGCAAAGGTCTCTTAATTCTATATTTTGTTTATAAATTTATAAACAAATTTAAGGAATAAGTGATTCGAACACTTAACAGACCGTATGTAAAACGGTTACTCTACCAATTGAGTTAATCCCTTTTAATCTTCTTTTTGTTTTATTGTTATTACTATAGCTCCTACCATAGCTAAAAGTAAAATCATAGATGTTAATATTAATCAAATAGAATGACTAGTATATATTATATTACCTATACTTGAAATATGTGTAGTTTCTGCTAAACTTCCATCTCATAATTTAGATGTCACATATAATACTTGATCACTAAAATTATTAAAGAATTTATTCAAATTATTATAATAATTATTATAAGTTAAATTAAATATATTATTTAGACTAAAACTAATATTAAAAGCTGTTAAACTATATGGTAATATATTATAAATTAAATAATTAAAAGAAATACCTATTAAAATGGCTAAAGGTATACTATTACTAGTTTCACTTAATAATTCAGATATTCTAATGTTAATTAACATTAAAATAAAAAGAAAAAGGATTGAAACTGCACCTATATAAACTAAAAGATATGATAACCCTATAAAATTCATACCTAAAAATATTAAATAACTAGATATGCTTAAAAACAGACCTATTAAAAATAAAATAGATACAATAGGATTTTTACTTATTATAATAAAAACACCGCATAAAATAGCTAATATAGATATAATATCTAAAAACACATCTTTGTATCCACTAGTGAAATTCTCGTTTATGATATATAAAAACATATAAATATAAATTTAACCCTTTTATTTACTGTTATTAAACTTGTTTTTTTACAAGTAAAATATATAATAACATTTCATCTTCTTTTTAAACATGTACAAGAATCGAACTTGTAAATTTATGTCCGTAGCATAATATTATACCATTTAATTAACATGCTTTTTTTTATGTACGATAGCCTCTAAAATGAATCGAACATCTATCAAAATATTAACAGTATTTCGCTTTACCATTAAGCTATAGAGGCTTATTTAGGAAGGAAAGGAATCGAACCTTCGACAGCCTATGGCTATTGAGTTTACAGCTCAACCCGTCATACCAACAAACGGAACCTTCCTTAACATATAAAATATTAAACCAGGATAATACAGCCTAATAAGTTAATACTTTTTTTTTAATTTGTTAAGGTTAATTAATCCCGTGCAATTTCCACTACACGAACCGTATTTCGACTTAACACTAATCAAAGTCACGCATACGAAGATTATTGATTAAATGAATAGATCTATTTATCTAAGTAAATTTAATAATAACCAAACTTATTGCACACACTTCTTTCAGCGCCTGACGAGTGGTTAGTACCTAGCTGAGATAATATTCACCGTGATGTGATTACTCACGATTACTAGTAATTCCTTTTTCATGTAGTCGAATTTCAGACTACAATCCATTTTTTTTCCTATTTTACGGATTAGCTCCAATTTACATTATTGCATCCCTTTGTAAAGGCATATGTGGCACGTCTATAGCCCACAATATTCAGGCCATGATGACTTGTCTTAGTCCCTGTTATCCTAATTTCCAATCTAAAAGGTGAACTGTTTTATTGTAAAACAAATAAAACAAGGGCTTACGTTAATTTAAATGGATCTAACCATATTTCACAACATTAACTGAAGACAGCCGTGCAACGCTTGTAGATAATATAAGATTAGATATCTTAAATTAATCTATACAAATTGTGGTAAGGTTGTTCGAGGATCATCGAATTAAATAACATACTTCACTACTGGTTTCAGAAACGGTCTAATGATTTCAGTTTCTGCGTTGCCACATTACTCTTGAGGTGGAGTGCTTACACTTTCATTTATAGATATATTTATAAATCTATAACACTCATAATTGTCTGCAAGGACTACGGGGGTATCTAATCCTCTTCGTGACCAAAGCCTTCGTCCCTCAACGTCAGTTTTTACATAAAAGAATGCCTTCGCCGTTAACCGTCATTTAATATCAAAACATTTCATCTCTACATTAATAATACCAGTCTCCTCTCATAAAACTCTAGTATATTTGTAACCTTTTGGAAGGATAAATATACAGTCTAGGTACCCTTTAAACCTAATAAAGATGAATAACACTAGTCTCTCTTGTCTTGCCGCGACTGCTGGCACAAGATTTAGTCAAGACATATAGATAGAAAATTGTCATTATCAGCTTTCTATCTAGAACTTTATACGACGTGGTCGAATAATTACACACAACCATGACTTTTTTATGTAACTACATTCCCCCAAGTTGCTGGTTCAGCCGTTAGGCCATTGACCAAGATTCCTCACTGCTGTACTAAACATATTGGGGTTTTTTCAGACCCAATGTGATCGATCGACCTCTCAGTCTCGACTACGAAATTAAGCTAGTTATCCCTTACTATAACTATTGCCTTTTCGAGATAATTAATCAACTAAGAACGAAGATATTTATTTATCTATATTTCACTTTATATATACCTTTATAAATAATTAATATTATAGTATTTTATAAGGGATTTAAATCCCTTATTCTTAGGTAGTTATTATCATACTCACCTGTACACCACTTTAATGTTATAATTTATAACATTATCGTTCGATTAGCATGTGTCAAGCATTTGGACAGCGTTCAATCAGAGCCATCATCAAACTCATAAGTTTATACTATCTTGCTTGAGATTTGAACTCAAATCTTAGACTTTAGAAGAGTCTTGTTTTGCCATTAAACTAGCAAGAAATATATATATATATAATAATTTATATTGCTTATCTATTACATTACTATTATATATATTTAGACATTAAGTTACAATAACCTAATAAGAATAAAATAGTAAATAAAAAAAATCGTATTTTTACTATATACTATAGTTTTATCACGCCTCATATTGACGGCTGTAGAGATTATATATAATGACACTATAATTATAAACAACATATTTTTTTTTATAATAAATTCACATTTACAGATATAATACCGAAACTTAGTAATATACATGGTACTGAAATTATGAATCCTACAACTATAGGTAATAGCTCGGTTCAACATAATGACATTAATTGGTCAAAACGTATTCTAGGTAAAGATGCTCTAACTCATATAAATGTAAATACCATTGATGCTGTTTTAACTCCTAAAGATAATGCACAAAATAATCCTTCTATATAACTAGGTAAATTATAATTAGCTTCTGAATAAGGTCTAAATAACATATAGTCATCTATAATTGTTAAAAATTGCATATTTTGATTAAATAAACTTATAATTATACCTTTTATTAAAAATATAATATCTATTATATAAGATAAATAATGAGTAATAAATAATGCAAATCTGAAATCATATCCACCTAAAAATAATATACTAGTTAATATACAAATAAGTACAATACTAGCATATTCAGCTAAGAAAAAGAATACAAAAATAGAAGCAGAATGTTCAGTCATAAATCCACTAACTAATTCCGACTCAGCTTCTGCTAAATCAAAAGGAGCTCTATTAGTTTCTGCTACAGCCCCTATAAAGAATATTATAAATATAGGGAATAAAGGCACTATAAATCAAACTGATTTTTGTGCTTCTATTATAACAGATAAACTTAAACTACCACATAATAGTACAACTAATAATATAACAGAACTTAAAATTAATTCATAACTAATTAATTGAGCTGTACTTCTAAGTGAACCTAAAAAAGCATATTTAGAATTAGCAGATCAACCTGCTAATAATATACCATACGTAGCTAAGGAAGAAACAGCTAACATATATAGTATACCTAAATTATAATCTAATATAGAATATACATTAATAAACTCTAAAACACGTAATGGAGCTTTTGGATTAAAAGGTTGATCAGGTAGCTATTAAATTAATTTATAGCATTT
>Ga0115847_100132_pt1 | contig 17492 bp, 14 predicted proteins | sample InSIn5SAF170_FD_83861 | JGI IMG/M metagenome (GOLD analysis project Ga0115847, IMG submission 83861)
GTAAATATCATAATACATGATTTTAAACCTAAGCTTAAACCATATAATAACCCTTCTACTAAAGGACTGAATAAAAATTCTAAATTTTCCGGATTTTCTATAAAAGTATAGTCAATTTCTTGTAAAAGATAAATTAAAGGTATAACATTAAAAAGATAACCTCCAAGGAATAGAATACTAGTTAATGTACAAATAAGCACTATACTTGCATACTCTGCTAGGAAGAAGAATACAAATATAACTGCAGAATGTTCAGTCATAAACCCACTAACTAATTCAGATTCAGCTTCAGCAAGATCAAACGGTGCTCTGTTTGTTTCTGCAACAGAACCTATGAAAAATATAATAAACACTGGGAAAAGTGGTATTATAAATCATATAGCTCTTTGAGCTTCTATATTTACAGTTAAATTTAAACTTCCAGTTAGTAAAATTACTAATAAAATAGCAGAACTTAATATTAATTCATAGCTAATTCAGGAACAACAAGCCTGGAAGGTATTTATGTAATAAGCAGTATATCTGAAGTTTATACTAATTTAGGAGAAAGCATGCAAGGTGAAGTATTATCATGATACAAACCTTATTATATTCATATTTCATTAATAATACTTGCGGTTGGATTTTTAGTAAAAATAAGTGCTGCACCCTTCCATTTTTGAAGTCCGGACGTTTATGATGCAATACCTACAATCGTAACTACTTTTGTAGCCATAATAGCTAAAATTTCAATTTTTATTTTTTTCTTAGAGTTAGTTTATTACACTGAGAAAACCCTATTTGTATTTTCTTGAACAAACTGTTTACTAATAAGTAGTTTATTTTCATTGATAATTGGTTCTGTGTTAGGTTTAACACAGTTCAGAATTAAAAGATTGTATGCTTATAGTACAATTAGCCACGTAGGTTTTATTCTATTAGCATTAAGCGTTAATAGTGTTGAATCTATACAAGCATATATATTCTATATTATATCTTATTCAATTTCAAATTTAAATGCATTCGTTATATTGGTTACTATAGGATTTAGTTTATACTTATATGTGTATAAAGACGAAAAACATAGTGATGAATTAATAGACAAAAATAATTCACCTATACAATTAATTAGCCAAATTAAAGGTTACTTCTACGTAAATCCATTCTTAGCATTAAGTTTAGCAATTACTCTATTTTCATTTGCAGGAATCCCCCCTTTAATAGGTTTTTTTGCAAAACAGATGGTTTTAAGCGCGGCTTTAACTAATGGTTACGTTTTTATGGTGTTAATTGCAATACTAACAAGTGTAACATCTGCAGTGTATTATTTAAGTATAATAAAAAACATGTTCTTTTATAATGATCAATATATGATAAATCCTAGTATAGTAAAATTAAATTTAATTGGTAATATTCAAAATAATGAAAAAGAAAACTCTGAAAAAGTTAACTTTAAACCAGAAAATATTGTATTATCAAGCTCATTAAGTATAACTATAAGTATATTAACTTTAATATTATTACTGTTTATATTTATACCAAATGAATTATTTACATTAGCAAATATAGCTACGATAATATTATTTAAAGCTTAAATGACAAGTCAAACATTCTTTTTAGTTTTTATCCCTATACTAGCTATTATATTATTAGCTGTAAATATCATACTTGCTCCTCATAACCCTTATCAAGAAAAAGATAGTGCATTTGAATGTGGATTTCATTCTTTCTTAGGACAGAATAGAAGTGAATTTAGTATTTCTTTCTTTATTTTCGCTCTATTATTCTTACTATTTGATTTAGAAATTTTATTAGTTTATCCTTACGTAGTAAGCGGTTATGCAAATGGAATCTTTGGATTAATAGTTATGCTTATCTTCTTCTTGGTATTAACATTAGGATTCGCCTTTGAGCTAGGGAAAAATGCCTTATCTATAGAGAGTAAACAAACTTCTTTTATTAAGAAGTAACTTTTAAAAAGTTGTCATTTAGCTATGATATTATTATTATCGTACGTTACTTAAAAATAAACCAAATATGTTACCATTTTTATATTTATATTTAAATTCTTCTTTGACTATATTATTTAGCATTTACTTAACTAATTTACATTATTCTTTTTTGGAATTACTAATTTGAATAGACGAAGTAACTGACCCTTCATTAACAGTTTCTGTAGAAGGTCACCAATGATACTGAAGCTACCAATACCCGGATTTCTTAAATGAAGATGATGAAGAATTAGAATTTGATTCTTACTTAGTTCCTGATCTGTATTATAAATTTTCCCTTAAAGAACAATTAGTACAAGGGTATGACATTAATACATCCCCTCTTACTGATAAAAGTTCTTTAGTATTATTTAGCGACATTTCTGACTTAAATAATTTAGTCAATATTGACAAGTCTGATCCTGAGGTTAGAAATTTTAAGAAATATCTAGGGTCTATAAAGAGAGCCTCCACTTTGTACCAAAAGCAGGTGGACAGGCATAGTAATTTTCAGGACAACCTTATTCAGGTTAATGTTAGTGAAACAGTTCTGGAGAAACGATTAGCCAAGTCAAAGGCAAATCTTCTTCGTCGTTATGAAGCCTTACTTGAAAAACAAGTAAGAATTCTTAATCGTAATCCTAATGGTTCCATTCCCACCCCTAGTGGACTATTCGATTGAAATTATGAAGAATTTCACGCTAGGTGAAAACGTAACAACGAGCGTAATAATTAGTTATTATTATGTTTTCGCTTTACGTAATTAAAAATTAAAAATATGCCGCAATTTTTCTTAAAGAAAAAAAACTATTGCGTAAAAATAAAAAAAAATAATTAGATAAATACAGGTAACGACGTATTATTTTTTTTTCCTCCTTCGTACTTTTAAACCTATAGCTAAGAAACATTAGTGATGTTTAAACCGTCTATCTAAACCACACGAATTTTTGTGTTTACCCTTACAAAGTTAATGTATTTTTAAAAACCGATTCCCTCTTATTTTTCCCTTAAAAAAAAAAATTGGTTTAGTGTTTATTATATTAATAATATGGAAAAATGGTTTTGGGTTAAATAAAAAAATAAGGAGCCGATATTTCATTACTTAAAAAGCAGGGTCTTTCTTTTTTCCTTGGGTAAACTAAAAAAAATACATATAATTTTTATAATGTATGGGCTAGCCCCTAAAACTTTAATTTTTATTGCAATGTTAAACTACATTAGCTATGTATTATACGTTTAATTATAAGATATCTTGCGTTTTACATTAAACCTTTTTGCTAGTTTAATGGTATAACATGATACCTTAGTGATACTTTACCTTCGCTCCGCGATGGTTAAATTAAAAAATAAAATTAACATATGAATTGAATAAACACAAAGTAATGGATAATATATAAAAGTTTTTTACTTGGAGCGATCTCTTTCTTTTTAAAAAGCGTGAGATTTCTCCTGTAAAGCGCTAAATTTTTAACCGGAAGATTCACCCTGGTTTGTTTTAGTAAAACAATATTTGCTATTTCTTCCTCGCTCCGCCATTTTTTTTTCTAGCGCTTTGCTGATTTTTTTCTTGAAAAAAAAAGAAAAAAAAAAGAAAAAAAAAATAATGATGCGATCCGGGTTAGAAAAAAGCATATATGTCATTAACCTAAGAATTTAAATGATAAATTTGAAAGCTGCGTTGCGGATTAAACTCTTTAATATTTATTTATTTAACTTAGATATTTTAGATTTAATCTATGTTGTATTTACCCACATTCATTTCTGTGATTGAAGTTGTATTGGTAGTCGTACCTGCCTTATTAACTGTAGCTTTTGTTACAGTAGCTGAAAGAAAAACCATGGCAAGTATGCAAAGAAGACTGGGGCCTAATATCGTTGGATATTATGGTCTTTTACAGGCATTTGCAGATGCACTTAAATTACTTTTAAAAGAGTATGTATCGCCTACACAGGCTAATATAGTTTTATTTTTCCTAGGTCCTATAATAACTTTAATTTTCGCACTTTTAGGTTATGCAGTTATACCTTGGTCTGTCGTATTAAGGCTACGACATTTGTGGGGTTCAACAGTCAAATTCCGGGGACACCCTAAAGCTTATATTACCAAGCTGTAGCTGAAAAGCTATTAGTGGCTGAGTTAATCACTCAGGTATGGTAACAATATATAAGATAATCGAAAGAGCAATGGGTTATCGCGGATCTAAATCAGATATATTTAACGCCTAAAAAAAAATACATTTTTTTTAATGGCGCTATATTTCTGTAAAAGAGCAAAGAGTATACGGCTGTTAATGCATTTTTCTACATAGATTAATGCATTTAAGATGTATTCTAATGGATTTCGAAAGAAATTATCTAGTCAAAACCTTTTCTAAACAATTAATTATAGCGCTTAAAAAAAAAGAGAGAGCTTTTTTTCTTTTTTAATGATGCTAGCGCGAAGAGAGCGCTTACTTTTTAAGTATTTTTTACGCTAAGAAGAAAATAAATAATTAATTGCATGATAAATTTGATTAATAGTACGGACCTGGATTAGCAATCTGAGATTTTAACTTAGGTATACTTTATATGTTGGCAGTTTCTTCTCTTGCTACATATGGTATCCTGTTAGCTGGTTGATCTGCAAATTCTAAATATGCTTTCTTAGGTTCTCTAAGAAGTACTGCACAATTAATTAGTTATGAATTAATATTAAGTTCTGCTATTTTATTAGTAATTTTACTAACTGGAAGTTTAAATTTAACTGTAAATATAGAAGCTCAAAGAGCTATATGATTTATAATACCACTTTTCCCAGTGTTTATTATATTTTTCATAGGTTCTGTTGCAGAAACAAACAGAGCACCGTTTGATCTTGCTGAAGCTGAATCTGAATTAGTTAGTGGGTTTATGACTGAACATTCTGCAGTTATATTTGTATTCTTCTTCCTAGCAGAGTATGCAAGTATAGTGCTTATTTGTACATTAACTAGTATTCTATTCCTTGGAGGTTATCTTTTTAATGTTATACCTTTAATTTATCTTTTACAAGAAATTGACTATACTTTTATAGAAAATCCGGAAAATTTAGAATTTTTATTCAGTCCTTTAGTAGAAGGGTTATTATATGGTTTAAGCTTAGGTTTAAAATCATGTATTATGATATTTACTTTTATCTGGGTGAGAGCATCTTTTCCTAGAATACGTTACGATCAATTGATGACTTTCTGTTGAACTATACTATTACCTATCGTTATAGCATTTATTGTGTTAGTTCCCTGTATTTTATTTAGCTTTGAGATAATACCTAGTAATATTTCTTTGTTCTAGTTCCTTCCGCTGTGAAAAAAACTACACTTAACCATAACGAAATAAAAAAAAAAAATAAAAAAAGAGTAGCGCATACTTAAACTTTAAATTTAAAATACAAAAACCTTTAACAAAGTTGCAACCAGATACCATTACACTCTGCAACTAACTAACCCCCTCCCCCCACCTTACCAGTTTTTCTGCATCAAGGATTTGGAACAATTACTCTCGGGTTTTGAACTGACATGTAATGAAAGAGATAGTCAATGTACCTTTCGTGCAGTTCAACATTGAACACACAGGGTGTCTTGTAATTTCTGGCCTCATCCCGTAATTTGAGAAGTACCGGATCTTTTCCCGTGTAATTTCCAAATTAAAGTTGTTTGACGTTTCCTGGAACTTGAGGGACGATTTCCCGTTTGAAGTTGTCGAATTTTACGTCTTAATGGAGTGATGGGTCTATATTCTGGTCTGGATCCCACTTCCACAGGATTTCCTCGTGATCTTCATCGGTAAAAGGGTTGTCTTCCTCGGTAGGTATCACTTGGGTGAGTGATACACAATTGTGAAAGTTCGAGATGGCTGGCTTTTTCAGGTCTTCGTGTCTGGCGTGGTACTCAAAAAACCGATGTCCAGTCCTCTTTGTACCACAACAAAGCATTCTTTGATCTGTTCGCTTCCTTGTTCAATCGTATTTTGTATATGTTTTGTGGCTTGATGTAACGCCTTTTCGAAATGATCCCCTCCCACCTTTTTCAGTTCAACATACAGATGTCGAACTAGTTTATCATTGAGGTCGAGTTTCTCGATGAGGAAATCCGGTTTGCTTTTTTCATTGGGATCGATCACCTCAGACGATAAGGTGTAGTCATCGGAGTGTAACACCTTTTTGAGCATTGTGCCCGCCCAGGTGGAGACATGATGTTCATATTTGACACCTCCCGGGGGTGTTTTGATTCTGTCCACCGCAGCACGGACAGGGCGAGAGGTAGTGTAAAAAGGGGTAGTTGTAAAAGGCATGTTTTACTTTTTGCTCCGCGGTAGTTGGATTTTTCAAGTGCAATGTATGAGTGTGAGTGAATAAAAGGAAAATTGTTTGAGTAGAGGAAAAACGAGGTATTATATATTGTTTTGGCTAGCGAAACTATGATGTAACACAGAATATGTTAGAATATCTTGGAAATATGGCGCATCATACAACATCCTAGAACATCCTGTGAAAATGACGTATGAGGGATTTTTGTTAGCCAATAGATTGGACCCATAACTAGGCAGCATTGAGGGATTTTTGCCACAACTAGGCAGCAAAGGGGGGATTTTTTGTTTAGCCGTTTTGCCATCACGCCACTATGACTCACACTTGCATTATAATGGTGGTTTAACTGCAGGGATAAAACGGGTAATTTTCTCATGATGACGCTAGTGTGACTAAAGAGTATGACGTGTAAAGATTATGTGGCTACATAACATGATCAGGTGCCAATCTTACGTGTCGTGTTTATGCGGCTTTATCCTGTGGCTTGCATATCTATTAAGCAACAATCGAAAAAATTAAGGTTTTTTTGTCTAGCCCTATTATTATCACGCCACTATGACTAACACTTGCATTAGCGTGAGGGATTTTTTGTTTAGCCGTCTTGACATCACGTTACTATGACTAACATTTGCATCATAAAGTGTAGAATTTCTTTTAATTAAGGTCTGGACCTGGACAGATTTGTAATCAAGATTTGCCACTTCCACATATATAAGATCAGAGTTTGCGCTAGATGTGGAGAGTTTTCACCATCAAACCTTTACACTCTCATCTTACCCTACCATCAAACCACCCAATCATTATTGCTACATAATATCATCCAACCATGACTTCTCAAGATTGGCCTAGCAAGAAACCATCTTCTACTATTTGGCAAGTGTATTGCCAAACTCCCTCACCTTGCCCTACATCACCTCCATTTTCACCAACATCACCACAATATTCGCCAACATCACGACAATACTCCGCAACATCACCACCTGACTACAAAGTCCTTCCTCCAGAGTATGATTACACTCCGGTCTATCCAACCCGACCTTATTCAGGTGGTCAAGCTCAAAATGAAACATCATCACCCGGTTATACTTCTTATATACAAGGTAAATTTTTACCACCCTACCATCACATTTAACCTATTTTACTTACAAACCTATAGGTCCAAATGAATTGAGAACTCCAAATGAGTTTGATATGTCAAATCATAATGTCCACCTCCTTATTGATAAGATGGTTACAATAAGGGAGGATGTGGTTTACCTTCTGGCTCAATTCAGACAGGAAACCTGGACACAGATTCGCGATCTCATGAGCGCACTTGACGAGCTTAGGTGGAGTACAGAAGAAAATTTGGGTAGAACAGAAAGAAAACTGGATAAAGTTTTTGAGTGTTCCAGTTTGAAAGAACAAAAACCAATTGTTTTGAACAAGGTAAAAAAGGGAAGAGTTCATAAAAGAAAAACTCTTAAGAGAAAGGCCAAAGATGAAGCGAAAAACCGGTTGAATACTCATAGGTAGATTTCATTTAGTCAGTAACTTGAATAATTCAGGTACCACAACTACCAAAACGTGTTGGTAGAAAACATCTTCAACTCTAACGACCCAGTCTTAAGGAAGACAAATACCGGATTGACGCGTGTGAACTAGAATCACATCCGGAGGTTGTTTAAGATGTGATTACATGGATGGCTGAAAAGGCTAGACCAGATCAAATTACTGACCAGATGCTGAATAATTTGGTGAGCATCCTTCCCTCGTATACGTTATGATCAATTAATGACTTTCTGTTGAACAATCCTATTACCTATAGTTATTGCATTTATTGTACTAGTTCCTTGTATTTTATAATTTTTCGAAATAATACCTAGTAATATATCTTTATTCTAACTCCTAGTGTATCACTTGCTTCTAGCAAAGATAGGGATAGTATAAATACTTTTAGTATTTATAACTCTAGTTATAAGTATACCTCGGTATATTACCTCTTCTCACCCACCATACGGATGGCGTCGCCCTAAAAAAATAATAAAAATCATTAAAGTCTTTATCATTTATGCTTACGAGCTAAAAATGACCCTTTAGCTAAAAAATTAATTTTAAAAATAATTATTTTTCTCGTAAAATTCATTAATGTCATAGAAAGAATTTAATTATAAACTACATAGTAATAAATAGATTTTTTTAAGCGCGAAGAGAGCGCTTTTAATAAATGTGCAAAAAAAACTAAATATTGTATAAACTAATTATTTAGGGCTACGCAACCCTGTAATGAAAAACCTAAATTTTATTTACTTTTTATTTATTTATTTAATTGATGGATTAATTAATTAATTAAATTTATTTTTTTATTATTTAATGATAAGTTATAGTCATAATGTAGGCACAACATGCAAACTAGTTTAGATACTTAAATCTGTGCAATGACAAAGAGCATCCGTGAGTTCAGGCGTAATGTTAACAGCATTAACGTTTCTACCTAGGCCGAACCCAGAGTTTCACCTATAATACTGACTAAAAGCTCTTAAGTGGGAATACCGATCCAAAAATTTTTCCAGTAGAAATAATTGTTCTGAGTTCTCACGTCTATGGACCCTTCAGCCTATGTCTGCTAATGATACTTGGTTAGAAGCTGCTCCAATATTATCTCTGTATAAAATTACGCTTAGCTTCTGGTCTGCTAGATATTGCCCTAATGCTCTTAAATCTTCATTATAAGGAGTCTCAGCCTCTGCTGTACGTAATAAGAGACTAATATCGAAAGAAAATAAATTAAAGTTATAATATTCTACTCCCTGGAAAGCAGTAAATATCATTGCTAAGAATACAGTAAAGATTGCACCAAGTAATGCACCATTTCTATTTCCTTGGATTAAAGAGTGGTGTGAGTAAGTAATAGTTACTCCGGAGGCTAATAATAATACTGTGTTTAATAGAGGTAATTCGAAGGCATTAATAGCTTCTATACCTAACGGAGGTCATTGTGCACCTAATTCTACAGTAGGTGATAATGCACTATGGAAGTAAGCTCAGAAAATAGCTAAGAAGAATAAAGCTTCAGATACTATAAATAATGCTACTCCCATATTTAAACCTCTTTGTACAGCTAAAGTATGGTTACCTAAATAAGTTCCCTCTGAAATTATATCTCTAAATCAGAAAGCCATACTTGAAACTAAACAAATAAGTGCACATGGTAATCAGTACTCTGAATTAGAAAAACCATGCATTGTTAATACACCTGATGTAGTAAGAGTTAATAAGCTAATACATGTGAAAAGAGGTCAAGGAGATGGAGAAACTAGATGGAAGGGGTGTCCCTGAAAATTACTTCTATGTAGATTTGACATAATATATATTTAAAAACAGCAGAATACTAAAAAGATAAATTACAAAGGCTAGGGTTTTAGAGGGTTTTTATTTATTTTTTTATTTATTAAATTTTATAGTAGTTAACAAAGCAAATATTAATAGAATAAATAAGTTATTATCACTTATGAATAAGTAAGGTGTTAATAAGTAGAAAATTAAACCAACTAGTATGTATAAGGCGTAAGATGTAATAACACCTGTATCTAAACTTGCAATATTTTTACTTAAATTAACCAATCCTTTTTCTAAACCGTATGGTCCTAATAATTCTACAGATCCTTTATCAAGAACTTTAGTTGTTTGACCACCTAATTTTAAAACAATATCCGTAATATATCTGTTGTAAAATAGTTCGATTAAGAAACGTTGGTTGAAAAAACTAAAAATATTATAACCTAATCTAGATAACTTAAAGTGTACTAATAATTTAGGTAAGAACTCAGATAATACAATAAATATTACACTTAATGAGATAGTGAATACTAAAGGTAATAACTTGAATAGAGTAGGTACTGCAAACTCAGTGTCTAGCATAATTTCATGACTTGGATGTATAAATAGACTATTATCTGCAAAGAAACCAGTACCTAATCCGATAAAGATATCTTTAGTGATATATCCAAAGAAAATAGAGAATATAGCTAATACAATTAAAGGTAAACTCATAAATATATCACCTTCGTGTGCATGTTTATAATTAACTAGTGGACCATTAGGGTTAGTTAAGAATGTTAAATATAAAACTTTAACTGAGTATAATGTAGTAAACATCGCACCTATTGTAGCTATGAAATATACAACTGTACTAGAGAAATAAAATTGTCCATAAGCAGATTCAAGAATAAAATCTTTTGAATAGAAACCTGTCATAAATGGGAAAGCAACTAAACTAAGACTTGCAATTAACATAACTGAGTAAGTTAAAGGTAAGAAAGGTCTTAACCCTCCATATCTTCTAAAATCTTGGTTGTCTGCTACAGCGTGTATTACAGCACCAGCACCTAAGAAAAGAAGTCCTTTATAGAAAGCGTGATTTACTAAATGGAATAAAGCTACATTATAAGAAGATAAACCAACAGCTATAACCATCATACCTAATTGACTCATAGTTGAATAAGCTATAACTTTTTTTATATCTTGTTGGAATAATCCTATTAAAGAACTAAATACTGTTGTTATTGCTCCTATTCATAAACATAGTAACAACACTGTTGAACTATATTCTATTAAAGGAGATGAACGCATTAATAAATATACACCCGCAGTAACCATAGTTGCAGCGTGTATTAATGCAGAAACAGGTGTAGGACCTTCCATCGCCATAGGTAATCAGACATGAAGACCGATTTGTGAACTTTTAGCCATAGCACCTATTAATAAACATATTCCTATTAAAGTAATAACATCTTCACTCATAAATGGAGCTAATGAAAACACTGTTGAGTAGTCGATATTACCAAAAGTAAGTAATATAGCAAACATACCTATTGTTAAAAAACAATCTCCAACTCTGTTTGTTAAAAATGCAGAAAGAGAGCTTTGGTTTGCTGCTATTCTGGTAAATCAGAAACTTACTAAAAGATAAGAACAAACTCCAACTCCCTCTCATCCTACAAACATAAGTAAAAAGTTATTAGCTGTTACAAGAATAATCATCATAAATGTGAATAAACTTAAATAACTAAAGAACCTTTGATTATGGGGATCGTGACTCATATATCCTATAGAATATATATGTACTAAAGAAGAAATAATTAATACAGGTATAAGCATAGACACTGTTAAAGAATCAAAATTAAACCCTCATGAGATATTTAACGATTCTGAATCAATTCATTTGAATAAATGGATTGATACCGGTATGTTGTTTAAACCTACTTCAAAGAAAGCAAGTATTGCGAATGTTGTTGTTGTTATTACAGAACAACATGTTATTAATTGTGCTCCACTTACTCCGACTTTTCTTCCAAAGAAACCGGATACTATTGATCCTAATAATGGTAAAATTATTAAAGCTAGATACATTATTTGAATTCTATTGCAACACTTCCTCTTAATCTATAAAATGCTACTAAGATACCTAAACCTATCGCTGATTCAGCTCCAGCTATTGCTATAATATATATAGCATAAGTTTGGCCTAATATATCATCAAAGCTAAGTGAACTTACCAATATTAAGAATGTAATAGCTAATAGCATTATCTCTATAGAGATAAGCATTAAAATTATATTTTTTCTATTTAAAACAAAACCTAAAATTCCTATTAAGAATAATATAAGTGATAAATTCATTTTTTTTTTATTTTTTTTTTCTTTAAAGTGGTGTAATTTTTACATAATATTTTTAACCCTAGGGAGGAGAAAAAAGTGCTATTATACCACTAATTGTAGGAGGGAAAAAAATGTAGAATTTTTTTAATGGTCGTATAATAAAAAAAGATATAGTTTAACCCCTATGTAATAATTAAGGCAATAATATCATCTAAATTAATCACCTCTTACCGTAAATACAGTAAATAAATAAAAAGTATAGCGCTTTACTTACTTCGACCAAAGGTCGATGAAGGGAAATACATATGATTAAGAAAACCTTAGTACAAGGGTAAAAAGTAATCTATCACATTGGCACTAACAACATAGACAGCGATAAGGATAAGTATCTAAGAATTAAGTTAAGGGCCAACCCTTTGTATAATGTATTATTTTTTTTTTATTTTTTTACCCGCGGAGCAAGCTTTTTATTATTTTCTTTCCTTAATCCGAAAATTTTAATAGCCGCTAACGGTTATTGAAATTTGTGATGTCCTGAATTAAGCTTTTACCTATTTTTTTCCATAAACATTAGTATATTTCAGAGCAGAATTAGTACCTTTATTTATCGTAGAGTAGAAGGTAGGGTACTTTTCTTTGTACTCCAGCGCGAATATCTTCAAACGTGCTATTTCATTCTCATGATCTATAGTTATACCAACATCGCTTAACGAAACTGCATGTACCATTTGGCTAACTCTATTACTATGTGAATTTATTCTCATATCTGCGTATTCCATAGTTCTTACATCTATTATACTATCGACTTTAAAATTTAAATAATTTCCTAATATTCGATACCCATCTTTTTGCCCTATTAACCCCGATCATTCTTCGCTGATTTGCAAAGTAACGTCGTTCGGCTTATGCTTATAATTTTCAATTTTAAATTCATGTGAATTAGGAAGGTCTTTATCAGTCATACAAGATATAATAATATCTTTTGAGTATAAAATTGAAAATGTATAATCGCAAAACCCAATGCCGATTAAGTAAAATAAAAATTGGTCCATAAAAAATAAGCTAGAGTAAAATAAGATATTAAAATAAAGGTAAAGCCTAACAATAGTAGATATCTTTTCTAGGGTTAAGTTTATTATATTATTATATAATAGGTTAACTATTAAAAACATACATAAAAATAAATAAAAAACTAGCAATAGGAGCAGAGTAAATTGTTCTAAATATAAATGATAAAATGTAGGTAAAAGTAAGGGAGAAAAAAAATAATAAATAACGTTTAGCCAAATAAAAAATAATTATTTTATAATTTATTATTTGCATAACCTAACTTTGTAAAGGTAAACTTACAAAGGCGTGTGGTTTAGGTGGACTGTTTAGACATCACTCTAAACTTGTGTAGGCTCTATTTAATAAGCTTTGTAATAAATCTGTATAGAACTGTGGTGTTAATCATGGGTATCTTGACACGGGTTTACCATAAACTAATTGTAGATACACCATGTGTAAGAATACAATTGTAGCTACCACAGAAATAAGAGATCCAAAACTACTTACTAAGTTTCATCCTGCAAAAGCGTCAGGGTAGTCACTTATTCTTCTAGGCATACCTTGTAATCCTAAGAAGTGTTGTGGGAAGAAAGTAACATTTCAATTACTAACCGGACTATATCTTGGCCATAATAAAAAATTATAGCCTCCTTCGTGTAGTCTCTGAGGATCCTACTAGAATAAACTTAAATGAGTTTACTCGTTGGTTTCCTGCTGATTGTCTAGATATACTTAAGATTTTTACTTACCATTAATGGTTGAGTACTTAAGCCTTATGAGAGTTTCCAGCATATAGAAGGATTGAAAGGGGCAAATGTATTAAGATTGAGTTTTATCACGAGGAATAGATTGTATAATTCATTTTTCACCATTTAAGGGTAAATATTCACCATTATCAATATTCTTTTTGATATAAGTTCATTTTACTTTAAAGTGTTGTCTAGTGGCATTTATAGAAGGTAATATTAATTCATCATTATTTTCATTATAACAAAAAACAAAACTACCACCTATACCATATTGAGGAGATAATTTACCTTTTAACCCTTTAAAAGGGTGATTGTTGTTCAAGTAAAAATTTCTAATGTTATCGTTAATCGCTTTTTTAGTCTCACATGTAAACTTTTTTCCAAAATTAGGGTGATTTTCTTTTCTAAAAAGCTCTTTTAACTTAACAATAGTCTCAAATTTATGGGTAAATCCAAAAGAACTTCCTGCAACTTTTAATATATTATAGCTAGGTTTATAATGATCCATTCACTTTTGTTCAAGATTTGTACAAAGTATTACGTCTTTTCCACAAAACTCTAGAATTCCTAAAGAGAAGTTTTCAAGACCATACTTTTTCATCGCTCTTACTAGTATGGTTTTCTTATAATTATCCGAATTTGCGAAATAGAAATGACTAGTCATTCTTTCCGTTAAATTAAGGCTGCTACCTACGTAGGTGTCCTTAGTTATACTATTAATAAAGAGGTAAACTCCTGATTTACCTCTTAAGTCTTGGTATATCTTTCTTTTTAATTTCTTAACATCTTCAAAATACATAATAAACTCATTGGGGGATTCCCCCTTAGGTGCTTTACCATTTGTAATGGTACTATATGACCTTATTCTACCAAACCCTTCACTAGGTTTAGGTAGTTTAGCCCAAAAGCTACAAATATCCTGTTTAAACTCAAAATTTCTTCCATTCACGCAAACCCCTATAAAGAAGATTCAGAAATGTACTTTACCTAACATTATGTTGTAGTCTAATCCTATTAATTTAGGTATTCAGTAGTATCATGCACTAAATAATGCAAATACTGCTCCCATACTTAAAACATAGTGGAAGTGAGCAACAACGTAGTAAGTATCGTGGAATGCCACATCTAATGATGCGTTAGCTAGTACAACTCCACTTAATCCTCCGATTGTAAACATAAACACAAACCCTAATGCGAATAACATTGTAGGTGTTAAGTGTAATGATCCACCGTAACAAGTAGCTAATCATGAGAATATTTTAATTCCTGTAGGTACTGCAATAATTAAAGTAGCAGCAGTAAAGTAGGCTCTTGTATCTACATCCAACCCAACTGTGTACATGTGGTGACTTCAAACTACAAAACCTAACACTCCAATTGACATCATAGCGTAAACCATACCTAGATACCCGAATACACTTTTGTTAGAACTAGCTGAAATTGTAGTACTTATTATACCAAATCCAGGTATAATTAATATATAAACTTCAGGGTGTCCAAAGAATCAGAATAGGTGTTGGTATAATATAGGATCACCACCACCTGCTACTTCGAAGAATGAAGTATTAAAGTTTCTGTCTGTTAACACCATTGTAATACCACCTGCAAGCACAGGTAAAGATAATAACAGTAAAACTGATGTTACTATTACAGCTCAACCGAATAAAGCTAATTTGTGTAATCTTATACCGGGACTTCTCATATTTAAGATTGTTGTTATGAAATTCATTGATCCTAATAAACTACTTATTCCTGATAAGTGTAAAGCAAAAATTGCTAAATCTACACTAGGTCCACTGTGACTTTGTATACCAGATAAAGGTGGATATAATGTTCATCCTGTTCCCGCTCCATTTTCAATTGTAGCAGCGAATAAGAATAAGATTAAACTAGGTGGTAATAATCAGAAACTAATATTATTTAGTCTAGGGAAAGCCATGTCAGGCCCACCAACTAATAATGGTAATAAGAAATTACCAAAACCTCCGATCAATGCGGGCATAACCATGAAGAATATCATTAATATAGCGTGAGCAGTAATAACAGCGTTGTATAGTTGATTATCAGCTATATACTGAACACCGGGTCCAGATAATTCTATTCTTATAAGCACAGAAAATGCTGTTCCTAATAAACCTGAAAATAATGCAAAGATTAAGTATAAAATACCAATATCTTTAGCATTTGAAGAAAGGAATCAACGTTCTAATCCCATAGAAATTTGAGATAATTTCCCTAAAGATTTTTCTTGTTTAAATATGTTTTGTTGTAACGTATTAGTCTTAATAGACAACTTATTTTTTTATAGAAAAATAATATGCTAGAGCTTCGACCATAAAAAAGATATCTAAATATCTTTTTTCCTCTTCACCAATAAAAAAAAAATGCATTTTTAGGTGTTCTTTATTATCCATTTTCACACTCTATAGTTTTACGGGAGTTATTCATTTTCACAAAGGTTTTTAACCTAATTTTTAGCTTTCTCTAAGCTAAATTTTAGCTATCTTTATTATTCTTTGCATATTCCGCATGTTTTTATAACTTCTTAGAGAGTTACTCGTTTATTTATATCGCACTCGGATTTTCCGAGTGAAGAGCCAGGTAAGGAAAGAGCCGAAGTGTTAAAAAATATTAAAGATAATATCTTTTAATGTTCAATATATAAACAATACTTTTTACTCATAGCATAAAAGTAAATATATTATGCGGTTTTAAAAATTATCGTTAGATAATTTAAGAGCTATGAGATTCGAACTCATATTGGAGTGATTAAAAGTCACATACTTTACCGTTAAGTTAAACCCTCTTTATACCCGGAACAAAGTCTCGGGAAGAGACATATTTGAAAAATAACAGATAATAGTATTAATAAAAGGGAAAGAAAAAGAAAAATAGTAGAAATGGTACTAGTTTGGTTTAAATCTTCTAACCTTCATATTGTATAACCCCAGGTTAAAATATGCAAGTATTTGCAAATCCTCCGTTTCTCTCTCATCAGAACTAACTAGGAAGCCTGTAAATATATGTAAAAAATATATTAGCATAAGTCTAAAATAACGAATAAGGTTAAATCTAAAAGGAAACTTTCCTACCGTTAGAAGATTTAATATATATCTTACATATCAAGTGTCTTTACTATATCTATCCAAATAATAATCATTATGAGTGTAGTAGGCTACAAATCTAGACTTAAGAGTTTGTATTACTTTGTAACTAGAGAAAGCATAGGGATAGCCGAACAAAAATTTAAATTTAACTCCGCTTGGCTCTAACAAATCTATATAGGCTATATTTCATGTATTTCCTATATTTACAATGTAAGGAACAAATCTAGAATTAATATTTAGCCTATTACCTTTTGTAAGTAAGTATAACACTGAGGCTACAAGTCAGGCAATGACTAAAAAATCTATTATATTGGGATTGGCACCATTTAGTGCTTCTCCTAAATCACCTAAATCTCCGGGTATGGCAGTATTTCCGACGTTTTTAAATAAAGTTCTATAATTTAAAAGGACTATACCCAAAATAAAGTAAGCTATATCTAGGAAGCCTAAAACGCTCTTACTTAACATAATGATTAAGGAAGGTAATAATTAAAAGTAAAATCCTTTTAGGGTAATATTTAGGGCTAATTGGTTTATATGTTTATATATCACTATTGTAACATTTAAGAGGGGGGGGGGGGGGGGGGTTTTTATCAAATCCAAGGGTTTTTTAAATTTTTTTTTTGTTTTTTTTTTTTTTTTTACTTGTTAGT